>JGI10211J34971_10003256_pt1 | contig 13074 bp, 14 predicted proteins | sample Etolagsediment_FD_34971 | JGI IMG/M metagenome (IMG submission 34971) | reverse complement strand
AAGGGAAGCGCTCTAGCCAACTGAGCTATGCGCCCGGGAGCCCGCAGGCTACCGGCGCGCCAGTGGACGCGGGAACGCGACCCTAGGGTGGAGACGTGCAGGCTCCTGTCGTGATGGTTAACCGCGGATGCGCCTCAGCGGGCTGCCTCGTCGCACTGATCCCTCTGCTCACGCTCTTCGGATTCGTCTGGGCGGTCGGTCTCGTCCTCGACGCCATCTTCCCCGGCAGCTCGCCCTGGTGGGTGCAGGCCGTGGTCGCGGTCGTCGGACTCAACGTGATCCTCCGCGTGCTCGGGCGCCGGGCTCGACGCCGCCGCGACGCTGCCCGTGAGATCGACAGTTCGGCCATCGCCGGATCGTAGATCGGAGGCGCTTCGGTCGCGCGGGCCGACGCACGCCGTCACGAGCCAGCCAGGTTCTCGTGACCAGCCAGTGATCGGCGCGGTCAGGGTCCGACCATGGCGCGCCAGTCGGGTCGATCCGGCGCCCCATCCTCCCAGGCCCGGATGTGAGCGACGACCGAGCGGATCTGCTCGGAGGTGAGGGGGCCGCCGTGGTCGAGCGAGAAGGCGCTCATCTGGCTACCCGGGATGCCGACGGCCACCAGCGTGCGCACCTGCGCATCGGAGGCGGAGCGGAGGAATTGTGTGGAGTTGAGCACGGGGCCGATGCCTCCCTCACCGGCGAGCCCGTGACATGAGGAGCAGTTGTACTGCCACACCACTTCGCCCTCGGATGCCAAAGCCTCGGCCTGGGTCTCCCTCGCCTCGGCACGGCCGCTCGGTTCGTACCAGCGGTAGAAGGGAAAGACCAGCGCCATCGTCACGAGCAGGACGGCGCCGGCGACCATCCACCGTTCAGTGGAACGCTCGAGGTCGTCGTCGGAGTGGTAGCCGAGCCCCATCAGTGACCTCCCCCACCTGAACAACTCGGCCCGGTGGCCGGTTCGTCGATCGACTCCGAGCCGGGCGGCGGACCTTCGATGGTCGTTCCGGTGTCGATGTAAAGGAGTCCGTCCTTTCCGACCTCGACCGGGTACTCATCCATGCCCCTCGGCGCGGGACCGGCGCGGAACTCTCCGGCCCGATTGAAGACCGATCCATGACAGGGGCACTCGAACTGCCCCGACGAGTCGCAGAACGGCACCCGGCATCCCAGGTGGGTGCACTTCTGCGAGAGAGCGCGGACCTCGCCGTTGATCCTCACCAGATACGCGCGAGCGGCGGGCACGACCACCACGCTCGAGTCACCGACGGCCTCGGGTGGCACGGTTCGGATGCGTCCACCGAATCCCTTGGCCTCGCCCGGGCGCAGGAAGTCCCATGACGTCCACGCGCCCGCGGCACCGACGAGCGAGGCGCCCGCCATCCAGAGTCGGTTAAGGAACTGTCGTCGCAACATGTCAGAGCACCCCGTGCCATTCCTCCCATGGCCACACCCAGCCCCAGTTGGGACCACGGAACATGAAGCCGATGAGCGTGAGGACGATCCACAGAACGAGGAACGTCGTGAATGTGGTGACCGCCACCTTTCGGTGCCGCGGCCGGAACAGTCGGGAGCGGTCGACGTAGGGAAGGGCGATGAGGCCGATGATGATCGTTCCGGGCACCAGCACCCCGGCGACCAGAGGGTGCATGACCGCGAGCAGTTCCTGAAGCGCCGCGAAATACCACGGGGCCTTCTCGGGATTCGGCGTCACCTGCGGGTTGGCCACCGAGCCGAGCGGCGCGTCGAAGAGGACGGCGATGATCATGACGGCGAGCAGGGCGCCCATCGCCGCCACCGCGTGCCGCACGAGCAGGTGCGGCCACACCATCACGGTGTCGTCGCGGTCGACGGATCGGCGCTCGCCGACCGATGGCGTGCCGGGGACGATCCCGAGCACCCGCTTGCCATCAACGGTCACCGGCCTCTGCTCGAGGCCATCGCGATCACTCATCGTCGTCCTCCCGGTCCTGGTCGAACATGGCGTCCTTCCTCCACCGCCAGAGGTGGATCATCAAGGTGAAGATGATGAGCGTCGGAAGGACCGCGACATGGAGGACATAGAACCTCAGGAGGGTGTTCGAGTCGACGGTCGGTCCTCCGAGGAGAATCTCCTTGACCTGCTCCCCCGCGAAGGGGACGTAGCCGGCCATCTCCGTGCCGACGGTGACCGCCCAGTACGCGAGTTGGTCCCACGGCAATAGGTAGCCGGTGAAGGACATGAGCAAGGTCAGCACCAGAAGCACCACCCCGATCACCCAGTTGAACTCACGGGGTGACTTGTAGGCCCCCCGGTAGAACACCCGCGCCATGTGGGCAGCGACAGCGAGCACCATGAGATGAGCGGACCACCGGTGCACGTTGCGCACGTATTGACCGAAGGGGACCTCGGTCTGGATCGTCTGGATGTTCGTGTAGGCGTTCGCGGGCGACGGAACGTAGAAGAACATGAGGTACACACCGGAGGCCACGAGGCTGCCGAGCAGAACGGTCGAGATCACGCCGAGGTACCACGAGTAGCGGAACGCGAGTTCCCGACGCCGAACCTTGACCGGATAGATGTGAAGCAGGAAACTCGCCCAGTGGCCGGCGGCGCGATCACGCGGGGTGACGCGCCGAGGGCTCCGGAAGATCGATGCTCCGATCGTCGATCGACGGGCTCTCTCCAGCGGCCCGTCGATGTCGGCGACGGGATTGGTTTCGGTGACGTCGTCGTCGGTGATGGTCATCGTGTGTTCACTCCTACGGCTACTGGTTCTGGCACGACCTGATCAGGCACTCCGACTCCGGCCCACAAACCCATGGCGAGGGCATCGGGCGGGCACCGCTCGATACACAGGCCGCATCGGATGCAGCGCTCCTCATCAAGGAGCAGCGCCGTTCCCGTCGCCGTCGGCTCGAGCTCCGCGGCGGGCACGAACGAGATCACGTCGACCGGGCAGACATCGGCGCACAGCGCGCACAGGACGCATCGCTCGACATCGAGAACGATGTTGGCGAAACACCGGAGGCACCTCGCGGCCTCGCACCTCGCTTGATCCTCGGTGAAGCCCAGTTCGACCTCGGCCAGCCCGATGCGACGACCGGTCGCGAGCGTCGGCACCTGAAATCGATCGGAACGGTCGTAGTCGTCGTCGATGCGGTGGAACTGGTCGAGTCGAACGAAGGTCGCGGGCCTGTCCGCCGGCTCGGCACCACCGAAGGTCCGGTGGATATCAGCCGCGGCGCGACGACCGTCGGCCACCGCGTCGATGAGTGTTCGCGGCCCCTTCGCGGCATCGCCTCCTGCCCAGACGGCGGCCAGGCTGGTCCGTCCGGTCGCGTCATCGATGCCGATGGTTCGGCGCGGGCTCGTCTCGGGACCATCGGCACCGAGGGCATCGAGGTCGATGGCCTGTCCGATCGCGAGGATCACGGTGTCGGCCTCGATCACACGACGGTCCGCGTCATCGAACACCGGTGAGAACCGCCCGCTGTCGTCGAAGACCGAGGTGACGGCCACGGTCTCCACGCCCGCTGCCCGACCGTTCTCCGAGAGAATTCTGACCGGTCCGCGCCGCGGCACGAACTCGATTCCCTCGTGGAGAGCCTCCTCCACCTCGAATTCGTGCGCCGGCATCTCCTCACGGGCCTCGAGCGAGACCACGGTGACGTGTCGCGCCCCTGCTCTTGCGGCGCTTCGGGCGACATCGATCGCATCAGAGATCGACGGACGTCCCTCGGCGGCGTAGTCATCCGCTCGCAAAGCTGTCCTCGCCGCGTCCATCGCCACGTCACCGCCGCCGATCACCACCACCCGCTCGCCGACATCGACGCTGAACCCGCGGTTCATGTTGATCAGGAACTCGATGGCCTTGAAGACCCCATCGGCCTCGGCGCCGTCGATGTCGAGTCCCCGTCCGAGCGTGGCGCCGATACCGAGGAAGACGGCGTCGAACTCCTCCCTCAACTCGGTGAGCGTCACGTCCACGCCGAGGCGCGCCCCGTAGCGGACATCGACCCCGAGGTCGACGATGGCGTCGACGTCGGCCTGGAGCACGGAGCGATCCAACCGGTACTCGGGGATACCGAGCCACATGGCTCCTCCGAGACGATCGGTCGCCTCCAGGATCGTCACCCGGTATCCGAGGCGTCGCAGATCGTGGGCGCACGCGAGTCCAGCGGGCCCTCCTCCAACGACGGCGATCGACTCGCTCCTCGAGTCGGCCACTGGTTCGACCACCCGGTGATTCGAAGACTCGGGCCCATGACGTTCCGTCAGGAAGCGTTTGAGGGCGCGGATCGCGATCGGCTGATCGATGGCGCCGCGACGGCAGGCGTCCTCACACGGGGCGGCGCAGACACGCCCGCAGACCGAGACGAGAGGATTGGGCAGTCGCGCGGTCAGATAGGCCAAGTCATCGTCACCATCGGCGATGGCGGCGACGTACATGCCAGCGTTCGTGTGAACTGGGCACGCCGCGAGGCACGGGATGTTCTGATCGAAGTAGTCGAGCTCCTCCGCCATCAGATGCGACGCTCCCGGTAGGCGAACCAGAGCCCCGCGATCATCACGAGGATCCCGCCACCCCAGAGACCGACCGCGATGAGGTCCTGGAGTGCTCGCGGCAGGTCCTGAATAGTCGACGACTCGAGGACTCGAGCGGGCACGTACGTGGTGACGAGGACCCCGGCGACCGCGATGACCGCCGTCTTCATCCACGCGTCCACCCAGCCGAGCGCGCGACGGTCGGAAGCGGCGACAACCCGCGGGCCGAGCACCATCGCCATGACGACCGCCGCGATCGCGAAGGCGGCGATCCAGGCGTAGTCAGCCAGGAGCGGAAGCTCGGTCCCCGCCACCGGACCGGTCGACACCTCGACCGCTGGTGCCTCCGGAGCGGCGAAGCCGGACTGGATGTAGGCGATGACCGCGTCGACGTCGCTGTCCGAGAGCGAGCTCTGGGCCGGCATCACACCGTCGTAGACGACCCCGTCGACCGTGATCTCCCCTTGGCGACCGTGTCGGATGACGTCGGAGATGTAGGCGGAATCGGTGAGATTCGAATTGTCGCGAAGGGGCGGGAACCGACCGGCGAGACCGACCCCACCGGGCTGATGGCACGACGAGCACACTGCGTCGTAGACGCTGGCTCCCTCGCGCAGCAGCGCGTCGTCGACCTCCTCGGAGACCTCCTGATCGACATCTGACTGCGCGACCGCCGCGAACGGCACGAGGCCCACGGCGAGCCCGAGGAACACCGCGGCGGCCCGGGGCAGGAGTGACCACCCCGGGCCGCGCGGTGCATGGGGGTCCTGAGGCCATCGCGCAATCGCCATCGGACCGATTCTCGGGGCCAGCGCCTCTCGACGTAAGGGACCTTCGACCCTTGTCTGGACATATACGCGAACCGTTCACTGGTCGCGACGCCCGTGACACGGCGCGCAACCAAGGAGCGAGGCCTGGAGGTCGGATGTCAGACGAGTCACAGATCCCCGATGAGCGCGCGGGTGATGACCCAGCGGACTCACACTTCGTGCCGACCGGCACCCTCTTCATCCTCGGACTGTTCGTCGCCACGATGGTGCTGCTGTGGATGTCGGTCTACGTGATCCTGCTGAGTCGAGGGGTCACGCTGTGACCGAGTCGGAGACCCAACAGGAGGACTCGACACAGCTGACCATGGGTATCGACCCGTGGGAGAGGAACTGGATCAGGTTCTCGATCGCTCTCCTCGTGGTCTTCGCCGCCCTCGTCACCATCGCCGGGTTCGCCGGAGGGTTCCAGTTGCCCGGCGTCGACTCTGAGGTCGATCCCCGCACCGTCACCGACTCGGGGCCCTGGTCCGAGCCGGGCGTTCGCGAGATCGCACCCGGTCGCTACGAGGCATACGTCATCGCCCAGGCCTGGAGTTTCACCCCCCGCGAGATCGTGCTTCCCATCGGTGCCGAGGTCGACATCATGGTGACCTCGGTCGACGTCCAGCACGGGTTCAAGGTCTCCGACACCAACCTGAACATGCAGGTGGTGCCCGGGCAGGTCTCGCGCCTCTCGTTCACCTTCGATGAGGTCGGCGAGTTCCCCTACATCTGCACCGAGTACTGCGGCCAAGGACACGCCGCGATGTACGGAACGATTCGAGTCCTCTCCGAGGTGGATTTCGCCGCTCTCGCCGACGATTCGAGCACTGAGGAGGCCTCGTCATGACCGCTATCGACGAACCGTTGACGAGCGTCGCTGATCCGGAGGGCTACACGCTCTCGGCTTGGGAGCGCCGCTTCATCGGAATCCACCTGTTCATCGCGATCGTCGCTCTCGGTATCGGCAGCCTCATCGGGCCCCTGCAGGCCCTCGAGTTCTCCAACGTCGACCTGTATCGCTACCTCGAACCGGTGCTGCAGAGCTACTACCAGGGCCTCACCCTCCACGGCGTGCTGAACGCGCTCGTGTGGACGACGTTCTTCATCGTCGGGTTCACCACGTTCACCACCGTCAAGGGGCTACGGCGCCCACTCAGCCACCCGAAGGTGAACGTGGCCGGACTCGTGGTGATGGTGGTCGGCCTCCTGATGACAGCGATCCCGCTGCTTCTCGATCAGGCGACCGTGCTCTACACCTTCTACCCCCCGCTCAAGGCGAGTTGGCTCTTCTACGTCGGCCTGACGTTGGTGGTGGTCGGGAGTTGGATCTCCGGGGTCGGCTTCTACCTCACGCTGATGGCGTGGCGGCGGGAGAATCGCGGGGTCCGGTCGCCCTTCATCGCTCTCGCCGGCGTGATCAACGCGGCGATGTGGCAGATCGCGACCCTCGGTGTGGCCGTCGAGATGTTGACGATGCTCATCCCTTGGTCGTTCGGTTTGATCGACGCGACCGACCCGGAACTGGCGCGCACCTACTTCTGGTTCACGGGCCACCCGCTCGTGTACTTCTGGCTCCTACCTGTCTACATCTCGTGGTACGGGATGCTGCCGAAGCAAGTTGGCGGGAGACTGTTCTCCGACTCGATCGCGCGGTTGGCGTTCTGGATGTTCCTGATCGTCTCCGTCCCGGTCGGTTTCCATCACCAGTTCGCCGACCCCGGCATCCCGCAGGTCTGGAAGTGGATCCACGCGGTGCTCACGTACGGGGTGGCACTGCCATCGATGCTCACGGCCTTCACCGTCATCGCCTCACTCGAGTACGCGGCGAGACGACGCGGTGGCACGGGACTCATCGGTTGGGTTCGCGCGCTCCCCTGGAACGATCCGTCGGTGGCCGCCCAACTCCTCGCCGGGATCCTCTTCATGTTCGGCGGAATCGGCGGCCTCACGAACGCCTCCTACAACGTGAACCTCGTGATCCACAACACGGCCTGGGTACCGGGCCACTTCCACCTCACCGTGGCGACCGCGGTGACCCTGTCCTTCATGGGAATCACCTACTGGCTCGTTCCCCACTTGAGCCATAAACGACTGTGGAGCCCGAAGGTCGCCGTCGTTCAGGCCTGGACGTGGTTCGTCGGGATGGTCATCTTCTCCAACGCCATGCACATGCTCGGCCTCCTCGGCGCGCCGCGGCGCACACCGCTCGGCGAGGCTCCCTACGTGCCGGAGGAGTGGAACGGACACCTGTTGAGGGTGTCCATCGGCGGGACGATCCTCCTCATCTCGGCGATCACCTATCTCGTGGTGATGTGGAAGACCTTCCGTGGACCCAAGGCCTCGCCCTCGGAGGTTCCCGAGGCCCCCATCGCCGAGTCGCTACGCGACGCCCAACTCACCCCGGTCTGGCTCGACCGGTTCAAGCCTTGGCTGATCGTCGCCGCGCTCCTGGTACTGCTCGCCTACGGGCCGCAGTTGGTGGATCAGATCGTCAACATGAATCTGAACAGCCCCGGCGTCGACTTCGACATCTGGTGACCGGGGCACCCGCCACCCATCGCTGAGATGGCCACTTCGGAGGCGCCACGACGACCTCGCCTCATTCCGATCCTCGACCGCATGACGCGGCCGATGGAGTCAGGGTTGAGGCGGTTGGTCGGATCGGATCGCCTCAACCCACTCCCCCATGCGGGCACCATCAGCGTGTTCCTCCTCACTGTGGTGGTCGCCTCGGGGGTCTACATCACGTTGTTCTTCGGCTTCGGGGACGAGGCGGCTCACGCATCGATCGAGCGCATGACCGAGCATCCGATCCAGTCGGTGGTGCGAACCCTTCACCGATACTCCTCGGCCGCGTTGGTCGTGACAACTGCGGTGCACGCCTGGAGGATCACCGTCGCGGGTCGATTCCGCGGACCCCGGCGGTGGGCTTGGTTGACCGGCGTGACCGCGCTCTCGTTCATCGTCTTGACCGGGGTCACCGGCTACTGGCTCGCGCGCGACTCACGCGCGCAGGCCATCGACGAGGCCATCCTCAATGTCCTCGGCGGGATCGGAGCGGTATCGGCGCTGTACATCCGCGGACTCATCGGCCCGTCGGCCGGAACGGGCTGGGGGGTTGTGTTCTCAGTGTGGCTCGTCCACCTCGTCCTCACCGCCGTCATCGCGTGGTTCCTCGTCCGCCACCTCCGCCGCAGCCGACTGCCCTGGCTTCCTCCCCGCCACTGGGCGATCGCGATGGCGGCCACATTGGTCGTCGTGGCGATCATCATTCCGGCCGACCTGCTCGCACCCGCCGATCTCAGCCGCGCCGCGGTACATCTGCCCATCGATCCCTTTGTCCTCTTCCTGCTGCCCCCGTTGCTCAGCGGATCCGCATGGCCGGTCGCGATTGTCTTGACCGCGCTCCTCGCGGTCATCGCGTTGGCACCATTCACGGACCGGCGCCCGTCACCGGTAGCCGTGGTGGACCCCGACCGGTGCACCGGATGTGATCTCTGTCGAATCGACTGCCCCTACCGGGCGATCCAGCTGACGTCGACCGTGGAGGGCAGCGATCGATCGATCGCGGTCGTCGACGCGACGGTGTGCGTCGGNTGTGGGATCTGCGTCGGCTCCTGCGCCTTCGGGGCGATGACCTTGCCCGGCATCACGAAACCCTCTCNGGTGGAGATCGCCGATCGCCACGTTGTGCTGACCTGTGAACGACATCTCGCTCGTGGCTCATCAACCCATGGAGTCGACTCCAACGGTGTCGACGTCTCGATCGTCGCGCTGAGGTGCACCGGCATGGTCCAACCGGCAACCGTGGGACACCTCCTCGGCTCAGGGGCGCGCGAGGTGCAAGTGGTCGGCTGCGCTCCCGGAGACTGCTCCTACGGCCTCGGGAACTCACTCACCGACGAGCGGCTCCGAGGAGAGCGAGCCCCGCACCTCGCGCGACGCTGGGCAGGCATCGTCACGCGCGACTGGACAGCACCGGGCACCCTCCCGGCGGCGATCGCTGATCCGGGGCGCCACGCTGAGGTCGACACCCGCCACTGGATCAGCTCGCGACGCTCGCTGGCCGCGGTCGCGGTCGTCGTGACATCGGTCCTCGCTGTCGTCGTCGCGACCCAGGCGCCGTTCGGTGGAACGGATGCCGCTGGTGTCTCCATCGTCGTCGATCATCGACCCGGTGCAACGTTGATCGACGTCGACAACGACGCTGTCGCGTCAGCCGGGCCCGTCGCGGTCGTCACCAGTCTCGACGGGGCGGTGATCGACAGGGCTACACCTCCCGTTGTCGGTGGCTCCGCCGTCGGGGTCATCACCGTCGCGTTCCCGAGCGGCGAGCGGCACCTGAGCGTCGCTCTCGTCGATGGCGACTCGGAGATCGAGTTGTTCGACGAGGTGGTCAACCTCGGACCGGGGGATCGAACTGCCGTGGTCGCGGTTGATGTCCCTGCGAGCCCTGTCGTTGATCGCGGTCGGGAGTTGTTCACGAGTCGAGAGACCGGTTGCTCGATCTGCCACTCCCTCGAGCCGGGTGACATCGGTGTCGGTCCATCACTGGCCGGTGTGGGCCTCGTGGCGGCGAGTCGTGTGGAGTCGATGAGCGCCGAGGAGTATCTGCGTTCCTCGATCCTCGAGCCCGATCAGTACATCGTCGATGGGTTCCGATCGGGGCAGATGCTCGATGTCTACGACTCGCGCCTCAGCGACGACGAGATCGACGCGCTCGTTGCGTTCCTGATCGACCTCGAGGGTGCGCCATGAACCCGCTGCGCTCAGGGCTCGGGGAGGATGTCCTCGCGCCCGACCCCCGGAACTCCGGAGATGGTCCGCTCACCGCTGAGGGTTCCGTCGGCGCCGACGGTGTAGGTCGCGACTCCGCCGATGGCGCCGCGGGGGTCGGCGACGGCCGACCACTCGACCACGAGGTTGTCTCCGTCGAGACGCCCGGCGCCGATCTGAACGGCACCGGTGACGATCCACTCGATGTCGTACGTCGCGTCGCCGGTCCGACTGATCACCACCGTGCCCGAGTACTCGATACCGGTCGGGTCGGTTCCGTTGACGACGTAGGTGCCCGCGATGCCCTCGCCGTCGACGATCGCATCCCCCGGGAGGCCGCAGGTCGCCACTCCGCCCGCGCTGAGAGCGAAGATGATCACGGCTGGGATCGTGAGGCGATGCGCGATGCGGAACACCTCGTCGACGGTAGTGACGACTGGCGACTTCCGGGATGGACGAAAGGCCTCATTCTCGGTCTCGTCGTGATTTTCGTCGCGGCGATGCTCTTCGCCGTGCTTCAGCCGGTGCGCGTGCTCCCACGCATACGCCTCGCCCCCGGCTTCGCGCTCGTCGACGCTGACGGGCAGACCATCACCAGCGAGGACGGGCGAGGCGCGATCACGCTCTACACCTTCGTCCCCGCCGGCTGCGGGGCGAGGTGCGACGGCGTGCACACCACGATGGACGAGGTGGCATTGCTCGCCGACGACATCGATCTCGCCGGCGCCGAGTTCCGCACCGTGACCTTGGTCATGGGCGCGGACCCCACCGAGGCCGCGTCCGATCGGGATGCCGCAGCCCCGAGCGGGTCGACTTGGGTAGCCGTCGACGGGGACGCCCTCAACAACGTGGTCGGACTGGGATTCGCTCGCCCGACCGATCCGAGCGCCTTCTCCCCCGCCTTCGCGATCGTTGACGGTTGGGGAATGATCCGCGGCGAGTACCGATACAGCACGTTGGCCGACGATGGAGAGAAACTGCTCCGACACATCGACATCCTTGGATCGGAGTTGCGGAACGACCGCGGCTTCGCGTCCTTCGTCTACGAGGCCGCTCACGCCTTCCAGTGCTACCCATGACCGACGACCGCGAATCCGAGGCACCGCAGCACGCCGGTCTCCGACGATCGCTGTTGGTCGCCGGGGCGCTCGTGGTGGCGGTGGTCGCGGCTTGGGCAGCCGTCACGATCGCTGCTCCGCATCGGTTCTCCGGGACCGTGCTCCAGGCCCCCGATCCGGCGCCCTCAATGCTCGGTCTCATGCGCGACGACGGCTCAGCGCTCGACCTGGCATCGTTCCACGGCGAGGTGCTGCTCGTGTACTTCGGTTATCTGTCGTGCCCCGATGCCTGCCCGACGACGCTCTCCAATGTGGCGTCCGCGCGGCGACGCCTCGGATCAACTGGCGAGCGAGTTCGCCTCCTGATGATCTCGGTAGACCCCGAGCGCGACTCGCTCGCCGAGATCGGCGAGTACGTGCGGTCGTTCGACGAGGGATTCGTCGGCGCGACCGGCGACCATGCGGCACTCGACCGGGTCGCTGCCCAGTACGGGATCTTCTTCGCGCGTGGGGCTGACCTCGGGCCCGAGTACGCGGTAGATCACACCGCCACGCTGATGGGCATCGACACCGATGGGCATCTCCGGATCATCTGGCCCGCGGGAATCGACATCGATCGCCTCGTGGCAGACCTCGAGGAACTGTTGTGAGACGGGTGCTCGCGGTTGGCCTCGCTCTCATCTCAGCATGTGGGAGCACCGGTATGACCGTGTCGGAGGCCTGGACGCGGCCGAGTCCTCCCGGGGCTGACGAGGCCGCCATCTACATGGTGGTGAAGAACGACTCAGGGAGCCAGGATCGACTGCTCTCCGCATCGTCGCCATCGTGCCTTGTCGTCACGCCCCACCTCACGGAGATCGTCGACGGGGTGGCCCGCATGCGCGAATCGGGCCTCGATGAGCTCGACATGGACCCTGGTTCGACATTGGTGATGGCGCCGAACGCCATGCACCTCATGTGCCTCGGACTCACAGGCGCTCTGGAGGACGGCGAGGTGCTCGAGATCGCCCTCGAGTTCCGCGAGGCAGGCACCATCACGGCGCGAGCAGTGATCGAGCATCGCTGACACTCCACATCACACGTGGATGAGATCCAGAAGCGCCCAAGGAGAGGCTGTGAGCACTCACCTCGATGGGCCCTCCACGACTGAGAAGATCCACAGCTGTCACGGCGACCGGCGGAACGTGGGCGCAGAGGGACTCGAACCCCCGACATCTTCCTTGTAAGGGAAGCGCTCTGTCGGTTGTTCGGGCGGTGAGCCCGAACAACCTGTGTGACCTGCGGCTTTCGCCTCGGTCACGCCAACTGAGCGACCAGGTGACCCCTGTTTGAGATCTTCTCTGAAGTCATGACGGGAAGGAACCGGCATGCAATTCAGCGACTATCTGGACGAGTTCGTCACCGATTGGCAACTGACAGGACGATCGGCGTCTACAGCGGCCACATACCGGCGTTATCTGGAACAGTTCGACACGTTCGCATCGTCACCCACGCTGCTCACGGCCAAGGAATGGCTATTGAGTTCAGTGTCGGCAGAGACAGCCAGAGGGCGTGCACGGGCACTCAGGGCGTTTGGTGCGTGGGCGGAACACAGCGACGGACCGGACTGGTTGTGGTGGCGTGATGTGCCGTTGGCACACACGACACATCGCCCGCAACCGACCGTTGATGAACGCACCTATGAGCAGGTGTCAGCGGCGTGCGGTTCCCACCGAGATCGCTTAGTCGTGGAGTTGTTGTGGTGCACAGGGTTGCGGGTGTCAGAACTGGCACGACTGGCGTCCACAGACATCGATCTAGCTGGCGGGTACGCGGTGGTCCGCCAGTCCAAGACTGGTCGGCCACGTTTAGTGCCGTTGTCGGATCGTGCCTGTCGGCTGATCCGACGCCAAACAAACACAGACGGGTCGTTATT
>JGI10211J34971_10003255_pt1 | contig 13074 bp, 9 predicted proteins | sample Etolagsediment_FD_34971 | JGI IMG/M metagenome (IMG submission 34971) | reverse complement strand
ACCGCCAGATTTGAATACCCACGTGTTTGCAACGACGAGGCAATAGTCATGATGCTGTTTCTCTCATTCGGGAGATTGCTCATGAGTTCTTCAAAAAGTTTTTGGGCTTTTTTCTCATTTCCTGTTTTCTCATAAACATAAGCCTGATCGATGAGATACCGGTAGTTTTGCGGATATTCCCGACGTTGTTTTTTTATCACCTTTTCGGCTTCCTTCAAATCATTCAGTTCCAGCAAACAGTTTAAGTAATACATGTAAAGGTACTGTGTTCTTTTTTGCTCAAACAGTGGCTTGAATAGTGCGGCAGCCTGTTCGAATTGCTGGTTTCGGTAATAATTTATGGCCAACTGTTCTTCCGACTGGGTTTGCTGCTGTTGTTGTAATTTCGGGTTAAGAGGTTTTTCAATTTGTGAAAACAGTTGGATGTTTATACTCAACAACAAGAGGAGTGTCAAAAAAACCCGGAAAGTTGCCGATGTTTTCGGCAGCTCCTTTGGTGTGGACGATATGAATAACAGAGGAATCATTCTGCTGGTTGAGGATTGGGTAATCGCAATGTGTTTAACACGGAATCGGACTGGGTATTCCAATTCTTTATCTGACGGAATGTACTCTCCATTCTAATTGTCAACGCGTTCACCTCTTTCTCAATGTTAGCCATATAAATACTGAACGTAAGACTGTCGTATTCATTATGCAACAGCGACTGTTTAAGCAGTATTGTCCTGGCCAGCAGTTTTTTTCCTGTGCTTCTGATTAGTCTATCCTCTCGCATTAGTTGTTTCAGCTGTAATTTTAGGCTGTCAATTTTGGGATAGTCGAAGGCAAGTCCCGCGTATTTTTCAGTTTTCACGAGGGCTTTGAAATCTGCTGCCAGGGCCGTTGTATCAATGTGTTGATATTGGTCGAATGAACCTTGCAACAGGGTAATCAGGCTGTCGGTCTTGTCGGCTTCATCGATATATTTTGCCTTTTGGTCACATCCTGAAAGAAGGAGGATGATCAAAATCAACAATATATCGCCTGATATCTTCATTCCCCGATGTAGTTAAACCGCGTATAAGGCAGCAAGGCCTCCGGTATTTTTATCCCTTGATCAGTCTGGTTGTTTTCGAGCAGTGCGGCCACGATGCGGGGCAATGCCAAAGCACTTCCATTAAGTGTGTGTGCTAACCTGGTTTTTCCTTCTTTGTCTTTAAAGCGGAGCTTCATTCTGTTAGCTTGAAAATCTTCAAAGTTAGAAACGGAGCTCACTTCGAGCCACATTTTTTGTGCAGCTGAATACACTTCAAAATCATAGGTTAGCGCCGAAGTAAAGCTCATATCGCCTCCGCACAGGCGAAGAATCCGGAAAGGCAGCTCCAGCTTTCGCAGTAAAGAGGCTACATGGTTTTTCATTTCTTCCAAAGTTTGATACGAGCGATCAGGATGTTGTATTTGTACGATCTCTACTTTGTCGAACTGGTGAAGACGGTTTAATCCGCGAACATCTTTTCCATAGGAGCCCGCTTCACGCCTGAAACAGTTGGAATAAGCCACATTTTGTACCGGCAATTCTGCTTCTTTTAGAATAACATCTCTGTAAATATTGGTAATTGGCACTTCGGCAGTGGGAATAAGATAAAGGTTGTCTTCAGGGGCAAAATACATTTGTCCTTCTTTGTCGGGCAACTGTCCTGTGCCATAGCCCGAAGCTGAATTTACGAGCAAGGGAGGTTGGTATTCAAGATAGCCGGATTCGATGGCTTGATCGAGAAAAAAGTTAATGAGGGCACGTTGCAGTCGGGCGCCCTGTCCGCGATAAAATGGAAATCCTGCACCAGTAACCTTGTTACCCAGTTCAAAGTCAATTATTTGGTATTTGGAAGCCAATTCCCAATGAGGCAAAGCTTCGGGGGATAAGGCTGGAAACACTCCTTCTTCATGAATTATTTCATTGTCTTCGGCGGACTTACCATGAGGCACAGAGGAATGGGGCAAGTTTGGGAGTTCTACAAGCCGGTTGTTCAGGGTTTCAATGGTTTCGTTTAAAACTGGTTCCAGGGCTTTGGCCGAGGCTTTTAGTTTTCCGGATTCTTCCTTCGCTTTGTTGGCGTCATCCAGTTTCCCCTGCTTAAATAATATCCCGATTTCCTTGGCAATGATATTACTTTGAGCCAAAATATCGTCCAGTTCTTTTTGTGTTGAACGGCGTTTGTTGTCGAGGGCAATGATTTCGTCAACCAATGAGGTGGCGTTAAAATTCTTTACTTTCAGACGTTCGATCACGAAGTCCCTGTTTTCGCGGATGGTTTGGAGTTGAAGCATGCTATTTTTCTTTTGTGCAAATTTATGCTAATTGGACGAATCCACATCTCTTGGATGAAAAATCATGGATAATTGGGGTGTCCTGTTAAAAAAAAAGCCCGGTTACAAACCAGGCTTATATCAAATCTGAAATTAATCTCTAATTTGCGGCAGCTTCAGCAGCTACTACACTCACGTAGGAGCGGTTGTCTCTTTTCTTTCTGAACTCAACAACGCCATCAACAAGAGCAAAAAGCGTATGATCTTTGCCCATCCCAACGTTTAAACCGGGATGATGCTCAGTGCCACGCTGACGGATAATGATATTACCTGCTTTTGCACCCTGTCCACCGTAAATTTTTACACCAAGGCGTTTGCTTTCTGATTCGCGACCGTTATGGGAGCTACCCATTCCTTTTTTATGTGCCATTTTCTTATATTTTTACAGTTAAACAGTGATTTTTTCGATTAAGACTTTGCTTAAATCGGCACGAAAACCATTTGATTTCTGGTATCCTTTTCTTCTTTTTTTGTGGAACACAGTTACTTTATCGCCTCTTACGTGGGCAACGATTTTAGCGTCTATTTTAGCTCCGTTGAGCATTGGAGTACCAATTTGTACTTTGCCTTCGTTGTCTGCTAAAAGCACTTTGTCGAACTCAACATGTGCGCCTTCTTCTCCTTCGAGTCTGTTTACAAAAACTTCCTGCCCTTGTTCAACTTTGAACTGCTGTCCGGCTATATCAACAATTACATACATGCTTTTAAATCTTTAGTTTAAAAATGCTTACGATTTTGGAGGTGCAAAAATAGAAAAAAAAACTAATTAACAAGCATTTGTTGTTAAATTTTACTTTTTCTTCTGAATAAAATGAAACTACTGATGTTTCCGGGTCTTCCGGGATGGGCATTAACTAAAAATACACCAAACAGGATCATCAAAAACCATACAATGTCGAGCAAGGCAAAGACTTCACCATCTATAATGCCCCAAATAACTGCAACTACCGGTATCATGTAGGTAACTGAAGAGGCAAATAATGGGCTGTTTACCTTGATCAGGTTGTTAAAGGCTATCATGGCTAGTCCTGTTCCAACCACAGAAAGGATACCTACATAAATCAATCCTTTCAGATTTTCGGTATGTGTTATTAGTTTGTCCGGTATTCCGCTGAAAAACAGAATGTATAAAAACGTGGGAATACCTATGAAGAAAAATGTGAAAGCAGTAATGGTCATCGAGTCAAGGTCTTTTAGATAAACCTTAATGAAATTGACATTAAAAGCGTAACAGATGGTGGCGATGATGATGAGTGCCGCGTAGTTGAAGTTAAACGAAAAATCGTGGCCTCCGTTTTGGTTAATAAGTCCGAGAGCGCCAATGAGCCCGATTATTACTCCCATGACATTGAACCACCTGCTTTTTTGTTTGAAAAATAGCAACCCCAGCAGCAAGGTGAAAAGGGGAGTGAGAGAATTGAGCGTGCCTGCAAGCGAACTGTTGATTCCGGTTTGTGCAATGGCGAACATAAAGGCAGGGATAAAGCTTCCAATCAGGCCGGCGATAAAGAGCAAGAGCCCGTCTCTTTTCGAAATCCGGCTAAATTTTTTTATCGCAATGGGCAGCAGAAAAAGAAAAGTTATGCCCACCCGCAGTAAGCCTACCTCAACGGCAGTGAAATACATCAGCGATTTTTTTATCAGAATGAACGAGCTTCCCCAAATAACGGCTAGCACTGCAAGGGTAAGCCACGAAATCCACTGTCCGGTATTTTGTTTCATATACTGATTTAAGTGTGCAAAATTAACAAATATTGTGGTCTGCCGTTGATTCGCATTTTTCCCCGCATCTGCAGTATTTTTTGTAAGGAAATTCAAATACTGTGAATTGCAATTTGTTTAAGGGTTTTCATAACATTATGTGGTAATTAAAAATTATCTTCTACTTTTGTGGAGGAAAACCAGTTTTGGATTGTTTCATTTTTCTGGTTTAAAGCGGTACTAAAGTTAATTAATGGAAGATACGCAGTCGAGATATTTAGCAGGACTAAGGGCTGGTGACAGATCAGTGTTTGAAGAGATATATAAGGAGTATTTTTCACCACTCTGTCATTATTGCATGCGTTTTGTGGGTAAACCAGAAGAGGCTGAAGAAATTGTTCAAGGCTTGTTTCTTAAACTTTGGGTAAAGCGCGATGAGCTTCAAATCAACACTTCTGTTAATTCATATTTGTATCGCGCCGTTCAGAATTATGCGCTGAACCATTTGCATCAGCAAAAAATCCGAGGTCGGTTTAAAGTAAATGACTTAGCCGAGACGGAAGAACCCAATAGCGATGCGCAAGGTGTTCTGGAAGAAGATGAGCTGAATACCTGTATAAGGAAAGCCATTGGCGACTTGCCCGAGAAACGGAGAATTATTTTTGAACTCTCCCGTTTTAGCGATATGAAATACCAGCAAATTGCTGAGCATCTGGATATTTCTGTTAAAACTGTTGAAGCACAAATGGCCAAAGCCTTGCAATCACTGCGGCATAGTTTAAAGGAATATTTGCCGCTTGTGTTCTTGCTTATTTCATCAGGATTTTTTAACAAATGAAAAAAAAATTAAAGTGAAGTAGGGGTAAACCGAAAAAAAATTGTCTCATGGTAAAATAAATTTAAGTTTTTGTGAATTTTAACGGAAATCATATCAAATTAATCAGCCGGGTTGTTACCGGAAACGCTTCAAAGCATGACATGAGTGCTTTGCAAGAGTGGATTGATATGTCCGAAGAAAATAAAAACGAATACCAGGCCTACAAAAATATTTGGGACATTTCAAGTGAGTTTTCTCCAAAGGTTGAATTCGATGCGCAGAAATCCTGGGACAAGATGTCTACCTTGATTTCCTGTATCGATGAAATGCCCGAAGAGTCAGGCATTTATATAGAAACAATGGCAAAGTCAAGACCAAAGATTGGTTTTTATCTTGCCCGCATTGCAGCAGTTTTCGTGCTGGCCTTTGGCTTGTATTTTCTGTTCAACCTGACCGGAGAAAAAAAGGTTGTTACATTGGCATCTGCCGAAGCCCCTGAAAGTTCATTTCTGCTCCCCGATGGTTCATCAGTTACTTTAAACCGGGAAAGTTCATTAATTTATCCGGAAGAATTTGCTTCAGCTCAGCGTTTGGTGGGGTTCGAAGGTGAAGCTTTTTTTGAAGTAGCTCCAAATCCCGATGTCCCCATGATCATTCAGGTTGAGAACGTCAGAGTTCAAGTGCTGGGTACATCATTTAATCTGAGCAATTACACCGAATCAAACGAAATAGTGCTACACCTTAAAACCGGCAAAGTGCTTTTTTCTTCCATCGATCCGCTTACCGAAGAAATCATGGAACAGATTGTCTTGCTGCCAGGTCAAATAGGTATTTACAACAAAGTTACACGTCAAATTTATCGCGAAACATACAGTAACGAGAATTTCCTGGCATGGAAAACTGGAGTGTTGGTATTCGACAGAACACCGCTCAGCGATGTGTTTAGCATGATAGAGAAAACCTACAACATAAGGATAACCGGCGCAAAGGCTTACAACGAAATGTTGCTTACTGCTACTTATACCGGCGAATCAGTTGAAAGCATATTCGAATCGTTGTATGTTATTTTTGGTATCGAATACAGCATCTCTGCCACCGAGGTTACTATTCAGTAACACTCCTTTCATCACCCTTGTCGATCCATTATTTTTTTTTATACTTTAGCGGCTGAAAAAACGTGCACTTTGCTATTGGATTGCTTATGAGAATTGATGTGTGTCTTCCATTTTTTCCTCACTTGAATATTACCCCATTTTCTGCCTGTAAACGTATTCTTATTTTATGGGTAGTAGTATTTATTTCGTCCATCCCGGTGCTTAATCAATTGGTTGCGCAGGAAGTCAGCAACAAACCAATTCCGGTTTTTGAAGTAAGTGATCAAACCCTTGATGCCGTCCTCAAACGACTTGCCTACGAAAGCAAGTTGCGGTTTACTTACGAAGCCAACGACCCGGTGATGGATACAAAGGTGACTTTGAAATGTCAGGATGAGTTTCCTCTGACTATCTTAAGCCGCTTGCTGGCAAACACCGGTCATACCTTTAAACAAATCGGTAATCAGATTGTAATTTACCGAAATCCAGATACGTCCAATCAGGACAAAGTGGAGACCGTACCGGCAGTTGTAACGAAGCCGCCGGTTACCAAGCCTGCCTTGTATGAAAACAATGAAATAGTTCACACCTTAATTCCCGTTGATACCGTTTTTGTCATGGATACAATCTTCCGGGTTGACACCCTGCGCCAGGTGGATACGGTTTTTGTTTATCCCGAAAAAAAGCCTCTTTCCAGTCCTGAACTGCCTGCCTTTAATGTAGACCATTTTCAGGAGAACCCTTTCAGGCAACCGGGATGGGCCTTGGACTTGTCGGTTTCTCCTATATTGAGTAATTTTTCCACCATCGAATCTCTGGACGATTGGTCGCTGAGGAGTTTTGCGATAGATGGCCGTATAGTACGCCACCAAAAGCGCTGGTCGTTTTATATGGGTCTGCAATTCAGTCAGTTTTCACAAAAATTCAATAACCAATATCAGATCACTTCAGGAGGATTTTACCAAAAAGACACTTTGGATCTTTATTATACTGTCACCGGAATTGATACCACCTGGATAGCGGTAGTCGATTCGAGTTATTTGCCGTTGAACAGCGAGTCGTATAGCGTAGATCGTGTGAACAGACTCGGCTACATTAGCTTAACGGGTGGGGTGGACTATATTTTCTTACACCGTCCGGCATTTGATATCAGTGCTAAAGCCGGTGTTCTGGTGAGTTCTCTGTTGTACCGAAATGGGGTATACATGCAGTCTTCAAAAGAAGTTCATGGGACAGAACTGGGAGACATCGCCTTTTCATCACCCAATATTGGGTTGTATGCCGGAATTGGAAGCCGTTGGCGGCTTACCGACCAACTAAGTATGGTGCTGGATGTGGGGTATCAGTTTTATTTAAGTTCAACNATGTCAGCGCAGATTTATGATCAGAATTTGAAAGCCATGCGGTTGTCCGTTGGGGTGAGGTATTATTTGTAACAAACCGGAATANAATTGTATAAATGAGTTTCCCAAGTTTCCATATGGTCCTATTAAAACACAGCAAAAAGTGGTTCACGATTATGTTGATCTGTTGGTTTTTGCCATCAGTTTATGCTGATATTATTGTTGTTGGAGGGAGTATGGCTGAGAGTCAGGTTTGGACGGAAGATAATATCTATGTCGTAGTGCAGGATTTACGTATTGGGCCTGGGATTACGCTCGAAATCAAACCCGGAGTACACGTTTTAATCGATCAGGGGCGTGGAATTCATCTTTGGGGTGGCAATCTGGTGGTGGGTGATATACTTGGAATGAACACCGATACGGTTTATTTTTCGGGTAACTATAAAGCAACCCGCGAAGATTGGAAATGGAAAGGGATAAAAATTCAGGAGGCTGGTGAAGAAAACATTGTTTTAATAAACTATGCCTGTGTTGAGGATGCTGAGAAGGGCATCGAACTCATTGACTGTTTTAATGTGGAAATCATGCATTCCTCTGTTTCCAGAAATCAAATTGTGGGCGTGTCCATGACAGATTGTTCAAACTGTATTGTAGAAAGCTGCCGGATCGAGCAAAATTTCAACGGAATGGAAATGATTACCACTCCACAAAAGCGTTCCAGAGAGAATGTGGTTTTTAATAATCTTTTACTCAATGTGAACCACAATATTTATCTCCGGAATCAGGATAACGGCCAGTTTACTTACAATTACTTCTATGGTAACATCATCGAAGGGGCGAACAACGGTATTTGGATGGACAATACTGATTACGGACAATCCAACCACAACCAGATTCTGAATAATGTTTTTTTGAAAAACGGTTCTGGTTTTGGCTATGGAATTTTGTTGGCAATGGATTCCACCATTATTCAGAACAATATTTTCTGGGCAAACAACATCGCACTAAGCTATGATCCGTTTGGAGATAACGCCCAGGTAAGTGGAAACAGCTTTTATCAAAACGTCAGAGGAGTCCAGATAGGTGGCCGGGCCACTGGAAATTTTATTTTTCAGAATACCCTTTCTCGTCAATCCATTGCCTGTTTTGAGACCAAAGAAACGGATAACATTCAATTCCACGACAACAATCTTTTTCCGGACGGTTTTGATCATCCCATTGCCTACAACAATACGCCCAACGACCTGCTGATTACTCAAAACTGGTGGGGGAGTTCGGATAAGGAAGTTATTGATGATCTTATTTTTGATCATCATGATGACGCAACCCTTGGATACTTTTTCTATGAACCTTTCAAGGTTGAGCCTGATACGATAAATCCGATTTCTCCGCCTTCCACGGTAAAAAAACAATTAATCGCCGGAGAAGTGCGCGTGAGCTGGGATAATAATCCGGAAGAAGACTTGGCTGGTTATCAGGTTTATTCTGGCCAGTTCAGGCATTATGCCTTTGATGAAGTAATGGATGCAGGAAATGTAAACTCATTGAGTCTTCCAGGTGTACTTATCACTGATTCAATTGCTGTTACCGCCTACGATAGTGGTTATCAGTATCAGGAGGCACAAGTCCGTGGATTTGAAAGTCCGTTTGCTTTTGCCATTTACTATCCCTTTGCTGGTTTTGATGGTCAGTTTTGTGTGAATCAGGAGCAATATTCTCTTACCGAAGGTTCTGTTCCGTTTCTGTACGATCTGATCTCCTGGAAAACCACTGGTGATGGTCTTTTCAGCGATCCATCACTGATAAATCCGGTTTATGTACCAGGATTGCAGGATCGGCAGAATGGATCTGTGGTGCTATCGCTCAATGTGCTTCGTCAGGGCGAATGGTTGTCCGACAGTCTCACCCTTCACATATTCGATGATCCAACTGTGTATGCCGGTGCTGACACCATTCTTTTTGCTGATCAGGAACTCCTTATTAATCACGCTAATGAAAGCAATGCGACTGAGCTTCAGTGGATAAGTACAGGAGATGGTTTCTTTACTTCCGATACTTCCTTAATAACTACTTATCTTCCAGGAACAAACGATTTGGCCGCAGGTCAGGTTGAGCTGATATTGTCTGGCTCAAATGTATGCGATCAGAGTTCAGATACACTCCTTGTTAAACTGGTCTCTCGCTTTTCCCTTAATGGAACAGTTTGGATGGGCAACCAGAAAGCAGAGTCTTGCTCAATACTGGCTGTCGACCGATTGCTACCCCATGATCGTGCTGTAACACTAACAACGACGAATGTCGATGGAAATTTTCAGTTCAACACCTTGTTTCCCTCTTCTTATATCCTCTATGCTGTCCCTGACACCAACCATAGTGGCGATTATTTCCCCGGATATTATGCAGAAGCTGTAAGGTGGCATAATGCCTATGCTGTAAAACTTGATGCCGACATTTATGATGTGGACATCCGTCTGCCGGAGACAAATTTCCCCCCTGTGACCGGATCAGGAAAAATTTCGGGTAGGTTTGAACTGTCAAAAAACAATTCCCTGATGTCGGATGTTTATTGCGGGTCATGGTTTGACGACGATACCATTATTGAGTATTGCAATGGAGGCGAATCGAATGTGACTATCCTGTTATACAACAGCACCAACGAAAAAGTGCTTGGCTACACCCTAACAGACGCCGAGGGCAAATTCTATTTTAACAACCTTCCTTATGGGCATTATCTGTTGAATGCCGAAAAAGCCGGTTTTCTTACACATGGATCTCCGCTGATTTCACTTACCCCCGAGCAGCCAGTTGTTGATGAAGTGGTGCTTACCTCCGACAGAAAAACTATTTCTATTGAGTTAAAAAATCAGCAAAGTGGTTCTGATCTGACTCTTTTTGAGGTCTTTCCAAATCCTGCAAGTGAGATCATAAACATTGGTGCGGGTTTTAACCTGACAGGTGAATACTTGATTCGCATAGTGAATCTCTACGGAATCACTGTTTCTACAAAAATTTGGCAAATAACTAACCCGGAAATTTTTCAACGAACAGTGTTGGCCATCGAACACCTGAGGCCTGGATACTATCAGTTGATTTTATCCGGACCCAACACTTACCATACCCAATCGCTTGTTATTTATTAGTTTCTGAAACCTAAAACAGAGCCTCTGTGTTCAGACAGGTTTATTACCTTAAAAAGCAGAATATTTTTAAAAAAAATCATCTTTTTGAGTAGGGGTAAACTACCTTTTAATTGTCTTATTCACGACAATATTTTGGGTTTATTATGCCTGAAATTGCTGAGTATGCTGATAATCAGTCAAAAAACATTGATTTATCGGTGTTTTTTGTTGTGTTTTTAGCTGTAGTATTTGTGTTCATATTGGTAATGAATGCTCCGTTAGCCTGAAAGGTCAGGCAAAAAGTGGCCAAGTGTGGCCATATAATTGTTGAATCACCTTATTTATCCTTTATTGGAATCCCGCTGCTAATGTGTTTAAATTGTTGTTTTACTTAAAGCTTAACCCAAAAGGGTTTTAAATCGAATTGAAAAATAATTTTTTTATTATTAACTAAATCTATTACGTATGAAATCATTTACAAAGTATCTTTTGTTGTTGATGACACTCGCGTGGTCAGGTTGGATGTTTGGACAAACCAGTCCGGCACAGACCGAAGAGCAGAAAATCGCTCTTGATAACGCCAGTATGTCGACAGAGACTGCTATTGTACCTTTTTCAACTTACGCCGATGAGCCTGCTTCAAGCAGAGCCCTGATGGCCGAAATTGGAAATGGAACAACTTATGGAACCTCTCCTGCATACTATGCAGATTGGTCTAACTACTGGGAAAATTGCCATACCCAAACCTTGTATCTCGCATCTGAGCTTGGTGGCGGTATGTTAATTACCGATCTCCAGTATGTATTCGAAAGAATTGCAACACCCGACAATTACTTGTTGAATGTTGAAATTCGCTTTATGGAAACTACTGACAACCAATTGACAACTGGAGCTTTTTATAGCACGGCTGGTTCAACTTTGGTGTGGTCATCAGCTAATTATGTGCCTGCAACTGCTACCGGTTGGGCCGATTTAATTGACATCAATGACTATGTTTATACTGGCGTTAACAATTTGATTGTTGATATCCTTTGGGGTGATAACGGCTATTACGAAAGCCCTTATTACAGAACATACAGAACTGATGGTGGTGTTCCTCGTGTTTTAGTTGGCTATGCTGACAGCGAAACACCTCCAAATTATGATGGCTATTCGAATTACTATTCCAACATCCGTTTTTATGGTGATCCTCTTACCGCTCCTGGCGATATCGAAGGTCATGTATACAACACCGGCGGTCTCTCAATTGGAGGCGCTACTGTTGGTATCGAAGGTTATGGTTCAACAACTACCGATGGTACAGGTTATTACCTGTTAACCGGTATGCCTAGCGGCGACCAGGAACTGGTTTGCTACAGAGCTGGTTATAATGTAAACATTGCTAACGTTAATGTAGCTTCAGGTGGTATCATTACCCATGACTTCACCATGACCTCACCTAACCTAACGGTATCCCCGTTACGTTTAGACGAGACCTTAGCTCCTAACGAATACCTGACCAGATTTATTGGTATGTTGAATACCGGTTCAGGTCCTGTGGATTGGACAGCGGAAGTTATTTATCCAGTTACCTCACAGGCAGTAACCAACCTGGAAGGTGGAGAAGATTTCACCCAGATAACCCGTTTCGACGGCAAATTTGGAGCCGGATCGTTCTTACCCGCAGCAGGTCCTGCTATGAACGATCGTGGAACCATGGACTGCCCCGATGGCGCAGTATTTAGCAATCCTCCTGTTGGTTCCGACAACGGCTATACCAGCGATGCTACAGCCGGATACAAAGTATTCCAGTCATTTACAGGGGTGCCTTCTTCAATAAGCACAGTTACTTTCTGGACAATCTTTACAGCAGCACCTCCTGCAACAAAGGATTACCTGATTGAAGTATACGAGGCCGGATCTACCCCAGGTGCACTTTTAAGCACGGGTACTTATTCGTTAACCCCTGTTAACACAGGTGTACAGGTAATAGGATATGACACTTATGTATTTACTGCTGAAATTCCTTCAGTAGCTGTTACCGACGGATGGGTAATGGTTCAAGGACTTGCCGGTGCACCCACCAACTACTGGTTGAACACCTACAGTGGTATTGGAACAGCTCTTCAACTCAGTGGATCAACCTATACCAACGTAGGTTCAGTAGCCATGTGTTTAAGTGGCGGCGGAGCAGGCAACTGGTTAACCTTAGGCGAATATGAAGGCAACATTAATGGTGGCGGCGCTTCCTACAACCTGGCAGCAAACTTTGACGCCAGCGGAACAGAAGTAGGCGATTTCTACACAGCCGATATCGTTATCAGCACCACACCAGATGTAGGCACAATTACCATTCCTGTAACCATGGCCATAGCCGGCGATCCACTACCAACGGTAGAAGATTTAACCGCTGAACTGACCAATGAAATAACCGGACAGGTAACCTTAGGCTGGACACACACACCTGAAGCAGGCTTCTTATACTACAGAATCAACAGGAACTACGTACCTGTAGGCACTTCACCGACAACCAGCTATATTGATATGCTGCCTAACTACGGCACCTTTGCCTACACAGTACAAGCAGTATACACCCAAGGATCAACTGTACCAGCCGGTCCTGAGATCGTAGAATGGAACAACCCGACTTTGGTAATCAACGACGTACCATTGTA
>JGI10211J34971_10003254_pt1 | contig 13077 bp, 14 predicted proteins | sample Etolagsediment_FD_34971 | JGI IMG/M metagenome (IMG submission 34971) | reverse complement strand
CGGGCACCGGGGGGCTAATTGCTTGGCCAAAGCCATTGCACGAGCCAGTTACGGCTTCGCTGCCATCACCACGGCGGGCGATATTGGCTTGGGCGTGGCGTTGGATGCGCCGCCGCACGGCTGGACGGTGAAAAATCCAGAACGTGCCAAAGCCGTGGCTTCGGCGCTGCTCAGCGGCGAAGCGGTTGGTTTAGATATTGAAAGCGGCGATCCTGCCTGGCTGGCGTTGGCGGGCTTTACAAAGGGGGCTAAAGTCGGCGTGCGGCTATCGCATAACACCTGCGAAAACGATACCGCATTGGTGCTGCATCCGCCCACATTGGTGCTGGGTGTGGGCTGCGAACGACATTGTTCGTCAGATGAATTGGCTCAATTGGTTATTGCTACTTTAGCTCAGAATAATATCTCTAAAAAATCAATCGCCTGCGTGGCCTCCATCGATGTTAAAAGCGACGAGGCGGCGGTGCTGGAATTGGCCGAAAATTTAGGGGTTCCAGTACGATTTTTCACGCCTCAAGAGCTCGAAAATGAAACGCCCAAGCTGCAAAATCCGTCCGATATTGTGTTTGCTGAGGTTGGCTGCCATGGTGTCGCCGAAGGGGCGGCCCTGGCCGCGAGCGGCGGGAATTTGATCGTCGCTAAGCACAAATCGAAACGCGCCACCTGTGCCGTCGCGCTGAATACGCAGGGCATTGACCCGTTGATCGTCGGCAAAGGCCGCGGGCGATTGTTTGTTTTGGGCATTGGACCGGGCACGGAGGCGTGGCGCACCCCACAAGTCACCAACCTGATCAGTCAAGTCAGTGACGTGGTGGGTTATTGCTTTTACCTGGATTTGATTGCAGACCTGATCCAGGGCAAAACCCGCCACACATCGATTTTGTCCGAAGAAGAAGCCCGCGTGCGCCAAGCGCTGGAGCTGGCGGCAGAGGGTAAAGACGTGGCGTTGATCAGTTCCGGCGATATCGGCATTTATGCCATGGCGACGTTGGTGTTTGAATTGTTGGACCGGGAAAACCGTGACGATTGGAACCGCCTCTACATCCAAGTCGAACCCGGCATCAGCGCCTTTCAAGCCGCTGCGGCGCGCATCGGTGCGCCAGTGGGCCATGATTTCTGCCTGATTTCCCTGTCCGATCTGCTGACCCCTTGGGACGTGATCGAACGGCGCTTGAAAGCGGCGGCCGAAGGCGGTTTTGTGGTGTCGTTTTATAATCCGGTGTCAAAGCGTCGGCGTACCCAACTGGCCCAGGCCCGCGATATTTTGCTCACCCATCGTCGTCCCGACACGCCGGTGGTATTGGCCCGTCAATTGGGCCGCCCGGACGAAAAAATCGATGTGATCACCTTGGCCGAACTGACCCCGGATCATGCCGATATGCTGACGCTGGTGATGATCGGTGGCGAAGACACGCGCCTGATCGAACGCGGGCAAAACCGCTGGGTGTATACGCCGCGCGGTTATGGGGGCAAAATGGATACGAAACTTAACGGCGCCAAGAGCGCCCCTTAAGGAACCAAGCACATGATTTCTCTCAAAGCCATCGCGAGCACATTGGCGGTCTGCTGTGTGGCCTCCATCAGTTGGGCGCAAAGCACCTCCGAGGTCATCCGCGACGCCGTGTTCAGAGACATTGAACGGCGCATCATCGCAGAGCATTACGGTGTCAAATTGGAAGACATTCAGGCCAGCACAGGCATGCCGAAATGGGCGGATAAATCTGCACAGGGCGATGACGGCGAAGACGATGATGACGATGAGGACAGGGATAAATCTAAAAACGGCAAAGACAAAAAAGATAAAAAAGACAAAAAGAACAAAGGCAATGGTGCGTCCAAGGGCCTGCCGCCGGGTCTTGCAAAACGCAGCTCTTTGCCGCCGGGTTTGCAAAAACAGTACGACAAAAATGGCCGTTTGCCCGCGGGTTTGGCCAAGCGCGAGCTGCCGGATGATCTGCGCTCCAAACTCCCCCAGCGCACGGAAGACCAAGACGTGGTGGAGGTCGGGAACGACGTGGTTCTGATTGATCGGGCCACCGGGGTTATTCTCGACACCATCTTGGATGTTCTGCAGGGCGGTTCAGGCAGCTCAACATCCGTTCCCCTGCCGAGTCCGGGGCAGCCCATTCTGCCCGATCCAGGTCCGCAAAGTTCTACCAATACGGGGGCAGAGCCGCAAAGTGCCATGGGGCGCTTTTTTAGAAATATTTTTGGAGGCCAATAACCGATGACGGTTCACTTTATCGGCGCCGGACCCGGCGCACCGGATCTGATTACGGTGCGCGCGCTCAACTTGATCAAAAGCTGCCCGGTGGTACTCTACGCTGGGTCCTTGGTGCCCAGCGAGATTGTCGCTGAGGCCAGCGCGGACGCCCGGGTTGTCGATACCGCTCCCTTGCATTTGGATGAAATCATCGACGAAATGCAGGCCGCCCACGACAAAGGCCAAGATGTGGCACGGGTGCATTCCGGGGATCCGTCCATTTATGGGGCTATCGCCGAACAGATGCGCCGCTTGGACGCCTTGGGCATTGCGTATGACGTGACGCCCGGCGTGCCGGCCTTCGCCGCCGCCGCTGCGCTGTTGAAGCGTGAATTGACCTTGCCGGACATCAGCCAGTCCATTGTCTTGACCCGCACGGCGGTGCGCGCCAGCTCCATGCCCGAAGGCGAAACCTTGGAAAACTTCGCCAAAACCGGCGCGACTTTGGCGGTGCATTTGTCGGTGAACAACCTAGGTCCGGTGATCAAGCAGCTCAGCCCCTATTATGGCGCAGATTGTCCGGTCGCCGTGGTCTATCGCGCCAGCTGGCCCGATGAGGCGGTGGTGACGGGCACCTTGGCCGATATCCGCCCCAAAGTGAAAGAAGCGGGCTTCACCCGCACGGCCCTGATTTTGGTCGGTCGGGTGTTGGGAACGGAAGCGTTCACCGACAGCAAACTCTACGACGCCGCACACAGCCACGTCTTGCGCGAATCGAAGGCTTTGTAATTGATGGATAATTTAGGCGCAAAAAAATAAATCAATTATAATAATCTTATTTTACGGAAATAAGGTCGTTCAGCCACTGCACCGCAGTAGCGACAGAGGGCACCCGTTGGCCGTCCGTCGGCGGCGGGCGTCGGATCAGCACGATGCGCGCGCCAATCTGTGCGGCTGCGTCGATTTTGCTGCGGGTGGCGTCGCCGCCGCTGGCTTTGCTGACCAAGGTGTCGATCTTGTGCGCCCGCATCAGGGCCACTTCATCCTCCACCGTAAAGGGCGGTCGGCCATAAACGAACGTGGCGTTTTTTAGCGCCTCAGAGGGGACCGATGGGTCCAGCACACGCACCACCAAATGAACGTTCGCGAGACCGTTAAAAGCCTCCAAGTGCTTGCGCCCGATGGTGATCAACGCCGCGCTTGAGGTGCGCGCCACCAGTCTGGCGGCCTCGAGGGCGTCGGGCACAAACACCACGTCGGTGTCGTCCGGCAAGTTCCATGAAGGGCGTTCCAGGTGAAGGCACGGAATTTGGGTGGCCTGACACGCCAAATCTGCGTTGCGGCTGATTTGGGCGGCAAAGGGATGGGTGGCGTCGATGACGGCCAAAATGCCCTGATGGCGAAGAAATAGGGCTAAGCCCTCAGCACCGCCGAAAGAACCGCTGCGCACCGGGCAGGGCAGCACCGCAGGCTTTTCGGTGGCCCCGGCGAGCGCGATGGTGACGTCGAAATCGGGGCGCTGCTGAGCCAGGGCTGCAGCCAATTGCACGGCCTCGGTGGTGCCGCCGAGAATGAGAATGGGGGCGCTCATGAAGGCGTATCCTGGGCCGAGATGAGACCGATGCGCTGGCCCTTGCGGTCGTATATCCACACGTCGACGTCTGTGCCTCCGGCCAAGGTCGCCAAAGCCACTTCACGGGCTTGGCGGGCGATGATCGCCGCCAGCAAATCGGAGCGTTGACCCGCCAGCTCCAAAACCCGTTGCGCCGTAATGGCGGTGCGGGACTCCTGAACGGCGTAGGGTGCGCCGCCGACGGATTTAAGCTGCGCCGATAAACGTTCAAAATCGACTTGGGAACGGGCTGAATGCAAATCCATCGCCCCTTGGGCCAGCTTGGTGATTTTGGCAAACCCGCCGGCAATGGTGAGGCGTTCTATGGGATGCGAACGCACGTATTTGAGCAATCCCCCGGCAAAATCGCCCATATCGATGAGTGCTTCTTCAGGAAGGCAAAGCTGCGCGTTGGCAGCTTGTTCAGAGGTGCGTCCGGTAGATGCCAACACGTGGGTAAAGTTTTGGGCGCGGGCCACATCGATGCCGCGATGGATGGAATGGATCCAGCTGGAACACGAAAACGGCACCACAATACCGGTGGTGCCCAGCACCGAAAGGCCGCCAATGATACCCAAGCGGCTGTTCATGGTCTTTTTGGACGCCTCAAGCCCACCGGGAATGGAAATTGTAACGTTCACGTCGGGGATGGGGGATATTGAGGTGATATCGTCTATGGGCCGTGCACCCAAGTGCTGAATTCCGCGCGCCACACTCACCAGCGCATCGGTGATTTGCTGGCGGGGACCGGGGTTGATGGCCGGCTCGCCGGGGGGTAATGGCAGGCCTTCGAGGGTGACCGTGCCAACGCCGTCACCGGCAAAAAAATGAATGCCGGTACCCGCTACGCCGAAACGGACTTCGGCCATAATTTCCAGGCCATGGGTCACATCGGGGTCGTCGCCCGCGTCCTTGATGATGCCCGCACGGGCAAAATCGTCGGCCAAAACGTGTGTGTGTAACTGAAATGTGGGCGTTTCGCCACGCGGCAAGCGGATGGTCACGGAGGTGTCGAAGTGTTGGGTCAAAAGCGCCCGATACGCCGCCGCCGCTGCCGCCGCCGCGCACGCGCCGGTCGTCCATCCTTTGCGCAAAGGACGATCGGTAGGCTTTCGCCCCGATGGGGCAGGCGGCGGGGACGGCGTAATCATCATGGCTCACTGTAATCTTGGACCAGGTCGCGGGCAACGCCAGAGTAGCGCGCCCAGCTTGACCCTTGCGATAGAAGGCTATGGCTCGTATTGTTGGCGCCGTAAAATGATAAAGTAGAAATACGTCAGGGATATAACATGAAACGCATTGCATTAATCGCCGTCGCCGCATTGATTTTTGTTGTCGTCGCGACGGTTGGTCGTTTTTATTTATTGGGTGATCCCGAATCGGGTTCGACCAGCGTTGGAACGGTCAGCATTGGTGGCCCCTTCACCCTGACCGATCAAACAGGCAAAGTGGTCACGGAAGCAGATTTTGCCGGCAAGTATATGCTGATTTACTTTGGCTATACCTATTGCCCCGATGTGTGTCCGACGTCGCTCAGCATCGTCTCCGACGCCTTGGATCAGTTGAGCCCGGCAGAGCTGGATAAAGTGGTGCCAATTTTCATTTCCATCGACCCAGAGCGTGATACGCCTGCCGCTTTGGCCGATTTTGTACCGCACTTTCACAACAAATTGGTGGGCCTCTCGGGCACGCCGGAACAAACAAAAGCGGTGGCACGGGCTTATAAAGCCTACTTTGCCAAGGTGAGCGGTGAAGAGAAGGACGATGCCTATACAATGGACCACAGTTCCATCACCTATCTGATGGGGCCGGACGGAAAATACGTCGCGCATTTCAGTCACGGCACCAAGGCCGATGTGATGGCAAAACGCTTGGCTGAGATCCTCTAGGAGCACCTTGCATGCCCGCAGAGCGCATCAATCAAAGGTCGGTTAAGGGCCTGATCATTGCCGCACCGTCTTCGGGCAGCGGCAAAACCGTGGTGACCTTGGGGATCTTGGCCCATCTCAAGGCCATCGGGGTGCGCGTGGCGTCTCTAAAATCGGGTCCCGATTATATCGATCCGGCTTTTCATGCCCAAGCCACGGGGCGCGATTGTCTGAACCTTGACGGCTGGGCGATGCGCAGCCAAACCTTGACGTCGGCGGCGGCGTTTGCGGGTCAAGACGCCGAATTGGTCATTTGTGAAGGCGTCATGGGCTTGTTTGATGGTGCCACTTTGCACCAAGGCTCTACGGCCGATATTGCCGAAACATCCGGTTGGCCAGTCGTGTTGGTGGTCGATAGTCGTGCGCAGGGGGCCTCGGCGGCGGCTTTGGTCAAAGGTTTTGACACCTTTCGCGACAACGTACGCATTGCGGGCGTGATTTTCAATCGGGTCGGAAGTGAGCGCCATCAACGCGTAATCCGCGAAGCCATGGCCGAAGCCGCACCGCATATTCCCGTGCTCGGCATGATCCCGATGGAACCGGGACTGGAATTGCCATCCCGCCATTTGGGTTTGATCCAAGCGGTGGAACACCCTTCGCTGGCGGGCTTAATGGCCCATGCGGGTAACGTTATGGGTCGTTACGTGGACATCCCCGCTTTGCGCGCCTTGGCCCGCGATTGGTCGGTCCAAGGGGAGCTGAAACCGCTCCCTCCTCTGGGACAAAACATTGCGGTGGCCCGCGATGAAGCGTTTGCCTTTGCCTATCCGATGGTCTTGCAGGGCTGGCGCAAGCAAGGGGCTTCGATCAGCTTTTTTTCTCCATTGGACGACCAGGCCCCGGACGCCAAAGCAGATGCCGTCTATTTGCCCGGTGGCTACCCGGAACTGCACGCCTATCGCTTGGCCAGTGCCGATCGATTTATGCAAGGCCTGAGAGATGCCGCCAAGCGCGGCGCCGTCGTCTACGGCGAATGCGGCGGTTACATGGTTTTGGGCCGCGGCATGCAGGACGCCGACGGCACCACCCATGCCATGGCGGGATTGTTGCCCCTGGGCACGTCTTTTGAGACGCGCAAATTGCACCTGGGCTATCGTCGTTTGGTGCTCATCGCCGAAACCCCATTGGGGCGAATCCACGAAAGCTGTCGGGGCCATGAATTTCACTACGCCACCCTCACCAATGAAGGCCCGGGAGAGCACTTATTTGAAGCCAAAGACGCCGATGGCGGCAAAATCGGGTGCATGGGCTTGGCGCACAAAAATGTATTCGGCTCCTTCGTGCATCTCATTGACCGCGAGGTAAAGTCCTGAATTTAGGTGTAAATTGAAGGGTGGGGCGGGAAATTGTATTGTGCAGTGCAGCATTAATTTTGGGTGCAGTGCAAAATAATGGTGTGTTGTGGCGCAAAATAAGGTACTCTTGGACAAATATCAAATTCGAACCGGGTTTGATTGAGGAAGTAAAAAACCAATATGCTCTATCATATTCACGAACTGCAGCACATGGCTTTGAGTCCTTATCGTGCTTGGCTTAAGGCGTCGCGCACCGCTTTGACGCCGTTTCAGCACACGGCCTATGCCCGCCCCATGGCGGCCGGGTTGGAAGTTGCAGAACGTCTGACCCGGCGCTATGACAAGCCGACATTTGACTTTCGCTCCATCAACCTGACAACCCAAAAGGGTGCCAAGGCCGAAGTCGTTCAGGTGCGCGAAGTCGTGGCAGATGAAACACCGTTTTGCAATTTGCTGCATTTCAAAAAAGAAGGCGTCAGTGGCCAGCCGAAAGTTTTGCTTGCGGCCCCCTTGTCAGGCCACTATGCGACGCTTTTGCGCGGCACCGTTGAGGCGATGTTGCCCGATCACGATGTCTACATCACCGATTGGACCGATGCCCGCGACGTTCCCCTGCGCGATGGTGCGTTTCATCTCAATGATTACATCGAATTGATGATTCGCTATCTCGATCTTTTGGGCTCCGGTTGTCATGTCGTGGCCGTGTGTCAGCCGTCGGTGCCTGTATTGGCGGCGGTGGCGGTCCTGTCGGCGCGCGCCGCCAAGGGTGAACATGCGGTTCTGCCCTCCACCATGACGTTGATGGGCGGCCCGGTCGATACCCGCGCCTGCCCGACGTCGGTGAACGATTTTGCCAAAGAGCACGATATCAATTGGTTCAAAAGTCATTCGATCCATCGTGTGCCGATGGTCTATCCCGGTGTTGGCCGTCAAGTTTATCCCGGCTTTTTGCAGTTGCAGAGCTTCTTGGGCATGAACATCGACCGTCACATGAACGCGCATGTCGATCATTTTTGGCACTTGTGCAAAGGCGACGGCGACGGCGCGGTTCAGCATCGTAAATTTTACGACGAATACATGTCGGTGATGGATCTGCCGGCGGAATATTTCCTGGAAACCATCCAGGCGGTGTTTCACGACCATGCTTTGCCCAAGGGCGAGCTGATGTTTAAGGATGAAAAAGTCAATCCCGCCGCCATCAAGGACGTGGCGTTGATGACCGTCGAAGGCGAATTGGACGACATTTCCGGCGTCGGTCAGACGGCGGCAGCGCACACCATCTGCCCCGATATTCCCGATTCCATGCGCCTGAGAATCGTGCAAAAAGATGTTGGCCATTATGGTATATTCAACGGACGCAAATGGCGTGGTATCATCCAGCCGCAATTGGCGGAATTTATCAAAACCCACGGTGCGGTGAACAGTGCCCCTAAATCCAAGTCCAAAACCAACGACGCGACAGACGGTGCCGCTTCGGCCGAATAACACCCAACAAGACGGGGCGTTTTGGCGCGAAAAGCGCCTGCAAGACATGACGCTGACTGAGTGGGAATCGCTGTGCGACGGCTGCGGTCGCTGTTGTCTGGAAAAACTTGAAGACATCGACACGGGCGAGATCAGCTACACCAATGTCGCCTGCGGCCTGTTGGACATGGAAACATGTCGCTGCGCGCACTATTTTGAACGCAAACGCTTCATGCCCGATTGCGTCGCACTCACCCCAAAAAACGTTGCCGAACTGCGCTGGATGCCGTCCACGTGTGCGTATCGCTTGTTGGCGGAAGGAAAATCCTTGCCCACTTGGCATCCCTTGGTGACGGGTGACGCCAACAGCGTCAAGGCTGCGGGCATGTCCGTCGAAGGGCGCTGCATTTCCGCCATCGACATCGTAGACCTGGAAGACCATATTGTGGAGTGGCCTGAATAAGCTGGTTTTTATAAGGCTATGAAAATAAATCTATACAAATAAGCTTATTTACACGGCTTTGGATCTGAGGACGGCGGGGCTTTGCGCAAAACCCAATCTCTCCATACCCTTAAAATTGACGGCGCGGCTGTTCAGGTGGTGGTGCGCCGCCATGCCCAGGCGCGGCGGCTCATTTTGCGCTTGGATGAGTACGGTTCCGGGGCGGTGGTGACCATTCCCAAACATTCCAGTTTTGCAGAAGGGTTGGAGATGGCCCAGCGCAAATCCGATTGGATCAAGCGCCAAATGGCCAAAGCGCCGCCGTCGGTGGCGTTTTTAGACGGCTCCGCCGTGCCTTATTTGGGTGAGCCCCATGTGGTTCGCCATGTGCCGCATGGCCGCGGTGTGCAGCGGATCGACGGGGAGATTTTGGTTTCTGGGCGCGCCGAGCACCTCAACCGCCGCCTGACCGACTGGCTGAAAGCCCAGGCACGGAGCACCATCAGCCAGCGCGCACACGAAAAAGCTCTTCAGGTTGAGCGCCACATCAGCAAAATTTCCATTCGCGATACCCGATCAAGATGGGGCTCGTGCGGCGCGAACGGCGCTTTGAACTTTAGCTGGCGGCTGGTGATGGCCCCGGAGCATGTGCTGGATTACGTGGTCGCCCACGAAGTCGCCCACTTGGTGCACCGCAATCACGGGGCCGGGTTTTGGGCCCTGGCCGGGAACTTGACGGATTCAAGGCTGGGGCGTTTGGAAGACGCCCGGGCGTGGCTGAATGCCTTTGGCCGGACTTTGCATCAATACGGGCGTTAATACAGAAGGAAAAAACATGCGGCAATTTTCGACCAAGCTCTCCGTGCACACCAACCGCCAGGGCTTTTTTGAACTCACCAAAGACATCCGCGCGTGGCTGTTGGATACCGGCATTAAGGACGGTTTGCTGACGGTGTTTTGCCGCCACACTTCGGCCAGCCTGACCATTCAGGAAAATGCCGACCCGGATGTTCTGCACGACATAGAGACCTTTTTTAAACAATTGGTACCGGAAGACGCTGCGCTTTACACCCACATCAACGAAGGTGCAGACGACATGCCCGCGCATATTCGCTCAGCCCTCACCGATGTGTCCCTGTCCATTCCGGTGGTTGCGGGGGAACCGGTTCTGGGCACGTGGCAGGGGGTGTTTTTGGTTGAGCACCGGGCCCGTGATCACCAGCGCACGGTGGTGTTGCATATCATCGGTGAATAGGGGCAATGCCACTTGCCATTCGCTACCTGAGCCCCTACATAAACTTAAGCCTCCCCAGCGACTTGTGCGTCATTGCGAAAGCAAAGCGACGATGCAAATTACGTGATGATAGCAAGTACTGAACGGGAAAAGCGATGAAGATAAAAGCTCTGATTTTTGATGTCGATGGCACCTTGGCCGATACCGAAGACGCCCACCGGGAGGCCTTCAACGACGCCTTTTCCAAAGCAGGCTATGATTGGCATTGGGACCGGATGTTGTATAAACATTTGCTTTCGGTCACGGGGGGCAAACAGCGCATCCGCTTTTTCTTGCAAGAGAATTATCCCACCTTTTTGGACCAAGACGATATTGACGACCTGATTTTGGCCCTGCACAAAAGCAAAACCGATTTTTTTATCCGCCGCCTGGAAAATGGTCAGGTGCCGCTGCGGCCCGGCATCGAAGCGCTGATCACCGAATGTCGGACCCGGGGCATGACCATCGCCATCGCCACCACCACCACGCCGGTCAATGTAGAAACCTTGCTCAAGGTGAATTTGGGCGCGACCAGCCTGGACTGGTTTGCCTGCATTGGCGACGGCGGCAAAGTGCCGGTGTTGAAGCCGGAACCGGATGTTTATGAGTGGGTGCTGAAAGAACTCGGCTTGGCAGCAGATGAAACGCTGGCCTTGGAAGACAGCCGCAACGGCCTGGTGGCGTGCCAGCGCGCAGGCGTACCGTGTCTGGTGGTGACCAATGACTACACCCAAGACCAAGACTTTACCGGATGTTTGGCGCAATGGAACAGTTATGAGGGTGTGACCCTGGCGGCGCTGCAGGCCCTGCGGGCGTAAAACGACGGAGGGGGAGCGCGCGTCAACATTTTGTTACAGAGCCCTGCTATAAACAGTATATAGCGTGCATTTTACTGATAAAAAACCTGTTATCTCAACGTAATGGGTCTATAATAAAGAACGTTCACCCTAGGTCCGTAGGCCTATCGAGCGACCCGCGGATCGCACCAAAAGGAGATCTGCAATGCGTGCTGCTCAGTTTGTGTTCGTTACCCACGATGCCCGTGTCTTGGCGATGGGTGAAGACGGTCAGCTGGAAGACGTAACGGAAGCCCGCGAGCTGCTCCCCCAAAGCGCTTTTGCCAAATCCGGTGAAGATGATCCTCTGGCCGACAAAAGACGTGAGCTGTTAAAAAGATTTGCCTCCTAAGTGCAAGCGGATCGGTTCTGAGCCCACCGTTTGTGCTTTTGTTGTTGTGACAAGAGATTGCAGTGGGTGTTGATCGGGAACGGGGCAGACGCGTGTGGGCGGTGCCCGTTGAGTAATGCGCTGGCAAAGGATGGTTGCCATGAGCGAAGCTGTGGAAATTTATGTTTGTTATGAAGGTCAGGCCCTCAAAGACGGCAAGGTGGAATACAGCCACTCGATTGGTGATAAATATAGCGCTGAACGAGATGCCAAAGACCGCGTGAAGCGCAACCCGCTGATTCACAAAATCGCCTATTACAAGGTGAACGATGAGGGTGATTTTCGTATTTTTTACAGCTTCACCAACAAAGACCTGCACAATCCCCAAACCGTTATTCAAGAGCACAGCACCAGGCCAAAGCTGAAAAAACCGCACAAACGGACCTTTCTGGAAAAGCTGTTTGGCGTCGGCACCGGTCAAAAGACCATTTTGAAGAAAAAAACCGTCAAAAAATGACGCACGGTTTGCCCTCAGCGATGAGCCATCGCACGCAGCAGCACAAAAAACTTGAACCAAAATATGGAAAAACCCACAGTGAATGGCCGAATTGGCCATGATTGGAGGGATGCAGGGGACTGCGCTTTACAGGATTAAGGGAACTGTGGAGTAAGTAAGATTAATCGTTAAAATGAAATGCATATTTGTGTGTTTGAGAGTTGAGAAACAATCCGCAAGAGTCTAGTGTAAAACAGCATTCGGGGGTGCCACCTCATGCAAAACTGGAGACTAATGTGCGCATTAAATTTTGGGGAGTTCGCGGCAGCGTTTCGTGCGCTTACGCAGATTTTCTCGAATATGGCGGGAACACATCGTGTATTGAACTGGAAATTGCGGGTCGCACCATTATCTTGGATGCTGGGACGGGCTTGCCGTGGCTGGGCAACAATCTGTTAAAGCGCGGTGTGCGCAATATAGACTTGCTGATGAGCCATTTTCACAGCGACCACACCAACGGTTTCAATTATTTCAAACCCATCTATATTCCGGGCCACACCATTCAGATCTATGCCGCCCTGAATTATGGCGAGTTGACGGTCGAAGATTTGATTCGCCGCCAATTGTCGGAAAATTTGCATCCCGTGCAGTATGAACATCTCCCGTCAGATTTGCATTGCATCGGCTTTCACGCCGGAGACGTGTTTGATCTGTTCGAAGGTGTGCACATCAAAACCTACATGCTCACCCACCCTTCAGGCTGTACATGCTATCGCATTGAAGCAGACGGCAAGGTGCTGGTCTATGCCACCGATACGAGCACACCCCCGGCAAAACCGACGAAGGTTTGGTGGAGATGATGCAGGGCGCGGATTTGGTCATTTACGATTGTACCTACACCGAAGAAGACCTGCCCAGCAAAGTGGGTTGGGGGCATTCGACATGGAACGAAGGGGTGCGGTTGTGTCAATTGGCCGGGGCCAAGCGGATGGCCATGTATCATCATTCTCCCGACTACAATGACGATGTTGTGCGCGCACTGGAAGCCGAAGCCCATGCCCAATGGGATGGTGCATTCGCCGCCAAAGAAGGCATGGAAATCATCCTTTAAACGGAGCCGAACGGTTTTGGGCATCGTCCTACAGCAGACATCAAAAAGCCCCCATTCTTGGGGGCTTTTTAATGAGAATTTCACGC
>JGI10211J34971_10003252_pt1 | contig 13078 bp, 18 predicted proteins | sample Etolagsediment_FD_34971 | JGI IMG/M metagenome (IMG submission 34971) | reverse complement strand
AAAGTTAATAACCTACCATTGTATTTTGATGATGCCCCTGTGATTACTGTTACAGATATACGCGCAAAATCAAGAAGACTAAAGTCTTCCAAGGGTCTAGATCTAATACTTGTTGACTATTTACAACTTATGCAAAGTTCTTCTGGTGATAATAGACAGCAAGAGATCGCTGAAATAAGTAGAAACTTAAAAAACCTAGCAAGAGAACTTAAAGTTCCAATATTTGCACTTTCACAGCTAAACAGAGCCGCCGAAGCTAGGGAAGATAAAAGACCTCGTTTAGGTGACTTAAGAGAGTCTGGAGCAATTGAGCAGGATGCAGATATAGTCATGATGCTTTATAGAGATGATTATTACAACCCAGGCACTGAAACACCGGGTGTTGCAGAAGTAAATATTGTTAAAAATAGATCTGGACAAACTGGAAAAGTCGATCTTTTCTTCAGTAAAGAATTTACACAATTTAGTAATTACTCTAAACAACACCAGCAATAAGTTTGAATATAAAACTTAGAGCCTATTTTTTAATAAGTCTTTTGGCTGTTTCCTGGGGCACAATTCCTCTAATTATAAGAACTTCAAATATTAGTTCGCTTTCACTTGTAGGTATTAGAACATTCTTAGGATCAATATTTTTGTTGTTATTTGTCCTAAAGCAAAGAGGCATAACCAAACAATTATTCAATTCTGGATTTGTTTTGGGACCTTTATTGGCAATTCATTGGTCAACTATGTTCAAGTCTATAGAGCTTAATAGTGTTGCAGTTGGCATTGGGCTTGTTTTCTCATATCCAATTTTTGTAATATTAATTGAAATATTTAGAGGTCAAAAAGTTGCAAGATACCAAATCTTGATAATTCTCACAGGATTCTTTGGTTTGTTTTTTCTTCTAGATATTTCAAGTATTGCTTCACCAATCGGAGTAGTGAATGGGATTATCAGCGCAATAACCCTTGCGTTTCTCATTATCTATGGCTCAGAAAAGTCAAAAGAATATGGTGGGTTAAATGTTGCATTTGTACAAGTAGTTTTTGCAGCTGTTTGTTTATCTCCATTTACAGTTTCTGGGTTTGATTGGATGCTAGACAATTTGGAAGTAAGTATATTTTTGGGATTCTTTTTAACAGGAATAGGTTTAGCCACCTATTGGTATGTAGTAAAAATAATTACACCATTATCAATTGGAACAATAACATATTTGGAGCCAGTTACAGGAGTAGTCATTGGTACTTTGATTCTAGATGAATCTTTAAATGGATTTCAATACTTTGGTTTCGGATTAGTTGTTCTTGCTGGAATAGCTCAGGTTTATTTAGATTCTAAATAAACCGAAGGCTGTAATGCATGATATTTGTCATAGTAAGAACTGTGTAAAACCATAAATTTATTGAAGCTCCATGATGAATAATTACTGAAATAAGACTTAACCATTCCAATAGTTGCTTTTGATGGGGTGGACAGCATAATGTATTCTTCTCTATTAAGGTGTTCAACTATCTTACCATCGGTATTGATCTTCTTAATAGCATTGGTTATATTGTTAGTAGTTATTTTGTATTCTGAGTTAATTAAGTTTCCTAACATCATAGAAAGTTTTGGTTCCTCAGGTGCTGTTGAGTCTATTATTACACACTCTGTATCGTCATTAAAATTTAAATTTTTTGAGTCTTGCACCTCTCCTAAATTTTCAAATTTAAGCGACCCACCGTGATCACTTAAATTAAACAAAGTAATAGAAGTATTAATCTCAAGCACTAAAATTTGCATATATCTTAAAGTAATAATAATTATGAGTAATAAGAAATTATTAAAGAGAATTTTTGAATAAGGTTTGATGTAAATATGACAAATGTTAAAGGGTTAGGTGCTTCATTAGGCGTTGCGATAGGTACATCATTTGTGTATGAGAATGAGATAGATTTTGACAAAGAAACCATCCTTTCCCATAGTGAAGCTAGTAAAAAGCTAATTGATAAATTTAATTCTCAAATTAACGAATTTCGATCAAAAGACAGAAACGACGAAGCTGATATATTGGATGCTTATATATTAATACTTCAGGACCCAGAAATATTAAAGGAACTTAATAAAAATTTAAAACTAGAAATATCAGAAGTCTTTGATGTTTTTACATCTACCGCAAAAACATTTGAATCTATGGAAGACGAATATTTTAAGCAGCGAGCTGAAGACATAGTTTCTGTAGGAAAGCATTTAGTTTTCAGTATGCAAAATATCAATATGGAAGTGGCGTTTTCTGATAATACGATTTTAATTGCTGAGGATTTAACACCGGCAGATACATCGTCAATGGATTTGAGCAAAGTAAATGGAATTATTTTAAAAGAAGGTGGGCTTACTTCGCATGCTGTTATTGTAGCAAAAAATTTGGGTATCCCTTGTGTAATTGGTATTAAAGAACAATTAGATAACATTACTAACGGCAAGTCGATGTCAATTGATGGAAGTACAGGAGAAATTGTTGTCTCTCCAAGTGAAAAACAAATAACTACTTTGGAACAAAAGCAAAATAAGATTGAGGAGATAATCAAAAACTTTACTGAAAAAAAATACAAAAATCTAGGTGTTGAGTTTAGAGTCAATATTGGGTCTTTAGAAGAGATCAATGCATTTACTCATCCATTTTTAAACTCTATAGGCTTATTTAGGTCAGAATTTATTTATCTTGACAACTCTACCAACCCAACACTCGAACAACAAAGCAGTGTTTTAAAACAGATAACTCAAAAATTTAATGGAACAATTGTTTACAGGACCCTTGATATAGGAGGCGATAAACAAGTAGGTTACCTTAATTTACCTAAAGAGGAAAACCCGTTTCTTGGTGTAAGGGGTATCAGGCTATCTCTGAGGAACCTAGATTTGTTTGAATCTCAAGTAAAATCAATTTTAACTTCTGAATCATTAGAAAGAATAAAAATTATGTTTCCTATGATTTCCACAGTAGAAGACTTCAAGGAAGCTAAAGCATTTGTTACTAAAATAGCCAAAGAACTTAATGTTGAAACTCCACCTATAGGAATTATGGTTGAGACACCGGCATCAGCATTTATTGCTGATAAGTTTTCAGAGATTGTCGATTTTATATCAATAGGCACTAATGATTTAACACAGTACATTATGGCTGCGGATCGCGGTAATAGTAACCTAGGTCATTATCAAGATCCACTCCATCCAGCTGTGCTCAGAGCCATTTCTAATGTAATTGATTGCTCTTATAAAAACAATATTGAAGTATCAGTTTGCGGAGAAATGTCTTCAGACCCAGTTGCAGCATTTGCATTATTCGCACTTGGTCTCAAGACATTCAGCATGGCCCCATCAGCTGCTCCTTTTGTATTTGATGTTTTAAATACAAATTCAAATATTAATAAAACAATCATAAAAAAAACAATTTTGTCGCAAAACAATTCTGATGAAATAAGATCTACCATCCAAGAATTCATAATTTGAAAGTTCACGCAATACTCTTAGCAGGTGGTTCTAGCGATAGATTCAACAATGAGGAAAATAAAGTTTATTTCCCAATTGGTGGTAAGCCAGCTTTGTCTTGGGCTTTAGAAACTATTGATAATTCTGATAAGGTAGACTCAATTTTACTCGTGGTAAGAGATGAAGACTGGGATAAAACTAATAATGTAATAGAACTTGTAAATCCTAATAAATTGTCTGGTGTAACAATTGGTGGGAACACAAGGCATGAAAGTGAATATCAAGGACTCGCATACCTTAAAGAAAGACCTGATGTTAGCGAAGAGGATTTAATATTAATTCATGATGGGGCAAGACCTCTTCTACCAAGTTATCTACTTGATGAACTCATTAATGTTGCAATAAAATATGGTGCATCTGCCCCTGGATTTAATTCAAACAATTTAATGAAAAAGAAGGAATTTAGTAAATCAGAAATTCAAGAAACAATTGTTGAAATACAGACACCACAAATTTTTCCAGCATCAGAGCTTTGGAAGTCCTATGAATTAGCGAAACTAGAAAATTGGCAGGCTGTTGATACAACAGAATGTGTGTCAAAATACTCTGAACTTGAGGCAGTTGTGATTCCAGGAGATCCAAGAAATATGAAAGTAACTTTTATTGAGGATATTTTTAAACTTGAGCAGATGATTTAAAAAAAAATATTCACAAAATTTTTCAATTTTTCTCTTTTTTATTAAGAATGGTTACATGTTTTTTGGTTTTTAAGTTATTTTTCAGTATTCTTGAATTCATTTATGTAAAATTAAATTATCTATTTAAGTTGAAGGATGTTATATGTTGACAGGTTCACCATATACTTATGGAATTATATTTGTAGCGCTCGCAGTAATGTGGGTTTTACAAATGACTCTTGCAAAAAAACAAGCCACGGGATTTTTAAATGCTGTAAATAGTATTAAAGGCCCTGGATTAGAAGTGGCTATAGGTGTTAATCAACCTAAATGGGGGAGAAAAAAAATCTATCTAGCAATTTCTGCAGACGTAAATTCTACGATTGTTGACGGTCTTACTCTAGAGGGGGTAACTACTTTTGCTAAAAGTAAAAAAGTACCAACATTTAATGGTAAAACATTAAATGAAATTGCTAATTCAGAAAACAAAGAACCTATCTGGGAAGCAGCCAAGATGGCAGCTGACACTTTGATTAAAAAATATCAAAGTAAAGCAGATAGTAATTTAACAAATTAAGGAGGGGGAGATATGGATGCTTTGGTAGCTGGCGCAGAAGCCTTTATCCAAGTATTTAGAACCGCTGCTGATACATTTGTTGGTTACACAACGGGAATTATTCCTATTGTGGTTGTGTTCTTGACTGCAGTCAATGCTCTGGTCAAGTTTATCGGTGAAGAAAGAGTTGAGGGCTTTGCAAAATGGGCTTCTCAAGAAGGGGTAATATACATGCCTGTTCGATATACTCTTCTTCCGTTTGTAGCGGTGTTTATGCTAACAAACCCAGTTTGCTATACATTCGGTACATTTTTACCAGAAAAACACAAACCAGCTTTTTATGATGCATCAGTAAGCTTTGTACACCCAATTACAGGAATATTTCCACATGCAAATGGAGCAGAATTATTCGTGTGGTTAGGTATTGCAGCAGGTGTAGAAATAGTTGCACCAGATTTAGTAACTGCTTTAGCAGTTAGGTATCTTCTTGCTGGTCTTGTTGTCATTTTGATTAGAGGTATCGTAACCGATATTATCTATAACATTATGGCTTCCAGAAAGGCAGGTGTTGAATAATGCAAGCATTACTAGAGAGAATTGGTCGTTCAGTTGGTGGTGTGGTTGGAATCTTATTCCAAGCTGGCCGTGATGCTGTTGACTTATGTTTAAAAACAATAATTCCATTTATTGCATTCGTTACTTTTGTCATTGGTATTATTCTAGAAACCGGTGTTGGTGAAGCGATTGCTAATGGTATTTCTGGTTTTGCAGACAGTTTAGGCGGTCTTATGATCGTTTGTGTCATTTGCGCAATTCCTGTTCTGTCACCACTACTTGGACCTGGTGCTGTTATAGCCCAGATTGTAGGTGTGTTGATAGGTACAGAAATTGGACGTGGAAACATCGATGTTTCAATGGCACTTCCAGCATTGTTTGCAATTAATCCACAGGTTGGTTGTGACTTTGTGCCTGTTGGTCTGGCTCTTGGTGAGGCAGAACCTGAAACGGTCACTCTTGGAGTTCCGGCAGTTCTAACAAGTAGAATGATTACCGGACCAATCTCAGTTGTTGTTGGTTATTTATTTGCATTGGGTTTGTAAAGAATTAACTTAACAATTTTTAAATTTGTAACGCTCTGACTAAAATCAGAGCGTTACAGTTTTTTAAGGAGAAAAATGTCAAACTATAAAAAAGTAAAAGTTCAAGCAGGACCAAGTGGCTGGGGAGGTCCTTTAGAAATACAACCAACTGATGAAAAAAAATATATTGTTTGCATAACTGGTGGAGGAATTCATCCAGTTGCTCAAAAAATTGCTGACCTAACTGGTGCTGAAGCTTTTGATGGGTTTAAATCATCGCCAGAAGGCAGTTTCAAGGCTATGGCTTGTGCAGTAATTGACTGCGGTGGAACAGCTAGAATTGGTGTATACCCTATGAAAGGTGTGCCAACAATTGATATTCATGACACTACTCCAGCAGGCCCACTTGCACAATTCATAAAAGAAGAGAATTTCGTTTCAGGAGTTTCTGAGGATCAAATTACTGAAGCTTGATGCAAATTTACTCTTCAGAAATAGTTAAAATAGGTGAACAAGCAAATCTCTTCTTAGATGAGGGGATTGTGGTTTTTTTTGGAGATAATGCTCCAGAGGAACTTCAAGATTTTGCATTGATTCACAAATTAGTTCCAATTACTGGTGATATTGAAGTTGGTACAAAAATAAATCTTTCAGATTCTAACATGGAAGTCGTTTCCATAGGACCTGTAGCCAATGAAAACTTTAAAAATCTGGGTCACTTAGTATTAAAACTCGACTCTTCAACTGACGAAGCTCAGCTGGGTGATGTCAGATGTAAATATGATAAAAAACCAGATATTAAAATTGGAGATACCTTAAGGATAATAAATTGAATTATACAGAATTATTAATAGCACGTGAAAAAGAATTAGGAAGACCAGTTAGAGTTGGACTGGCTGGCGCTGGCCAGATGGGCTCAGGTCTTGCTGCACAAATTGGAAAAATACCAGGAATGAGCCTTGTGGCTTGTGCCGATATTGATATTGGAAGAGCTGAGAATGCATTAAAACTTGCTGGAATTGAACATGTTAAATATAACAAAGAGGCATCAAATTCTATTGAGAGCGGACAGGGAGGAGTTGTAGATAATGCATCTGCCCTTGCAGAACTGCCAATTGATATTGTATTTGAAGCAACTGGTGTTCCATGGGTTGGTGCTGAGGTTGCTGATGCATGCATTGATGCACAAAAACATATACTAATGTTGAATGTAGAAACAGACGTGACAATTGGTATGTACCTTGCGAATAAAGCAAAGAAAAACAAAGTTGTCTATAGCGTTGCAAATGGTGACGAACCGGTTGCATGTAAAGAGTTATATGACTTTTCTATTGATTTAGGGTTTGAGGTAGTTTGTGTTGGAAAAGGAAAAAATAATCCATTAGATCAAACTGCTAACCCTGATACCTGTTTAGAAAAAGCAACAAAAAAAAATATGAATCCAAAAATGCTTGCAAGTTTTGAAGACGGTTCAAAGACTATGATTGAAATGACGGCTTTAGCAAATGCTATTAACCTACCTCCTGATAAGGTTGGCATGAACGGACCTGTTAGTTCAGTAAAAGATTTAAACAAAGTCTTGATTCCAGAAGTTGATGGCGGTGTTTTAAGTAACGCTGGAAGAGTCGATTACGCATTTGGTCCAGCACCTGGAGTATTTTCTATTGTAAAATCTGACAACCCGACTGTTATTGAAGAAATGGAATATTTATCTATGGGAGAAGGTCCTTATTACACTCTTTATAGGCCTTATCATCTTGCTTCAATAGAAGCACCTAGAAGTATAGGGATGGCTATTATTAACAATGAACCTGGGTTACAACCAATATCATGGATTGCAGAAGTTATAGGTCATGCAAAAAAAGATCTAAAAAAAGGTGAAAAAATTGATGGGATTGGAGGGTTTAGTACTTATGGTGTTACTTATCCTGTTTCAGACACAGACAATCTCATACCACTTGGCTTACTTGAAGGATCAATTGTAACAAAAGATGTAAAACAAGGTGAACCTATAACAAATGATTCAGTTGATCTTCCAGAAAATTTAATTAATAGTTTAAGAAAACTTCAAGAAAATAGTTAAATATTCTTAATGGCAATTACTAAAGATACTCAATTAGAGCTTCATCGTATGATGATGCTTATAAGGTTATTTGAAGAAGCTTTAGAAGAAATGTTTTCAAGAGGTTTACTTCACGGGACTATGCATCTATCTATCGGACAAGAAGCGACTGCTGCTGGTGCGTGTTTAGCTCTTCAAAAAAATGATTTAATTACTTCAACACACAGAGGCCATGGACATTGCCTTGCAAAAGGTGCCGAACCTTACAAAATGTTTGCAGAACTTCTTGGCAGAGAAGATGGATACTGTAGAGGCCGTGGTGGGTCAATGCATATTGCTGATTTGTCCAATGGGAATCTTGGAGCCAATGGTATCGTTGCTGGTAGTCTAACAATTTCAGTTGGTGCAGCCTTATCATTTCAAATGCAAAAAAAAGAAAATATAATTCTTTGTTTTTTTGGAGATGGAGCAGTAAACGAAGGCTCTTTTCATGAAGCTTTAAACCTGGCATCTTTATGGAATCTCCCAGTGTTATTTTTATGTGAAAACAATCAATATGGAATGTCTATGGCTACAGATAAAGCAGTCGCAGGTGATTCAATTGCATCTAGGGGCACTTCCTATGGAATAGAAAGTATTCAGATCGATGGTAATGATGTTGAAACTGTTTATGAAAATGTTTTGAATTTTAAAAATGAAATTTTATCATCAGGTGGCCCAAAGTTTATTGAAGCAGTTACGTATCGATACAGAGGGCATTCAAAATCTGATAGAAATTTGTATAGGACAAGTGATGAAATTGAATACTGGAAAGAAGAAAAAGACCCTATTAAAAGATATATTGGTAAATTAATTGAATCTGGAATAAGCGAAGATCAACTAAAAGATATTGATACGGATATTAGAGATTTAATAAGAAAATCAGTAAAGCAGGCACTAGATTCTCCACTTAGTCCAATAACAAATCTAGAAGAGGATTCATATGCCTGAGATGACAACTGGAAAGGCATTAAATAAAGCCCTTAGTTTAATATTGGAAAAAAATTCCACAGCTTTTATTGCCGGTGAAGATATTGGAATTTATGGAGGTGCATTTGGAGTTACTGATGGACTTCTAGCTCAATTTGGAGATGAGAGAATAAAAGACACACCAATTTCTGAAGATGTGATTGCAGGATTAGCGGTCGGAGCATCAATGACAGGAGGAAAGCCTATTGTTGAAATGCAATTTAGTGATTTTATTGTCAATGCTATGGATCCTATTGTTAACCAAGCTGCAAAGCTTCATTTTATGTATGGCGGATCTGTAAATGTACCAATAATTGTCAGAGGTGCTAGTGGAGCTGGAACAGGAGCTGCAGCACAACACAGCCAGTCACTTGAATCATGGTTTTGCCATGTTCCAGGGTTAAAAGTAGTCACTCCTTCAAACCCTCAGAATGCTTATGATCTATTGCTGCATTCTTTTGTAGATCCTAACCCAGTTATTTTCATGGAACATAAATTAATTTATAAAATTAAAGATAATGTTGAGCTTAATGAAATTCCAAAGGAATCAAGCATGTTGGGTAAAGCAAATATCATCAATGAAGGAAAAGACATAACAATAGTTTCTTATTCAAACATGGTCAATGTTGCAAAAGAAGCAATAGCAGCTAAGGAACTGCAAAATTATTCGATTGAACTAATAGATCTACAAACTGTTTCACCAATAGATTACGATACTATTAAAAATTCTTTAAAAAAAACAAAAAGACTTTTGGTTTGTCAGGAAGCTCCCTCCAACAGTTCTGTAGGAACGACCGTAATTTCAAAAATTGTTGAAAGTGAGTTATTCAATGAACTAGAGATTGCTCCAAAGCTGGTCTCAGGATTACATTCACCCATGCCCTCAGCAAAACATCTCGAATTAAACGTTATTCCACAAGTAGAAGATATTACAAATGTAATTAAAAGTATGTTATAAAGTATATATATGGCAAAAGAAAAAATACAATTACCAGCTATGTCTGACCAAATGACCGAAGCCGAAATTTTAAGTTGGAAAGTTGATGTTGGTTCAAAGATTGAAAAGGGTGCTATTATATGTGAAATTTCCACAGACAAAGTTGATATGGATTTAGAATCACCTTACTCTGGAGAAATTACTGACTTAGTTTGTGAAGAGGGCGATATGGTAAATGTTGGTGACACGATAGCTGAAATAGAAACTGAAGAAGATAGTCTCTTAGGTTCTATATTCGATTAATCAGCAATCGCTAAAAGAAGTAATCTTTATATATTCTTGAGTTTCTTCTTTTATATATATTCCCGATTTATGGACACAAGAAGTATTAAGCGCAATACTTTCTTTTACTACTAAATTGCAATTAATATCTAAATTTTCATATATTTTCTTGTAATAATTCAAACAATCGTTAACTTTTTTCTCGGCGTTATTTTTATTTTGTTGTGATAGTGTAATCACGACGTTTTCATTTGTGATTTCAATATTTTCTGGATCAATATAGAAAGTTTCTTCGTATAGATTACCTAAAGTATTGCTTGTCTCAGTAGTTAATAACCCTGATGCACTTGAGGAAATGATTGCTAAAAAACCCGCCCCAAGAAGTATATAAATTAAATTTTTCATAAGTGAATTATAAAGGTCTAAATCATTCATAAATAAATAATCTGATAATTAAAGAGGAAGATTTTATTGAAAAATGACTAAAATGGTAAATCATGGCAATCAAAAAAATTTTTAAAATATTAATATATCCAGGTTTACACACGCGACCAGGTGCTAAATTTGTCCAGTTGTGTAACAAATTTGAAAGTGATATCGAAATTTTTTTTGATGATAAAGTTGCAAATGGTAAAAGCATGATAAATATTATGGCTATGGCTGCTCCACAAAATGCTCAAATAACTGTAAAAGTAAATGGTGTAGATGAAGAAATACTTGTTGAAGAATTAATAAAGTGGCAAACTGAAGCTCACAGGTCGAAAGAAGATTTTGATAATTTCCCAGATAAACATGAGATGCTTAAAGTTTTTGAAATAGTTTAATTATGGAACATCTTTATTTACTTTCCTGATAACAATATCCAAAAACGGTATTAATTTAAATTTTGTATACGTTAAATATTTTATAGTTTTATTGATCTCTATTTCGTTTAATCCAAATATATACAAGAATTATCGATGTAAAAAATACTATATAATTACTATATTCCCATTCACTTATTTGAAAATCTTGATTTCTTAAAATTGTATTGTCAATAATAGAAAACAATACATTTAATGTTGCACCTGTAAAAAAAGCAACAATGAAAATGCTTACAAACTTATTCTTCATATAGTACCTTCTTATGTTAGATTAGAAACGATCCTTTAATTCATCATTAATATTAGAAAAAACTAAATTTTTAAACTCATCATGAATTTCAGAATTAGATGCTACTAATAAATTTGAATTTGTAGATGGAAAGAAACCAGTTTCATCCACCACTTTACCTCCTGCTTCATTCAAAATTAAGCTCGCACCTAGTGTATCCCATGGTTTCGAAAAAAATTCGAAATAAGCATCAAATTTGTTATCCGCTATCCAACAAACATCCAGTGCAGCACTTCCAAACCTTCTAATTCCACCAGAAGATTTTAATACTGCTTCAAAGGTTGTGATATATTGCTCAGAGTGTTGGACTCTGTCATATGGAAAACCAGTTGCAACAATGGCTTTTTGCATTGAAGTGGTTTTCAAAACCTTCAGTTTTTCACTATTTTTAAATGCACCGCTATCTTTATATCCCTCGTACAAAATATTATTGTAAATATCAAAAACATACGCTTGTGTAGGTGAACCTCCTTCTAAAAGCATTAATGTAATAGCTACCTGAGGAATATTGTTTACGTAATTTACAGTGCCATCTAAAGGATCAATTACCCAAAACCTCTCTGATATTGGATTAATTATTTCTGACTCCTCAGATATAATTCCGTCATTTGGAAATTCTTTTTTAATAGCATTTATCAATATTTCTTCTGATCTAAAATCAGCTTCTGTCACTAGGTCAACTTCATGTTTTTTTGAAAATATTTCTACTTTCTCCCTTAAGTTTTTAATGATTGATGCTGATTCATAAACTGCGTTTTTTAATAAATGTATATCGAAAGCTTGGTTCATATTTTATACAAAGTTTTGCTGATCGGAATTAATCATAACTTTTGAAATAATTATATTTTTTAACACAGATTTAACTTTTTTCCATGTGAATAGGTTTTGAGAATTACCTCTTGCATAAAATAATAATATATATATAGCTAGTTTCAGAGATTTCATTAATTTATCTTAGATATCTTTTTTACTACCAATGAATCAATTCTTCTGTTATCTACAGCTGAGACAGTTAATTCAAGACCTTGAATTGTAATTTTTTCGTTTACACTTGGTAATTTTTCAGAGTAGCTTAAGTAAAGACCTCCAACTGTAGCTACATCAGACTCTTGTGCCTCAAGACCAAAAAATTCTTCAAAATCATCAATGTCCGTCTTCCCATCTACAACCCATTGACCAGGACCTAGTCTTTTAATTCCTTTGAATCTTTCATCATGTTCATCTGGTAGATCGCCAACGAATTCAGAAAGAACATCTTTGATTGTAATTACACCTTCTATTCCACCATTTTCATCTATTACACACGCAAAACTTGCTTGATTTTCTCTAAGAATATTTAAAGCAGACAACACGGTTGTGTATTCAGGTAAATATATTGCATCTTTAACAAGATTTTCAATCTCAACAGAAGTAGCTTCATTATCAAGGTTGAACAAATCCTTAACATAAATAATTCCAAATGTGTCATCCAATGATTCTGAACGAGAAATTGGCATTCTTGATACTCTTTTTTCATCAACAACTTTTCTTATACCTTTCATTTCTACTGGAATTGAGAGGAACAATACATCAACTCTAGGGGTCATAATTTCTTTAATTGGTCTATCAGAAAAATCTAAAAGTGAATCAATAATTTCTCTTTCCGCAGGTAATATCTGACCTTCCATTTCACCCAAAGCAGTTAGTGCTTGAATGTCTGCTTCAGTTACTTCTGCGTCATCATCATCCGTTGATCTAACAAACTTCATTATTACTTTTGTAATACCATCCGTAAAAGGTGCAAAGATTTTTGATAACAATTCAACCAAAAAAGTTGTCCTAGATAGAAATGAGATTGGAAGTTTTGTAGCAAGTGTTTTTGGTGTTATATC
>JGI10211J34971_10003251_pt1 | contig 13086 bp, 10 predicted proteins | sample Etolagsediment_FD_34971 | JGI IMG/M metagenome (IMG submission 34971) | reverse complement strand
CCTCCCACCTCACCCTGCTGGGGTATCCATACTGGGATTTCTACTGCGGGAGGGGGCCGCTTGAGGCCCTTGGGTCCGGGATTAAGCTGAAAGAGGGAGATGTTGCTTTCCGTGCAAATTTTGCAACTGTAATGAGTGGAAAGATTGTGGATAGGAGAGCGGGAAGGATTGGTACTGCAGATGCGCACAAGCTTGCAAAGCTCCTGAAGAAGGTAAAGATTGCAGGGGTGGAAGTTACTTTTGTTAATACTGTTGAGCATAGAGGGGTTTTGATATTGAGGGGGAAAGGGCTGGAAGCGCATGTTTCTGGTACTGACCCGCATGCGCTGGAACGGGTTCCGCAGAGCAAGGCGCTGAAGAAGGGAAGTGAGAAGACTGCAAAAGTGCTGAATGAGTTTACAAAAAAAGCAATGGATATTCTTGGGAAAGCAAAGGAGAACAAGGGGAGGGAGTCACCTGCGAATGCGGTGATTTGCAGGGGGGCTGGAACCTATAGGAAAGTGGAGCCATTTGCAAAAAAATTCGGAATTGCCGGTGCATGTGTTGCTGGGGGTGCATTGTACAAAGGGGTAGCGGAGTACATCGGGATGGATGTGCTTTATGTGAAGGAGGCTACTGGGACGAAAAATACTGATTTGAAGGCAAAGGCGAAGCACGCTGTGGCTGCGCTGAAGAACCATGATTTTGTGTTTGTGCACGTAAAGGCTACGGATAGCTGCGCGCATGATAAGGATTGTGGGTGCAAGAAAAAGGTGATTGAGCGGGTGGATAAAGAGCTTATTCCTGCACTCCTGAAAACCGGGGTGAATATTATGATTACCGGGGACCATTCAACTCCCTGCTCAATTGGAGAGCATACGGGACATGAGGTTCCTTTGCTTTGCTGGGGAGAAGGGTTCCGTGTGGATTTCTGCAAGAGATTCAATGAAGTTGCGTGCATGTATGGAGGGCTGGGGCACGTGGATGGATGGGATTTATTCCCGATTCTTATTAATGCGATGGGGAAGGGGAAGAAAGTAGGAACGTAGGCCAGAACGAAACGCGACAAGCGGAGTCATACTTTGTAGCTCGTGCTTAAGCGACATGATATTCTGAAAATATTGTCTGGAGCGGTAAGGCCGCAAAAGAGCTACAAAGTATGAGCGTTGAGGACAGAACTCGGTGCTAAATTACTGGAATAAAACAAAAAGGCTGGGTAAAATGGTGTTTTTTGACAATTTTTGTACTAGCCTAACGCCCCTGTAAAAATTGAAAAAAAGGGAAAAAGAAAAGGTTTAGCGCTCAGATGATCCTCCGGAGCTTTGTCCTTCAACAACCACTGAGATGACGTTTGCCTGTGCCTCGTGCTGAATCTCCTCGTTGATATCATCCACATAATTGTACCAGACAAGCATCTTTCCGCGGAATTCCTCATTTGGCTGCATCACAATTGGGTCTTTATCTCCGTCAATGCATGCGATGTCCAGGAAATCGTCTGAAGTTCCGGTTGGGATTGGTTCGTCTAAAGGACTTGCGTCACTTAGCTCCATCTCAGTTACCTGTGCATTTGTGCAGATGATTCCGTGAACAACCACGGCCTTTCCAAGCTTATTCCAAAGGCGGACGTTCATGGAGACCTCACCCTCACTGTCTACATAAAGCTGAGGGTTTGGTTCGCTGCATGAGAATCCCTGCTGCTGGAACAAGCACAACTCAGGAGCACGGAACGGGTTCAAGTAAATAAGCGCAGCAATTACAATAACAATTGCGAGCAGCGCCCACCCGTAAGTCATCAGGTACTCCATCGCCGCCTGACCTTTTCTGTAATTTTTCATCATTATCACCTAGAAGAACATACTTGCGAATAGTGAATCCAGGAATGAACCCACCAGGAAATACACCACGTATGAGAGTATCAGCAAGAATGGGAAGTATTTTATTCCCTGGGTCTTTGAGCCTGCCCTGATTATCCCAAGCAGAAGGGACGAGATAAGGGCTGTTACGAAGACCAGGGCCATGCTGAACCAAAAGAACTCATCAGTGCTTACGGAAGGTGCAGTTGGGGTTACCAGGAAGCTTGCAGGCATTCCTGATGCCCCTGCATCAATTCCCCCTGCGGGCATGTATGCAAACGCCATCGCGAGAACGCTGATGAGGTTTGTTGCCACTGAGAACAGGAAGGGTGCCCCGATTGAAGATGCAAATACCAGAAAGATTATGTATACGAGGAGAGTTGTTGCAATATCCTTTTTGTGCATTGACACTTCCCTTGCATCCTGCGCAGTTTCTTCGAGAATTTCCGCGATTTCTCCTCCTGTTGCAAGTGCCTGCTTCAGAAGAAGGAGGGTCCTGTGGAGCACACGGGAATTAAAGCGCATGTCCAGGCGGTCCAGGGATTTCTCGATGGGTTCACCGGAAAAGGCGCTCTTGATTACTCGCTTTACTTCTACGGAAAAGAGACCGTATTCAGGCTTTGCAGCATACCACATTGCCTGGTCAAGGGTCATTCCTGAGCGCACGTTCCCTGCAACAAGGGTAAGGAAATCAGGAAGTACTTCCTCCACTGCGTTCCTCCTTGCTTCTGTCTGGAGCAGAATTACCGTCCATACAAGAACGTATGTGGCAAGGAAAGTAACTACGAATGCTGCAATGAAGCTGATGATGATTGAAACTACATCCGGAACCAGGAATGCTGTGCCCAGGAGTGCATAAATGAACTTGGGAACTGCGGATGTGTTGAGGAACACAAGGAACAGCAATAGGCCCACAAGCACGTTAAGCACAATAAAGAATCCCATAAATGACTCTGCAGGAACCATTATGCCTGCTCCTGCAAGGGACTTCTCGATTCCCCTTATGCGCTTCCTTGAAAGAAGCCTCCCGATTGTTTCGTAAAAACCCATGAGTGCGCTCATAATAATCCCTCAGAATGCATACCTCGGCCTGGAAGTTTCCACCATTGACAGGAACATGAATTGTACCACTCCTACCATAAGCAGGAAAAGGAGCAATACAGGTGCATTGAGAGTAAATCTCCCGGAGCCAATGAACGAAAAGAGTATAATCGCAAATGCAAGGCCAAGTGATGGGAAGATGATCCCGAAAATCATATAGAACATGATGAGGGGGTTAAGCTTCTGCCCGTATGCCTTGAGCTCGATTATCTGTTCCTTGAAGACCTGGTTCAGCACCACTTCAAGGGAATCCGCAACATCCGCACCAGAGCCAACGGAGTTTGCGAGCTGAATCATTATTCTTCTGAATGAGGGGGACGGGTTGGTTTGCACCACTTCCCTTATTGCCTGGGCAATGGGCGTTCCCAGGGTTACCTTCTCAACAATCCTGTTGAATTCCCTGCTCACTTCACCATAGCCTCTTGAAACACCTACCATTGCATCAAACAGGGGCATACCTGAGCGGAGCCCAATGAGGAGGTGCCTCACTGCGAAAACAAGTTCATAATCTATTGCTTTTTTCCTCTTGAGTACCATTACTGAAGGGTACATCATGAAGTAGAAGAATGAGAATATGATGTATAAGAAGAACAGGACCACGGTGAAGATAGCGGCCATGCTCACAGCCGAAACATCCAAAACCACGAATGTGAGCACTGCGAGGGCAAGTGCAGAAAAAAATGCGGAAACAATTGCCTTGTCCATAAACCTCTCAGGAGCATCCTTCATGTCAGCGAGAACCATCTTCTTCCTTAAGGTAGGGAAATACGGAAGGATAAATTCGGAAAGGGAGCGGATAGGCCCTCTTTTTCCAGAGGCCCTTGCTGGAAGGGCAACGGGGGTTACTACGGTTTTCTTCGGGCTTGCCATGTCTTCACCAAATAAATATTATAATACTACTTTCCACCAAAACGTTTATTTATGGTATCCTCATCGAGACCAGTTTCCTTTGCCATCAGTTTCCTTGCAATCATCAATGCCTCAGAGCGCTCGATTTCCCCTCTTGCATACTTATCGTATGTGCGCGAATCCTTTGCCTGAAGCAGGTTGAAGAGGGATTCCTCCGAGGTGCCTGCCACCTGGGAAAGCTTCACTGAATTCGGGTCGCCTGCATCTTCAAAGAGGACTGCGCGCTTTGTTTCAAGCTGGGAATGTACCTCTTCACCTATTGAATTCTTAAGTGAAGAGAAATCATGTGAATAGAAATCCTTGAGCGTGCCTTTGAGTGTTTCGGACTCAGGGGTTGACTGTCCTTTTGCCTTGAGCTTTGCAAGCTCCGCGCTGTGCTTTGCAGTAAGGTAATTCTGGTATTTGCCAATTATTTCCATGAGGGTGTGCTCAAGGTGCACTATGTTTTTTGAGAATGTCTCGAATGCAGGTTCCCTGTGCTCAACCGCGCGCTGGGCTTCCATTGCGGCAAGGAGGCTCTTGAGATTCTCCGAATATATTGAGTGTATCTTGTTTTTTGCTTCCTTTACTTCCATTTCCTGCTCTGTTTTGAGTGCGGTGTAAAGCGAACCTTTGGGGAGCCCTCCTGCAGCTGCTTTTCCTCCCTTTCCATGGAGCAAGCCTTTTAGCATGACAATTTCCTTCTTGATTTCCGCGCGCCTGTCCATGGAGCGCTCCTTGAACAGTTCCCTTGTTAGCTCCATCATGCGCTTTTTTGTGTCTTCCAGATTTACTTTCTTGGTGGTTTTCCCAGTCATCTGGCCCCCGAGCTGGGTTTCCAGCCGGGTTATTGTTTCTTCTGCTTTTTTGAGGGGAGATTCATTCAGAATTGCGGGGAATACGATGTCCAGTGCAGGTGCTTCTGCTTCCTGGGGTCCGGGAACTATCTCTTCCCTTACTGGTTCAATAGTTGGTTCCGGGGCAGGGGCAGGCTCCGGTTGGGGAAGCTCAGTAAGCACTTCAGGAACAGGGGCAATTTCTTCATCATGAATAGGGGCGAGTTCACCTTCGGGGGCAATTTCTTCCTTTGCGGGTTTGAGCTCGGGTTCGGGTGCGGGAGCCACCTCTTTTTCCATTTCTGGAGGAGCAACAACAATGGTTTCCTGCACTTCAGTTTTCGGAAGCTCGGGCGGATGCTCTGCAGCCTCTGCTGCTTTTTCCCGCTCGAGTTCTGCCGGGCTGGGAACGGAAGGCTCAACCTCTTCAGGTGTTTTGAGTTCTTCGGAGACCGGGAGTGGAACTTCTGCTTCCTTTTTCCCCTCCACGCTTATCTTTTTCATTTCCTTTTCTATTTTCTTTGCTTCTTTCTGGATTGCCTTGGGGGCAGGCTGGGTGGGCTCCGGGGAAGGGATTTTCTTGTCCCCAAACATCCCCACATCCATCTGGGAAGCACTAAGGATCTTCTCCATGCGGGCGTACTGGTTAATTATGTCAGGGTACTCCATCTCATGAATATCCGGGGGGGATAATTCAAGCGTGCGCTCCACCTTCGTCCTCTCAATCTTGAGGGGAGCATACTCGCTTGCTGACTTTTCTACCCGGGAAACTTCATCTATGGCAGCCCTGAAATCCATCCGGATACCCTCAGAACTCCCATCCCTTGTTCTTCTTTACTGCCGACCTTACTTCCTCCGGAGTCTTATAATAGTTGGAAACGATTGAGCCTACTTCATTCACGGCTTCGTATCCATGCTTCACCATCCAGTTGAGCACAGAAACCTTCTCTGCAACATCCTGGTCGATTTCCTTCGGGGTAATGCCTGAGTAGAGTTCGATTGTTTTTGCAATGCGGTCCAGCTTTCCGGATTTCACTGTAACGTCGCGCTTGGAGTCCCACCTGTAAATCATATTGAGGTCTCCACGGTCCCTTACTTCTGCGAATTCCAGTGTCCTGCGGATGTTGAGCCTTCTCTGCCTGTATTGCACCACAATCCCTGCGAGCGCATCCAGATTTTCCTCCGGAACGTTGATTGGAGGGTTGAGGAGCCTGCTTATTGTCTGGGATGCATTATCCGCGTGCAGGGTAGCGTAAACTGAGTGCCCTGTGTGCATTGCCTCAAAGAGAACCTCGGCTTCTTTCTGCCTCCTTACTTCTCCGACAACTATGCGGTCGGGCCTCTGCCTGAGTGCGTTCACCATGAGGCCAAGCATGGAAACCTCTCCCTTCCCTTCGGGGTTGGGCTCCCTGGTAACCATAGGCACCCAATGGAGGAAAGACGGAAGGGTAAGTTCCCTTGTGTCCTCAATGCTGATAATGCGCTGGTTTGCCGGGATAAGGCCTGCAAGTGCGTTCAGGAAAGATGTTTTACCGCTTCCTGTTCCTCCGGAAACAAGGAGGGAAAGCTCGCTCTGCACGCAAAGCCAGATAGTTGCTGCAACCTCAGGGCTGATTGTCTTGCTCCTAATGAGGTTAGTAATTGTCCACGGGTTCCTTGAAAATTTCCTGATGGTCATGGTGTTCCCGTAGTTTGAAACAGGGAACAGGGTTGCGTTTACACGGTCCCCATTGGGGAGGTGTGCATCAAGGAGCGGGCTCAGGATGTTTATCTGGCGCCCCACCTTCCTCGCAACGAGTGCTGCATAATCATAGATGCGCTCCTCGTTCTTCATGCGGAGGTTGGTTTTGCACCACCCGTATTTCTTGTGGTAGACCCATGCGGGGTCCCTTGAGTTGTTTACCACAACTTCTTCCAGAAACTCGTCATGGAGCGGAGTTTCAAGCTCCCCCATTCCAAGCGTGTTCTGAATAAGGTAGGATGCGAGTATTTTGCGCTTCTCTACGGGAAGCTGGGGGAAGTTCCTTGCAAGCACTCTCATTGCGGAAGTCTGGAATTTTGACTTTACCAGTTCCTGCTTTTTCGGATCCAGGATTTCAGTGATGTCAAGCTTCACATCAGAAATAAGGTCTGCGCGGAGCTTTGTTTCCAGAAGCAGTTTTGTGCCGCCTGCGATTCCCGGGATTGAGATGCTGTAGGTCGGAACGAAATCTTCCTTCTGGACTATTGTGATTTCCACTGGAATGGATTCACTCAGGAAAGTGTATGAATCCAGGACTTTGGTTTTTCTTGCCTCGTGCTCAGGGAGGGGTGCAAATTCCTGCTCCTTCTCCACTACTGCGGCAACTTCCATTTCTTTTGGAACCTCTTTGGGCTCCTCTGGTTCATCTTCAGGCTCTTCGGGTTCAGCTTGATATTCTGCTTCTTCAACTTCTTCGGTTTCTTCCATTTCCTCTTCAGGTTCTGGGAGTTCTCGGGGTGCTTCCTTAGGGGGTGCAGACCGCATTGCAGCCGTGGCCCTTTGGGATTCCCTGATCCTCTTAACAATATCCCTTACCGTTTTCTTGGAATGGGACTTCTTCGAACTTTTCCTAGATGATTTTTTTGGTTTTGCCATGGATTCACCATCAGTCGGTCTCCCATAATTTACGTATAAGACCTTTTAATTCCTTTCTTTTACGCTCAAATTCTTCCTGCTCTTCGGATGTTAGGGAGACTTTTTTCTTTACCTCCTTCTCTTTTCCACCTTTTCCCTTGCCTTTCTTGGCCCGGGATCCGGTCCCTTCGCCCCTGAGGGCGATGAGCTTTGCTTCTTTGGATAGGAGCCTGATATTTTTCTCAATCATGCCCGAACGGGCATTGAGATCCGCGATGAGGGTGCGGATTTTCTGGAGCTCAGCCTTCTTGGTTTTGAGCTGGGAAACCAGTGCCATTGCATTCTTTGTGGTTTCCGGAGTGGTTTGGTCTGCAAGTTCCCCGATTTTCTTTTTGCTTTCGTCCCTTGCAGACTTAAGGTCCTGCTTGAGCTGCCCTGTTTCCTGCCTTATTTTTGCAAGCTGCGTAAGGTATGCATCTATCGCCATTTTTGTTTTGGACTTAATTTTCTGGAAGGTGGCGTAGGTTGCCGTTTCCTCTTCTATTGAAGAGAGGATTTCATCCGCGTCTTCCGCGAGTTGGGTCCTTGCACCCTCAATTTCTGTTTTCATTTCCTCCAGCTCTTCAATCAGCTCGCCTATGGAAAGAACGTTTCCTGGAACGCCTGCAAGCGAAGACTCTATCCTCTTGAAATCCTTGGAAATGCGCACCTCGTCTTTTTCCAGTGCAGTAAGCTTGTCAAGTATCTCTGTTTTTGTTGGGACGTTTTCCAGGACTTCCTGGGCGATGCTGATTGTTTCGGAATACTGGTCAGCAATTTCAAGGTCATCCACAATCTGCTTTTCAAGCTCCGGGAGCTCGGTTTTGAGCGTTTCTATGCGGTCGTATTCCTTTTGGAGCTTTAGGCGGGTTTTTTCCGCATTTGCTGAGAGTTCCCTTATGTGGGTAACCGCATCGCGTATTGTATCTGCGTTTGCCTTGAATTCAGAAAGCATTGAGCGGAGGTACTCGGATTCCTCGTGCATCTTCTGGAAATCATCATTCAGGGTTTCAAATTCATCCTTTACCTCACCGATTTCAACCTTTTCAGTGGGAGATGTTTTCTTTAGCTCATCAACGCGGCTCACAATTTCATTAAGGTGCTTGCTCATATCCTCAATATGGGATTTTGCATCTCCCACCTTGCTGAGTTTCTGGGTGATGTCTTTTTTCTCGAAAGACTTTCCGGTTTTATCGAGCTGGAGCTCAAGGCCCTTTATTGAGCCTTCAATTTCGCTTAGCTTCGTTCCGAGGGAGTTGATTTTTTCTATGGACTGCTTGGAAACATCTGTTTTCGTTTCTTTTGCAGATTCAATTTGCGTGGAAAGCTCATCTATTCTTGCAAAATCCCTTTCGAATTTTTCCGAGATTTTTGCAATTGCATCTGTGTATTCGCGGAGTTCCCTCTTTCCCTTTTCCTGAATCTCATCAAGCTTCGTGATTTCGGATTCCACCTGGGTCTTCCTTTTCCTGAAAACTTCCTTCTCCTTTTCCACCTGCGCGGTGGTTGGCGCAACCCATATGAAGTAGACTTTTGTGAGTTGGTAATCGATTTTTATTATGCCCTCTTCCTCCAGAATATGTGCCCAATCCTCGACGGTGGTCTGGGGGAGGTTCAGGAGTTTGGAGGCCATTGAGAGGTCTATTTTATTTTTTTCTTTTATAAGGCGTATCAGTGAGTCTACACCTGTGCTAATGAGGAGGTCCTCCATTTCCATATCTCGATATACCTCCATTCTATATTTAAAATATTTCGGTAACGCGTGCAAATGGGCCGGGCAAGTAAAATTATTTTGCGGAGGGGGCTCAGGGCTTGAGACCCATGAGCTAGTATCCTACGCGTATATGTGAACTGCCCGCAATCCAAAGGAACGGACTTCCTGCTTCATAGGAGATGCTTGCCAAATTGGTAGAGGCCTCTTCTCAGACAGGCTTATGTTCCCCCAGTCCCTGAGGTACATACCATTCGTCTCCCTTAGCAGTTATAAAGAATTTGAAGGTTGGTTTCCGGTGGATTCCACGCAAGGCAAGTTTGTGGAAAAAAGAGTATGCTTATTAAGGATTGTGGAAAAAGTATCTGCGATGGCAGGAGATTCGGGGCTCGGCAAAGAGATCAAGAAAGTTGAGAAGAATTCTTTGCAGAAATTCAAGAACCAGAATAGAGTATTGAAGAAATTCGGGAAGCCAGGGCTCAAAGTGTACCGTGCAATAAGAAAAAGAGGGATTGGGATAGAAGAACTGATGGAAAAAACAAAGGTTGAGCAGGCTCAGCTTTTTGAGATTCTTACTTTTCTTAAGGAGAAAGGAATGATTGAAACCGTTGGGGGTATTGAAGAGGAAGAGCCGGTAGTTGATGAAGAAACCGAGATGGTCGAGCCTGAGGGAATTATGAGGGGGGATGAGGGGAAGAAAGAAGCTCCTGCAACTCTGGCACCTGAGGAAGAGATTGAGCCTGAAGAGGAGCCTGCTGAGATTGAGCCTATTGAAGAAGAGGAGGAAGGCCCGCTTGCGCCCAGTGCGGAGATTGAGCCCCAGGAAGAAGAACTTGAGGCTGAAAAAGGGGAACCTGTTCCTGAAGAGGAAGAGGAGATTGCCCAGGAAGAGCCTGCTGAAGAGGAAGGGGGCATAGTTCCGCTGGATTTAGAGTCAGAGGATGAAGAGGAGGAAGAGCCTATCCTGAAGGAAGAGCCCGTTCGGGATGAAGAAGAGGAAGTTGAGGACGAGATTGCGCCTTCTGAGAGCAAGGGGGGAGAAGAAGAGGAAGATGAGGACATTTTCCTTACTCCGGGGGAGAGGAAGATCAAGGCTGAGTATGGGCAGGTGGGGATTGATGTTTACAACCTGATTGACGGGCAGAGGACTGCGGAGGAGATAATGAAATCCACCGGGGTCACTGAAACTAAATTAATTGAGATGCTTGATTTCATGGAGAAAAAGGGAATAATCAAGCTTGAGCATCCGGGGGCGAAAAAGAAGGCAGGGGCCCCCACTGCAAAAATGCCCGCAGTCAGGGAAGTTGGATTTGCGCCCATGCTTGAGGAAGGGTCCACTCCTGTAAAGCCTCTGGGAGGGGAACTCGGGAAGGCGTTTACGCTTGAGGTTCCTACCCGCACCAAAGGAAACATGCTCAGGGAAATACAGATGAAAGCGAACCTGATGATTAAGTTCAAGCAAGTTGGGGTGCAGGTGTTCGAGCTTATTGATGGAAACCGTGATGCAGTTGAGCTTGCCCTGAAAACCGGGATTCCTTTGTTCAGGGTATATAAGATTCTTGCCTACCTGGAAAAGGAGGGGATGATTACGCTTGCCCCTACGACCCGTGAGGACATTAAGAGGAAGTATGGGGATGATGGATATTCTGTGTACAAAAGATATGGGCGCGAAGGAGTTATGCTGTATCAGTTGATTGGGAAGGACATGGATTTGCGTGAGATGGCGAACCAGACTTCCGAGGATAAAAAGCGGGTTGTGGAAATCTTTATGTTTATCCATAAACTTTTGGGGATTGACCTTCCCATTGATGAGGATGTGCTGCTTGAGCGGCTGGAGTCTATTGAACCAAACGCTAAATAGTTCTTGAAAGGGAGATTCGTTCTATTTGCATTGGAGTTGCTTTTTTCGTTAGAGTTAGTTTTGTTTCCTTAAGCTGGAACTGCGTTATGAGCTGTTGTTTTGTTTTTTTGAAAGAGATTAGGAGTATTTGTTTTGGGGTTTGGAAACCGTACTCTTTTAGTGCGGAGGAGATGTCCTTTTTTGCTGCGAGCCATAGGAGGAATTCCTTTTCTGGCTTTTTTGCGAGATTTCTTTTTTCCTTTATTGCGTTTTGGGCGAGCTTATCTGCGAGGAGGAGTTCCTGTTCCGAGTTCAGTTTTTTTGGGTTGAGGAGAAGGATTCCTTCCTTTTCTGCGAGGTTAAGGAGTTCTTCCTTCTTTAGTTTTGAGCTTCCCTGGACGAAAATCATGGATTCTGCACCTGGGTTTTTTCTGCTTCTTCCAACTCCAGATTGGTTTCAACGCATCCGATGTATTTGCCTTCCTTGTTCCTTAGGGCGCGGTATTCAACCCAGATTTTCTTCTTTTCTGTGCCGAACTCGCTCCAGTAGCCCATCTTGTCTATCTTTTCTGCTTTCATCCCTTCAAGAAGCATGTTTACCTTATCTAATTTTTCCTTGGGGTGGCATTCCCGCACATCGTTTCCGATTATTTCCCCCTTTCTCTGGAAAACGCGGATTTTGGGCTTGTTCCAACCCACAATTTTGTCGTTTGCATCAATAACAGTAAATTCAACCTGCATCGTTTCCAGTAGCGCTTCCTTGAGCTCATCTGAGAAATTTCCAAGCATTCTTCCACCTTCCATCTTCTGAAGTTGACCGTACACTATTAAAACGTTATGTTTCTATAAAATGAACTCAATAGTCATAATTGTAGGTGAATGTTTATGGACGAATATCACGGAGGCAGAAAAAAGAAAGTTTCATCCGGAAGCGGAGGAAGGAAAGGCAAATCCAGGGACAAGAAGCTTGCGCACATGGGTGGAGTGTTTTCTTCAACCAAAGTTGCGGATGAGCCCAGGCGGGAAACCCTTAGGAAACGTGGGGGAACTACCCGTGCCCGCGTAAAAAGGTCTGCATTTGTGAACGTGGTTGTTGAGGGAAAGAGCCAGCGCGTAAAGATTGAGGGTGTTGTGGAGAGCCACAACCCGCACTACGCAAGGCAGAACATCATTACCAGGGGTGCAGTCCTGAATACTTCACTTGGAAAAGTGAAGGTGACTAACAGAGTTGGGCAGGATGGCCTTGTGAACGGAGTTCTTGTAAAGTAGATTTTTTCTTTTTTCTTTTCTATTCTTCTTTTCTATCCCATTAAGCAACAGGATAACACTTTTAATATCTCCACCGCCTAAATATCCACATGGTTCAAGGGAAGAAAGAGAAACCTGCAGGGAAGGTTGAGAAACAGCAGCCGCCCAGGATACAAGAAGCGCCAATAGTAAATGAGTTTACTGGGCAAGAAGCTGCAGCAAAGCAAAAAAAAGAGCGGAAGGGAGTCGTTCGCCAATCCTCAGCAATTCTTGAGGAAGGCAAAAAAGCGGAGGAGAATACGTCCGCATTTACAAAAGCATTTTACACTACCTGGAACTCCATTCCCTGGGCACATTCCCCGAGCATAGCAGTAGAATTATGGAAAACCATATTCAAGCAGGGCTCATTTGGGGGCCAGAAGGAAGCCCTGAAGCTGGAGCCGAATTATAAAGAATTAAACTTCACTCCATTGGAAAATTCGTTTACCCGCAGGGCAAATGGATTTGGGAACTGGATGGCAGATGTTTTTGGTGGGAAACCATACAGGATACTTTCTGACATGGGGGAGGACGGGGTCTTGTATTCACCCAAGGGAGGCTCGCTTGAGGAAGTCTTCCCGGTAACCATCATGAGGATTGTAAATGACCCACTTGCAATGGGAATACTCAAGGAGGAAAGGATTGGGCAGCTTGAAGAGCTTGTAAATGCATATGAAGAAAAATATGGGAAACTTGGTGAGATGGAAACTCCAGAACTCTTTGAGGCACTAAAAGAAGTGGGAGACGAAAACTCGGTTATGTTCTATAGACAGGGGTTCAGGGACAGCCAAGTATACTTTATTGAAAAGATGCTTAGGGGGGTAGTGCTTAACTCGGGTCTTACAGCTAAAGAAAAAGGCAGGATTATCGGGCTGATTGAAGGAAGGTATACTAAATTCGACATAAGGGTTGCAAACCGGGGATATGGAAGGGAGGGCCTGGAGAACGCAGGCACT
>JGI10211J34971_10003250_pt1 | contig 13088 bp, 11 predicted proteins | sample Etolagsediment_FD_34971 | JGI IMG/M metagenome (IMG submission 34971) | reverse complement strand
TGCCTTATAGCATAGGTGCGCGGAGAATGGCCCAAGCTATTCTTAAACCTGCGGTCAGTGATTTTATTGAGTCAACAATTCACGACTACAGCTTTGAGCTCAACATAGAGGAGATAATGGTCGGGGAAGACTCTCATCTCAATGGTCTTACCCTGGTTGACGCTAGTATTAGACAGGAAATGGACATTATCATTATTGGAATAAAACAGAAAGATGGAAAAATGCTATTTAATCCTTCCTCTCAAACAAAGATTCAATCTGGTGATATTCTCATTGCCATGGGAAGGTACAATGATTTAGAGAGACTACGAAAGGCATGTATTCCGAGTAGTTGATAAGTGGCTGTGGTTTTAGATGTATAAAGTGGACTAAGGGCTAACCCGACAATACACTAAGGAGGCAGGATGCTTGATCTAAAATTTATCCGGAATAACTTGGATTTGATAACTGATACTCTCAAAAACAGGGGGAATGATCTTGATCTTTCTAGATTACACCATCTTGATAAGCAAAGACGGTCTATTCTGGTTAGACTTGAAGATCTCAGATATCAGCGAAATCAGGTTTCTGACCAGATAGCAGTTTTAAAAAAGGATAAAGAGGATGCATCATCTCTTATCTCAGAAATGAAGACTGTGTCCAAAGAAATAAAGAAGATGGAGGTAGATTTACCCGAGATAGCAGAGGAATTGAATAAACTCTTATTGCTTATCCCTAATATACCGCATGAATCAGTAGTTATTGGTAAGGATGAGGATGATAATCCTGTTGTAAGGATGTGGGGAGAAATCAGAAAGTTTGATTTCCCCCTGCTTCCCCATTGGGAAATTGGGGAGAAGTTAGATATACTTGATTTTTCTCGGGCGGTCAAGATTGCCAGGAGTAGATTTTCTCTTCAAAGAGGTTTGGGCGCAACAATTGAGAGGGCGCTAATTAATTTTATGCTCGATATTCATACGAGTCATCATGGGTACATCGAGACCCTTCCTCCATTCCTTGTTAATTCTGATAGTATGACTGGAACAGGTCAATTACCAAAATTTAGAGAGGATCTATTTAAGGTGGATGGGTGGGATTTATTTCTCATCCCTACAGCGGAAGTGCCGGTTACCAATATACACAGGGATGAAATCCTACCCTTTGATACGCTTCCTATTAGGTATGTTTCTTACACTCCTTGTTTTCGTTCGGAAGCAGGTTCATATGGCAAAGACACAAGGGGGCTTATCAGACAGCATCAATTTAACAAGGTGGAGCTGGTTACGTTCTGCTGCCCTAAAGACTCGGAGAAGGAATTAGAGTCCTTAACAACCGATGCAGAAGAGATTTTACAGCGCCTGGAGCTTCCTTACAGGGTAGTCTCGCTTTGTACAGGTGATCTTGGCTTTTCTGCTGCTAAAACCTATGATATTGAGGTTTGGCTTCCCGGACAGCAGCTGTTCAGAGAGATATCATCTTGCAGTAACTTTACAGACTTCCAGGCGAGGAGGGCAAATATTCGCTTTAAAAGAAAAAAAGAAAAAGGTACTGAGTTTGTCCACACCCTTAATGGCTCTGGTCTGGCAGTTGGAAGGACTCTTGTGGCAATCCTGGAGAATTATCAACAGCCTGACGGAAGTGTAGTTATTCCAGAGGCACTCAGACCATATCTAAATGGGGCGTCTGTTATTAAGAAAGAGATTAAAGCTTAACCCGCAATAAACTTGCCCGCCGGATGGCAGGCGGGTCTGGCGGGTAAAAGTGAACTCAAGTTGACAAACTCGTAAAAAGTTTTTTGCGAGCGATTTTGGCCACTTTTGGAAAAAAATTCATGAATCCCAAAATGGGCATCATGAGCAAGTAAAAGTACTTTTTGCGAGGACATCAAAGTTAAAAGTTTAAAAATATACTAGCCATTAAACGTTTACGATCATGATAACGAGAGGATAAGCAATGGAGATGCTTGAAGGAGTGTATAAAAAAATAGATAGTTTCAGACCTGAGATCATCAAGATGCAGAAGGAACTTACTGCACGGCCTGCCTTAGGTCCAGAAAATGGAGGAAGCGGAGAGCATGAAAAGGCTGACTATATCAAGAAACAGCTTTTCCTTCTTAAGCCGGATACTTTATTTGATATTCATGCTCCTGATAAAAGGGCAGCCAATGGATACAGACCAAACTTAGTGGCCGCCTGGAAGGGGAGCCAGAAAAAAAGGACTATTTGGATTCTTAGTCATTTGGATATCGTACCACCAGGTGATCTCTCTTTATGGAAATATGATCCATACAAGATGAGGGTGAAGGGAGATACAATTATTGGCCGGGGTGTTGAAGATAATCAGCATGGTATAGTCAGTTCCTATTTTGCTGTGAAGGGAATGCTGGATTTAAAGCAAGTATTCCCTCAAAGGGTTGGCCTTGTCTTGGTTGCTGATGAAGAAACAGGGAGCAAATATGGACTACAATATATCCTAAAAGAAAGGCGGGATCTCTTTAAAGAAAACGACCTGATTATTGTTCCTGACGGTGGAAACAAGGAAGGTACAATGATTGAGATTGCTGAAAAATCAATGCTGTGGTTGAAATTTACCGTTACTGGTGCCCAGTGTCATGCCAGTACTCCAGAAAAGGGAAAAAATAGTCTCTTCGGTGCAGCTAAATTGATTGTGGAGCTGAACACACTCAAAGAGAAATTTGATCTCAATAATCCTATCTTTAAACCTCAGGAGTCAACATTCGAGCCTACCAAGATAGAGGCCAATGTAGCCAATGTTAATACCATCCCTGGAAGAGATGTTTTTTATCTGGACTGCCGGATTTTACCAGACTATAAAGTAGATGACATTATTCAGGAGGTTATTGCACTAAATAAGAAACTTGCCAGAGAGCTTAATCTCAAAATAGATGTTGAGGCAATTCATCGGCAGGATTGTGCGCCTCCAACACTAGCAGATTCCCCGGTAGTTACTACCCTTGCCAAAGCGATAAAGAAGGTAACTGGACTGAAAGCAAAACACATGGGTATTGGAGGTGGAACAGTGGCAGCGTTTTTCAGGTATGCAGGCTTTCCAGCAGCGGTGTGGTCTACCATATCACCAACTGCCCATCAGCCCAATGAATACTGCTCGATCAAAAATATCATCACCGATGCCAAGATTATGGCCACGGTTTTTCTAAATTAAAGAAGTTAGGAATAATGATCCAAAAACACTTGTGGAAAGAAAAAAGCAATATAACTTTCTGACCACAGAAACTATATCAGTAAAAGAGAAAAGGAGAGAAGTGATGGATAAAAAACAGGTTCAAGAAATAGATAAGGGCAGGGTAATTTACTCATGGTCAGTACAGGGTAATGAACATATTGTTATTGACCATGCCGAAAGAATATATTTGTGGGATATAAACGGCAAAAGATACATAGATTTTTGCGCTGGACTTCTTAATATAAACATCGGGCACAGCAATAAATATGTATTGGATGCCATGAAAAAACAGATGGAAAAATTAACATATGTGGCGCCTCTTTTTGGCACTGAACCAAAGGCAAGGCTTGCAGAAATGATAGGAGAGATAACGCCGGGAGACCTTGATTATGTTTTTTACACTAATGGAGGCGCAGAGGCGAATGAAAATGCAATAAAAGTAGCAAGATGGTACACTGGGCGTCACAAGATTTATGCTGCATGGCGAGGTTATCATGGGGCTACAGCAGGCGCCATCACCATGACGGGCGATCCCAGAAGATGGGCGGCAGAACCAGGCATACCAGGTGTGGTTCACTTCTTTGGTCCTTTCACGTATAACAGTCCATTTGGATCAAAAGATTCTGAGGAAGAGTGTGAAAATGCATTGAGGTTGTTAAAAGAGCAGATTATGCTTGATGGCCCTAAAACTATTGCAGCCATATTTGTTGAACCAATTGTTGGCACCAATGGAATTATTGTGCCTCCTGATGGATGGCTGAAAGGGGTTAGAGAAATATGCGACGCCAATGGTATATTGATGGTGTCTGATGAGGTAATGACAGGATGGGGAAGAACCGGTGAATGGTTTGGCGTGGATAACTGGAATATTATTCCGGATATGATTGTTACTGCCAAAGGAATAACCTCGGCATATGTTCCATTAGGCGCTTTAATCTGGAATAAAAAGATCTACGATTATTTCTGTGAAAATCCCTTTGTAGGCGGGTTAACAAATTCCGGCCATGCTCTTGCATGTACAGCCGGCATTGCAAATATTGAGACTTATAAAAGAGAAAATCTAATCGAAAACTCAAAGGAAAACGGGACCTATCTTTTAACAAAGCTAAAAGAGTTGAAAGAACAACATAGATCAATAGGTGATGTCAGGGGTGGAAAGGGACTGTTTTGCTGTATTCAATTGGTTGAAGATAGAAATACAAGAGAGCCCATTGCAGGATATGCAGATTCAAAGAGAAATATATCAAAGGAAATTATGAAACGATTGTATGATAAAGGCCTGTATCTCTTTGCCAAGTGGGATTTCATGTTTGTAGCCCCACCACTCTGTATAACAAAGGAAGAGATAGATGATGCCGTATCTATTATTGATGAGGTATTGGAATATTCAGATTCATTACTATAGGTTTCATATTACTATAATCCGCCTTTAAGGCGGCTTATAGTAATAATTATTGGAATAATAAATATCATCCGGACATAGGCTCCGGGATGAATCTCTCCCACCCTTTGGGCATCTCTTTATAGCGTATGAGGCCCTCAATCGGGCATATGAACGAGCATGCCATACAGCTTACGCATCGATCTTCATCCATTACAGGGCGCCTGTTTTCATAGTCCCATGAAATAGCCTGCCCCCCGGCATCCTGACAAACAGTGTAACACTGGCCGCAACCTATACACCTATCGATATCATATTCTACAACTCCTTGTCGTTCTAGGTCAAACTCATCTGTAGAATGGACATGTTTAAGGGCCGCGCCTACAATTTCTCCAACGCTATTAAATCCTTTCTCTTCCATATAATCAGATAATCCTTCAATTAGATCATCTATAATTCTATAGCCATAGTGGATAATACCGGTTGTAATCTGAATTGTAGACGCCCCGAGAAGAAGGAATTCAAGGGCATCAATCCAGGTCTCGATCCCACCTATGCCTGAGATAGGGAGGCCTAATTCCGGATTTTGCGCCATCTCTGCCACGAATCTAAGGGCAACAGGCTTCACACATGGCCCAGAATACCCACTAATAGACCCTTTGCCAAATACATTGGGTTTTGGTGTCAGATCATCAAGGCCGATTCCTGTTATGGAAGCAAGGGTATTTATTGCAGAAATAGCGTCTGCTCCGCCTTTCTTGGCATACATCGCAGGTTCATTCATGTCTGTGATATTTGGTGTCATTTTTGCTATAATAGGGATAGTGGTTGCATTTTTCACTGTCTCTGTGAATTTTTCCACCAGGTCAAAGGCCTGGCCTACCTTTGAGCCTGATCCCTCAACCGTCATATGAGGGCAAGAAAAATTTAATTCAAGCATATCCGATCCAGCATCTTCTGATGCCTTTGCAAGCTCTCTCCACTCCTCATTGGAAAACCCCATTATACTTGTAATAATTCGATGCTCGGGATAATGTTTTTTCAGCCAACTAATATCCTCTAAATTGTATTTTAGGGGTCGATCTGATATCATTTCCACATTTTGCAGCCCAATTAATTTTGAAGATTCATAGTTATAATTATTCAGGCGTGGGGATGGGTGTATAATCTTTGTTTTTTGTGTGGCAAGGGTTTTAAATGCAACTCCACTCCATCCTGCATCAAATGCCCGTGAAATCATCTCCCCGCAGTTAGAAGCTGGAGATGAAGAAAGCAAGAAAGGGTTTATAAAATCAACTCCACAAAAATTTATGCTAAGGTCTTTCATCTTATCTCACCCCCTTTTTCTCTACGTAATCTGCAATAGCCTGAGCGGCCTTTTTGCCGTCTGCAACTGCTTCAACAACCAGTGCCGGCCCCCTTATAATATCACCTCCGGCGAAAACGCCTAACCGTGATGTGCTGCATGTTTCGTCACCTATCTCGATAAGGCCATGATTTGTCCATTGAAGAGATTTTTCTGATTCCTTAAGCGAAGGCTCAGCCTCAGTAGCAAGGGCCTCTATTGCAAAATCGACCTTAATCTCAAATTCTGATCCTGAAATTTCTTTTGGTTGCCTTCTCCCAGACTCATCAGGGTCACCAAGAGAGGTTCTTCTGCATCTTATAGCTGTAAGACGGGAATTTCCCATATATTGAATAGGCTGGCTGAGGATCTGAAAATGAGCCCCATTCTGTAGGGTCCTAATTTTTTCTTTTTCCTCTGCGGGCATCTGTTGATATGAACGCCTGTATATAACATAAACATCTGCTGGCATTAATCTCAAAGCAGTTTCTGCAACATCCATAGCTACAGATCCTCCTCCTATGACAGCAACAGTTTTGCCCTTTATTTTATCTTGAAAAATTGAATTGTTCCCAGTTTTAAAGGCCTCTAAAAATTCTGTAGCAGTATGCACTCCTTCCAAATTAGCCCCATCAATGTCAAGACGTTTAGGGCTCCAAAGACCTGGAGAAAGAAAAACTGCCTCGAATTCATCCTTTATGAGACCATCTACCCCCCCTAAGCTCTCCAATGTAGTGTTGACTTTAATTTCCACACCTAATGCCTGTATTTCACTGATTTCACGGTTTACCTTTTCCTCTTCTAATCTAAAATCAGGAATAGCGTATCTAAGATTGCCACCTGGCTTTTCCCTCTTTTCAAAAACAGTTACAATGTAAGCCTTTTTTGCAAGCTCTCTGGCGCAGGTAAGTCCTGCAGGGCCGCTCCCCAGTATGGCAACCTTTGCTTTACTGGCGGTTACAGTATTAATTGGGGGAAACCCTGTCATCCATCCATATTCTACAAGAAAACTCTGGAGTTTTCCGATTTGAATAGGCCTGTCAATTGATGTTCTCGAACACTCCAGTTCACATAGCCTCTCAGTGGGGCATATTTCCCCGCATGTCCAGCCAAAGGGATTATTTTCTTTTATTGTGCGAACGGCGCCCTTGAGGTTTTTAAACCTTAACTTTCTTATGAATGTTCCAGGATCTGTTCCTGCAGGACATCCCTTGCTGCATGGCGCATCAAAGCAAAGCAGGCAACGAGATGCCTCTTCTGCAGCAAGGGTTAAATCAAGTCTTTTTTCAATGGGGCTTTCAAAAAGACCCTTTTTTTCTTTCGATTGTAAGTCCACTATCTTTTCCTCCTTTCTGCCATAGTTTTTTGGTTAGATAAATGGTAATTAAAAACAGAGGCTTTTAATTTACTCTTGTTTAATTGCTGTTGTCAAATTAATGAAGATATATCAAACTAAAACTACATTTTCGGTTCGTTGATGTTGTACTCATTTGCGATAAAATATCAATTGATATGGTACTATATTTTTGCAACTGTATTAGTTAATAAAAAGACTGAAATAGCCTTGACAACAGGAATATCATTGAATAGAGTTGGCGATGGTAAAAGTAAATAAGGAGGATTAAATGTCAAGAATAGTTACAATAGGTTTGATACAGGCAAAAAATGAAGTGCCGGGAACTGAGTCTATAGAGGCGATTAAAAAGCCTATGATAGAGAAACATGTTGGCCTGGTCGAAGAGGCTGCAAACAAGGATGTCCAGATATTGTGTCTCCAGGAAATTTTTTATGGCCCTTACTTTCCTGCTGAACAGAATATAAAGTGGTATGAGGCCACGGAGCGGATTCCGGACGGTCCAACAGTTAAGCTCATGATGGAGTTAGCCAAGAAACACAGGATGGTCATTATTGTGCCAATTTATGAAGAGGCTGCAACTGGTGTGTACTATAACACGGCTGCTGTTATAGATTCTGATGGGTCTTATTTAGGCATGTATAGAAAAAATCATATCCCTCACACCCATCCGGGGTTCTGGGAAAAGTTTTATTTCAAACCAGGTAACCTTGGATACCCTACTTTCCAGACAGCATATGGAAAAATCGGTGTGTATATATGTTACGACAGGCATTTTCCAGAAGGGGCGAGGTTGTTAGGGTTAAATGGGGCAGAAATAGTATTTAATCCCTCAGCAACAGTTGCAGGGCTGTCTGAATATTTGTGGAAACTGGAACAACCTGCACATGCAGTGGCCAATGGGTATTTTATTGCAGCAATAAACAGGATTGGCCATGAGCAACCTTGGGATATTGGGGAGTTTTACGGAACAAGTTATATTTGCAATCCCCGTGGAGAAATGATTGTAGAAGGAAGCAGGGATAAGGATGAGGTTATTATTGGAGACGTTGATTTTGATATGATTAAAGAGGTCCGAAATGTTTGGCAGTTCTTCAGGGACAGAAGACCAGAGACCTACTGGGATATAGCAGAGTTGCTTCCCTGAGGTAGTTTTATTAAAGAAACTAGTAACTGCCCGTGATCATGATAATAGAAATGTATTGCTGTTCCTGTTGAATAAAATATAATAAATCATTGACCTCATTTTATTGAGGGGGAGGTGAATATGAAAATAAAGGTTATTAACGGCACTATTGTCACACCTACTGATAATTATTGTGCAGACATTGGGATCGAAAACGGCAAGGTTACTGAAATATCGAAAAAGATTTCCAGTACTGCTAAGGAGGTTATAGACGCAAAAGGTTCGTATGTGTTTCCTGGAGGCATTGATATCCATACCCATCTTGACATGCCGTTTATGGGCAGTTTTTCATCTGATGATTTCGAGACAGGCACTATTGCAGCAGCCCATGGAGGAACTACCTGTATTGTAGATTTTGCAATACAGGGAAAAGGGAATTCCCTGAAAAAAACACTCAATGAATGGAAGAACAAGGCAGAGGGGAAGGCGGTTTTTGATTATGGCTTTCATGTAGCCATTTGTGACCTGACTGATGAGGTGATCAACGAGATTCCAGATGCCGTTGCCCAAGGTGTGACCAGCTTTAAGACATTTCTGGCTTATAAAGGCGCACTTATGATTGATGATGGTGCATTGTTTAGGATTTTGCGCAAGTCAAAGGAGGCAGAAGCCCTTGTTATGATTCATGCAGAGAATGGAGATATTATCGACATAATGGTGAAAGAGCTTCTTGCCCAAAATAAGACAGAGCCGAAACATCATGCAATAAGCAGGCCGCCTGAGGCAGAGGCAGAGGCCACTGCAAGGGCTATAAATATTGCACAGATGGCAGGTGCCCCTATTTATATTGTTCATTTAACATGCCAGGAGGCATTAGAAAAGGTGAAAAGTGCCCGTGACAGGGGATTTTCTGCACTTGCAGAGACCTGCCCCCAGTACCTCATTCTCTCTGATAAGAATTATGAAGAACCTGACTTTAACGGGGCAAAGTATGTAATGTCACCACCCCTAAGAGACAAATTAAATCATACCAAACTTTGGCAGGGACTTTCATTTGGTGATTTACAGGTTATTTCTACAGATCATTGTCCTTTTAATTTCAAAGGGCAAAAGGATCTTGGAAGGGACGACTTCTCAAAAATTCCCAATGGTGCGCCTGGCATAGAAAATCGTCTCTGCCTCATTTTCAATGAAGGTGTAAACAAAGGAAGGATAAGCGTTAATCGCTTTGTAGATCTTGTCTCTACAATGCCAGCGAAATTATTCGGTCTTTATCCGGAGAAGGGCACCATAGCTGTTGGGAGCGATGCAGATTTGGTAGTATTTAACCCAAAAAAGAAATTTACTATCACCGCCGAGACAAATCATCATAATGTAGATTATACGCCCTACGAGGGGTATAACGGCAAAGGTGTGCCGGAGGTCGTAATCTCTCAGGGAGATGTAATTGTGAGAGAAGGGGAGTTTTTAGGAACACCTGGTAAAGGGAGATACATAAAACGGAAAAAGTTCAAACTTCCGTAATATAATTGGTATTCAAAAAATCCTTTTATATATACGTATAGTAAGGTATTGAATAAAGACAAAATTGAACGTGAGGGTAAATAGTTAGGCATGCTTAACCATGTTGGCTGATTAAAAAAGGCTAATATAAGGAGCGCATCTTTTTTGAAAGGAGGTGAAAACTCGCTTACCTAAATGATATTGTCGAGGCCAAAGGGTGTTATGTTGTTGTATGTAATATGTCTTTTATAAATAAGGAGGAAAAAATATGGCCGAAGAAAAAAAGTGGATTATATATACTATAGAAGACAAGCCGCCTGTTGGTGAAAGTATTTTTTTAGGAATTCAGCATTACTTGACGATGTTTGGGGCAACGGTATTAATTCCTCTTATACTTGCAGGGGCTATGAAGATGCCGCCTGAAGAAACTGCCCTCCTCATATCAACTATCTTTCTTGTATCAGGAATTACAACCTGGTTACAGTCTACTATTGGAAACAGGCTCCCTGTAGTTCAAGGTGGATCTTTTTCCTTTCTCCCTCCCGCCTTTGTAATAATAGGGGCTACTGTTGGCAAGGGAATGGGCTATGAGATAGCTATTCAGCAGATAACAGGGGCCATAATAATCGCATCTGCCTTTGAGATTATACTTGGATGGTCGGGAGTTATGGGAAAGATAAAAAAATATATCGGGCCTATAACGATTGGACCTACTATTGCATTGATCGGGTTGGCCTTATATAAGGTAGGCGCGCCTGTTGCGTTTCAAGGAGGCAAAGGTGGCAGCTGGCTCGTTGCAGGCCTCACTATAATTGCCCTGATCGTCTATTCCCAGTTTCTTGGAAAAAAATCGAGGCTTTTTCTCCTTTTCCCCGTTCTTCTGGCTATTATAACAGGATGGATAATCGCCATCATTATCTCAGCCACAGGAATTGTGGGACCAGGACATCCTGCCTATGTAGACTGGGGAAAGGTGGCTGCCGCCCCGTGGGTCAGCATTATGCCGATCGTTCCTTTTAAATGGGGTGCTCCGCAGTTTCACATTGCCCTGATACTTGCCATGATTGCCGCCTATCTTGCATCTATGATAGAGTCCATAGGGGACTATTATGCAGCTGCTCGGATTAGTGAGGCCCCAACACCAACTGCCTCCATGATCAGCAAGGGCCTGGGGACTGAGGGTATTGGGTGCCTGATCGCAGGTCTCCTCCAGACCTGTAATGGCTCTACTACCTATTCAGAGAATATCGGGGCTATCGGACTGACCAGAGTGGCGAGCCGTCATGTCGTAAGATGGGGGGCTACAGTAATGATTGTGCTTGCCTTTATCACAAAATTTGGCGCAATCTTTACCACTATGCCAGGCCCTGTGGTTGGTGCCATGTACTGCGGACTCTTTGGCATGATAGCGGCAGTAGGATTATCCAACCTTGTACTTTGCGATATGACTTCTGCCAGAAACCTGTTTATTATAGGTTTTGCCTTTTTCATGGGTCTGAGTTTGCCAGAGTATTTCGATAAGTTTCCAATGGGTGCAAACTGGCCTGTTGCAGTAAAGTGGTTGGGCGACATCATTACAACCGTTGGAAAAACAGGAATGGCCGTTGCCGGAATCATTGGCCTTGTACTGGATAATATTGTACCCGGAACAGATGAAGAAAGGGGATTAAAGGCCTGGGCAGAAGCCGGATAAACAACCAGTTGACTTTTGAATTGAGACAATGAGTAAATGGGGTTCAATCAGAATCCCATTTACTTTATAGAATCAGGGAATGGTTATTGGGAGGTCAGGTGGAAACATCAAGTGGTTTATTTGCAAGAGCTCCCACTTTTTCACCTAAAGAGCATAGGGCCTCTTTGTCTGGAACATCCTTTATAAGCTGAATGTTTTTTCCTGAAACAAGAACAATATCAAGGCGGTGGAGAAATAGGCCCTTTTTGATACGATATTTATTGACCTTTAACCTGCCGACCTCATTGAAGGCAATTTTCTGCCAGCGCCACAATCCCTTTACATTCAGCATATTTTTCTCGCCATCAAAAATAATTATTTTATAATGCCTGGAAAATCGGACCAAGATTCCTGAAATAAGTGGAATGATGAGAAGCAATGTAATTGCAACAAAATATGGCAGGATACCTTTGACATTCCTTGAAAAGAAAACAATAAGCACGGTGAAAATTGCCCATATAAAAAGTAAAATAACAGCTGCCTCTCCAAGCAATTTTCCGGCTGGAAATTTATGGCCTGGGTTAATTGAAATGGTTTTGCCTTTTTGTAGAACTTCCACATCGAATCCTTTTTATGAGGTGTTTTCCATCTGCATATGTTTAATTTTCTCTTTTAACATATCAAGATAATAATCCGCGTCCTTACAGCACTCCTTCAAGTAGCTCTCCACAACCTTTGACAGCATCCATCTCTCAAGAAAAACACCCATGCCGATAGAGGGTCTGAGCCTTGTTTCCATAAAAGCAATTGGTCTATTAAGGGCAGAAAAAGTCTCTGTTATAAGATTGAAGAAGGGTGAAAATTTTTCTTCCACCCCGCCGTAATTTCCATCAAATTTCTTGATGAGAGCAGAAATCTCACTATCCATTTTTTTCTTATACGAATTCATAAATGAAATATTTTTTTTCTCATTGTTATCTATCCAGTTACGAAATTCATTGAATGCTTGAAAAAGGATGACAACATCTATTTCAAATTGGCTCAATTGTTTTTTATGTTCAAGGGAGTTTCTTAACGGAGTTCCACATCTCTTGCAGAAAAGATCTCCTTGCTCATAAGAAGTTCTACATTTCGGACATTTCGATTTTGAGGAACCATCCATAAAATAAAAATAGTTTTTAAACCTAATTTTTCTTCCAGAAAATAAATACAAAAAAAACCACAACTCCGGCAAAAATGAGGGCCCACGGAAGCTTGCCCTCGCCTTTGTAGACCTCAATTCCTATAGTATAAGCAAGAATTAAACCCAGAACAATCCATTTAATGTATTTTTTCATAGATATATTGGAATATAAAAACCCTGGGGAGTCCCCAGGGTTTTATTGTTATAAGACTTCTCTAAACACACTATGGGGGTTAAGCCTTATCAAGAATAGACTGCAATTTTTGTTTGCGGTCTTCTCTTTTTTGCGCAGTCTTTTTAAATGCCCTTGGCACATCAGCCATCATTGAATTCGATAACTC
>JGI10211J34971_10003249_pt1 | contig 13090 bp, 15 predicted proteins | sample Etolagsediment_FD_34971 | JGI IMG/M metagenome (IMG submission 34971) | reverse complement strand
AGTACCAGGCATACAGCTTGCCCTGTGACATACCCGCTGATACAGAACGAGCCTGTATCCCTCGAATACGTGACAGTCACTGGCTTGTCGAAGGCCCGTATTGCCTTAGAAGGAAATAATTCCATAACGAACTCCTACTGTGGTAGGTTTAAGACATGCGTAACTCACGCGAACACTCTTTTATCACGTCTAAAACGCAGGAATATACACCATGTCTGACATGAGCTATAGGACACTGAGGAACATACGAAAACAGATCAGAACCGATGAGCCGGACGTTGGTAGTAGGGGCGTAGAGATCGGACAAGACGAGGTAGAGCGCAAGGACACCAAGGCGCGTCTTATGGAGGCGATAAGGCTTGGGCCCACATCCTCTAAGCCAGGACACGAGCGTACGCACATTGTGCGTGGTGTAGATAAGGACGAAGACTCTGAGCGTGCTCTCGCGTACGGTAAGAACTCATCCGAGTCCGCTAATCGATACAAGAAGGTGACACCCAACTCGTCTATGGAGTCGCAGTCCTTCTCATCCGTTAAAGTCGCGGCCGTACAGAAGCAGGAACGTCGAAAAGTCCAGGCTATCCGAGCAGATAAGTCGAGCGTAATGCGTTACATCGATGTCATCAACGCTCCCCCTGTGATGCTAGATGTCCCTGTCGACGAGATGCCGATGCTCCCCTACCCGAGCAACGACAGCGAGGAAGTCGCGAAAGAGATCGACATCATCGTAGACGCACAAGACAGCGCCCCTCTCCCCGACAGCGTTATGGATCTCGCAGACGAGGAGCCTATGGAGCTTTTTCGCAGAGCGTGTCACGCTGTGGGTGTCCCTGTAGACGAGCAGACGTCCGAGATGTTGGTACAAGACCTTCGTCGTATCGCGCTCACTCTCAAGTACACACACTTGCGTCCTAGACCTGCAGAGATCGCGCCTTATCATAACCGCTACGTGAGTGTTCAGGACTTCGATCCTTACGATGATACCCCGTCATATCCGAGTGTACATGCTACGATCGGGTACGGGCTCGCGAATATGTATGCGACGCTTTACCCCGACTTCGCAGCAGAGTTTTATAACGTCGGAGACACGATTGCCATGCAACGTATCCAGAGCGGTCGCCACTACCCGAGTGACAACGAGTACGCACGTGTGATCGCAAACTTAGTGCTGAGGTAGTGATGAGTACAGACAACTACATGGAATCGCGAGGTAGAAACCTTCGCAGGAAAGGTCTCCGTATAGGCACACCTCTACTTGGAGCCGCGCTCGGAGCGGCTGTACCCAAACACAGAGCGCTGGGCGCGTTGCTTGGTGCAGGAGTCGGTGAGCTTAGCGCGCGACGCATGCAGAAGATGCTCGACAAGCGTGATTTACGTAAGGCGGGCTTTGTACCACATGCCTCCTCGATGATCCGCGGCTCGCGCTACGCCCCTGAAGGGGCTTACGTAAAGTTTAATACGGGTAACGTATACCGTTATGGTGGCGTCTCCCGTGATGAGCTCGCTCGTCTAGCCGAAGCCGAATCCGTCGGCGCTCACTTTAATCAGAACCTAAGACACCGTAAATACGAGAAAATCGGTAAACTATGAAATACACCGCAGTTACGGCGCCTATCAGCGTAACTCATGTACGTCACTCGGGTGACGATAAGACAATCGTAGACGCGGCGCGAGTAAGCCTCGCGTCTCTTGATGAGATGAATGAGCGCAACGACGCAGAGCTGCGAGAGTGTGACGCGCGCGATCGAAAGCTCATCAACTACCTCGCAGCACATAAGCACATGTCGCCCTTCGAGCACTGCCACATTACATTTTGGATCGAGGCCCCACTTTACATCGCACGGCAGCACATGCGTCACCGCACATGGAGCTATAACGAGGTCAGCAGGCGCTATACGTCAGAGGACATACGTATTTATGAGCCCATGGGGTATCGAAAACAGGCAAAGAACAACAGGCAGGCGTCGACTGACGAGACGACAGATCCCGCAGTCCACCTTGTTGCCGGCTCAACGCAAGACTACACGACCACTGCGAGCGCCCTGGTGAGCAACGTAAATCAGAAGCTCGTTGACGTATATACAGCTCTTCTTGAGGCGGGAGTCTGTCGTGAGCAAGCGCGAGGCGTTCTCCCGCAGTCCATGCTCACACAGTACTACGCCACCGTAAACGTACGTAACTTAGCTGCTTTTATCAAAGAGCGCATCTCGGTTGACGCGCAGTATGAAGCTCGCGAGCTAGCGCGTCAGATGCTCGCTATCGCAACCGAGCATTACCCGCTCGCCATGGACGCCTTGATTGGAGAGACCGATGTCTGAAGAGATCCCCACATTCACACTCAAAGCCGCACGTAAGTACAACGGTAAGTACGCAGAGAAGACCTTGTGGCCGGGCTTACCCGAAGAGGCCGCGCTCGCTTTCCCCGGACTAAACGCGGACAAGGGCTCAGCGGAGTTCGCTAACGCTGTCTTTGCGATCCAGCGTACCTTCGCGTGTGGAGAAGACGGCTGCCTAGGCCCAGCTACGTACGCAGAGATCTTAAGACAGTACGAGCCCGTCGCAGAAGATGAGGCGTATATCGTTTACGGACGCAGGCGCATCGCGCTAGGCGACGTTGGCTATAAGGTCGTAAACTATGACCAAGTGGGCGGCTACGACCTACACCCAGCAGGGCACTTCTCTGTGCGTACGGAAGACATCAGCAGGATTGTCATGCATTGGGGCGGGTTTAACCCAGAGTCGCTCTACAATGTTATGAGTGGGCCACGAAAGGTCAGTACGCACTTCGGAATTGGGCTCGATGATGAGGGGCAGGCGGTCGTCTATCAGTACTTAGATCTGTCGCACAAAGCGTGGCACGCGGGCGTCGCAAACGAGGGAAGCGTCGGAATCGACATCTGTCAGCAGCCTGTCTACAAGCATATCGGTTATTACCAGAAGCGAGGGTACATCGTCTCCCGCGGACACAACCCCACAAATCGCGGTAACAAGAACATCATGTCACTCGACCCACGCATCGCAGATGTGACGAACAAGTTCGTGCACGACCTCTCTGTCGCGCTCGACATCGTTCTTACTGCGCCTAGCAGCCACGACGTCGTACCAGAGTTCACGGACTATACTCTACTCGGACACCACCACATCTCGCCCAACAAGTGGGACATCGCGTGTTGGTGGCAAGATATATTTGCGAAGACGGGCGTCAGTATTTAGTATAGGAGCGTCTCTCCTTCCGTGCTAACGCCTGAACTCCCGTGAAGAACAAGGACGTCAGCGGGCACAGTGCGGTAATACCGTTTGAAGTTTACGATTTTCGTCCTTTCTTGTAAGCTAAGGGAACGAGGAGGGACACTTCCATGTCTAAACGTAAAAAACTTTACCACGGCTCACCACATAGATTAGACGAGATAAGGCCCACTATCGCAACAGGTAAGGGCGAAGCGTCTGCGCGAGAGCACGCTATTTACTTAGCTGATAGCCCAGAAGAGGCGAGGCTATACGCGTTAACACGTCCACGTAATAATAAACGCAAGGGGTGGGCGATCTTAGATAACAAAGTACATTACGTTAAAGGTGACCCTATCAATAAGCAGGGGTACGTATACGAGCATGAGTTCGATGACTACGCACCTCCTCCCGAGTCAGACCCCGGCATAGGTTATCGTGTTTATGGTGCGTATAAACCCACAAAGCGCAAGAGAGTAAGACTGAAGGGGATCGAGGATCAATTCGTAGAGCACCCAGACAAAGCGTCTTATAAGGCTAGGGTTAAAGAGTGGCTTGCTTCTCGAGAAAAAACCTCTAGCTATCGAGAAGGTGGGTCATTTACGCATGAGGGAACTGAGTACGACTTAGACCACGCGCTATCGCTCGCAGACAAACAACCTGTAACATCCACAAGAGTTAAAGATCTCGCGTGGGTATTGCGGCACGGCAAAGCTGATCCCGAAAGAGTACGTCGCGCTGACCTATCTGCACCTCTACTCGTTAGTCGTACTAAGAACGGAAAGCCCACTGTTGTAGATGGGTTCCATCGATTAACTAAAGCCAACAATGAAGGAGTAGTTAGCATGCCGACCAGATTCGTAGATCGCAGAGAGCTCCGCAAAACATCGGCAGTAAAGCACACGCTTGTTACAGGACACAGCGGTGCAGGTAAGACTACCTTATCTAAAAGGCTATCGGAGCAAAGCGGGTTACCTATATACGAGTTAGATAAAGACCCCGATATCGTAGAACAGTTAGAGCGACAAAAAGCGTATATCAAGGCGAGTGGGGGCTTAGATCGAGGCGCTAACGCTAAGCTACCTACGGGTCCCGAGTGGGATATCCCCTTCCAGAGAGCGTCTAAAGCAGGAATTGACCGGGCACTTGCGCTAAAGACACCTCACGTCATTGAGGGCACGTACTTACTCGACAGAGACCCTAACCTCTTGAGAGATCACGAGCTGTACTTAGTTGATACGCCTGAAGACCTCGTACTGAATAGACGTGTAGAGCGTCAGAGAATAAAAGATATAGCTAGGGGAAGGTATTGGGGCGACGATAGAGCTGCGGGGGTTAGATTACGCGGACAACAGCTAATCGACGAGAATAAACAAGGCGCTGCTAGGTGGCGTAAAGCTGATTTCGTTAAAAAGTCCGCACTAAACAAGGTAATGCAGCAGGCAAGCACTACGAAATTAGCAAGTAAGAGATTTAGACACAGAGCGGGATTGATTATAAGGGACGAGCAGGGCCGCCTTCTTGTCAGTGAGGCATCTCCTGCGCAGGTCGCGGGAGGTGTCAGCCGTATAAGCCTGCCGGGGGGAGGCATACACGATGACGAGAATGAGACACGCACGCCCACTAAGCGAGAGATCATTCGAGCAGCCCGCAGAGAGGCCCTAGAGGAGCTTGGTATGCGTATCCGTAATCCTCGAGTACTCGGCTCCCACAGCGGCGAGCTCGAGGACTGGTGGAAGGATCAGCAGGAGAAGAAGCGAGGTGTACGCTTTGACGGCGCAGCCGAGCACTTTGTTTTAGCGAGTCCGGGTAAGAAGGACATGAGCCTCTACAATGTAGAAGGCGACGCTTTCCCAGGCAAGTACAGAGATATGACGGAGTTAACTCCTTTAATGGAGCAAGACGCCAACCGAGATTCCGCTTTTGCGCAGTTCAACAAAAAGCAACTTGAGCTGCTACGCGGTCTGCAAAAAACATCTTCATATGTTCGAGGACAGCACATGACTAAATCAGCCACAAAAGAGGAGCGAGCAGGTGTCCGTGTCGGACGAAAGCTCTATCGACCCAAAGTTCAAGCGTTTATGTACGACAACCAAGGACGTATCTTGGCCGCGAAATCACAAGCAGCGGGCTCGGGGTTACGTGCCTATAGCAACTACAAGTTCCCTGGCGGTGGCGTAGAGCCGGGCGAGAACATTCCCGAGGCGGCGCGTAAAGAGCTCCTCGAGGAGGCAGGGTACGAGGCGGGCGGTGACTTGTTCGAGTTCGGCACACCCACGCCCGTAGATTGGGACAGAAAGTTTCGCGCACAGGCACGTAAGAAGGGTCGCGGTGGGTACGCAGGGCAGTATGAGTACTACGCCGCTGGGCCTATTGGTAAGCGCAACACGTCACTGCTCGGCTCGGAGGGTGACGCGCTAGGCGGGATGGAGTTCGTACCAATCCGAGCGCTTAAGCGAGATCTGCGTAAGACGTCTACCGACCCAAATAACGAGTACGGGTATTTTGACACGCAGAAACTCGTAGCGCTCAAAGCGCTCGAGAAAGAGCTCAAGCAGCGCGGCGTAAAGACAGCCTCAGCACGTCTCAAGCAAATTGCGCTCCCACCAGAGCTCACACAGTTCTCGAATAAGTACTACCAGACGTACGGGCAGGGGCGCGCTATTAACTACGGACAAGAGCGGTTTGACGAGTACCGAAGGCCGCGCACCAGAAGAGAGAGGAGCTTAGAGGAAGCGTACGCGACGAAGACCTCCGCGCTGCTCGCCGCGGATGATCTCGTTAAGAAAGCGGAGAAGGGCGTAGCTCAGAAGTCCGATCCAGCAGAGTGGGCTAGAGCAAAGGCGCAAGCGCGTGCTAAAATGGGAGGAAAGCACTCTGCACGCGCGATGCAGCTCGCTACGCAGATCTATAAGAAGAACGGGGGTGGCTATCGTGGAGCGAAACCATCGAGCGGCACCAACAAACTCAAAAAGTGGACCAAGCAAGATTGGCAGTGGTCAGGAAAAGACACGCCCGGTCCCGGAGGTACAGGTGTCTACCTCCCAAAGCGCTCCACAGATCAGCTCAAGTCAACCGACTCGGGTAGAGATAAGCTGCGTGCCGCCGCAGCCGCAAAGCGCGCCGCAACCGCGTCCGGTAAGCAATTCTCGAATCACGGTCTTCATGTTGGACGAAAGCGAAGTGACGTTCGATGACATTACAGTCTGCGCGGGATGCGGAGAGCGTGTCTGCGATTGTAGAGTAAACTAATGGCGGGCCAATACCGTATGCGACGGAGAAGGCTCGCCATTGTTCTACTCGATCTCATAGGTAGCACCGCCTTTGTGCAACGTTACGGTGCCGTAAAAGCTGCGCAGTGGTTTCAGTATCACGACAGGCTCGCACGCAACCTTGTCTACAAGTTCGGTGGGCGCGAGATCGACCGCAGCGACGGCTTCCTTTTATCGTTCGAGAGCGTACTAGACGCTACTAACTTCGCCCTGCACTACCAAGCTACTGTTCCCGCCAAGACACGCCTTGGTACACGTATAGGTATTCATTGGGGGGACGTTATAGAGGTCGAGCAAGACGAGCTCTGGGTGGGTGCGGGTGCAAAGAGCGTAGAGCTCGAAGGCCTCGCCAAGAATATCGCAGCGCGTACAATGAGCCTGTGCCGAGCGGGGCAGGTGTTACTGACAAAGCAGGCCTACGATGTCCTACGTGGCAGGACAAACATGTTTACCCCAGAAGGCACGCGATCTGCCTGTGTGGGTGTTTATAAGTTCAAGGGTGTACGCGAGTCTATGGACATCTACGCCATCGGCACAGATGTACGCCAACTGCAACCGCCTCCAGGATCAGACAAGGTGAAGCGGTTAGGCGGCCCAAAGTACATCAAGGTGCGTGCCCGAGACCGCAAGCTAAAAGAGTGGGTACGTTGGGTTGGGTATCGTCTGTATGTTATAGGGCTGCTGTTGGGTCTGTACTTCTTCTTACGTGCCTGTATGTCGCCTCTTGCGCGCGACGTCTTCGGGCTCCAAAGCTTTTGGTGGGTAGAAGCTTTTGTCGCGTTTGTGTACGCGCTTATAGAGGAGTTATTAAATGGGAAATCCTAAAAACGAGCAACCGACTCGGCAGTTCACGCAGTCCGAGAAGGCGAAGCGCGGCTGGTGGGCGAGCGTCGTCTTTATGCTGCTGATTGTCGCACTCATCATCTTCTTAAGCTACGTCAAGATCGTTGAAGAGAACCGCGACATCCTTATCGGTATCATCGGCATGCTTACGGGCAGCATCAGCTCTATGCTAGCGATCGCGAGCGGACGAGACCCAAGCGAGATGGAAGAGCTAAAAGAAAAGCTCTCGGCAGCGAACGCTGATCGGGAGGCGCTCATCGCTAGGCTACGTGACGCGCAGATTCAGATGCAGCTGTTACGGGAGCAGATCTTCGAGCTACAGAACGCGGTCATCGACAAACTATCATTGTTCTCGGGTAGCCCTCCCATTAAAAAGAGGCGAGAACAAGATGTCTCCTTACCGGACGTAGTCGAGCAATGGCTGCCCGGTAAGGATGAGAACTAGCGGTCTGGGTAGTAGCCGCCGTCGAAGTAGTCGTCCATGCTGTCCTCCTTTCTTGTTAGCGTTAGCGCAAAACGCGCTTGTTATCCGTTCACTGCGTGGGCCGCACAGTACTTCCCTGCCTGCGCGCAGCAGAAGACCGCGACCGCCGCCCAGAGGCTAGGCTCCGCTGCCACTACGAGCAGGGAGTAGCCGATTACGGAGCCCGCTGTGTAGGCGAGCTTCGCGGCACCCTGCGTGTCGAACCCGCGCTTAGACGCCCACCTATCGCACAGGAACTCCCTGCGCTTTGACGCTGCCCACGCTAGGAGCAGCAGTGGCGCGCAAGGCTCTACCCACACGCTCACAACAGCTCCGAGCGCGACCACGCTCAAACCCACGCGATCACCATAGCGCCAGACCGCGCAGCGCTTGATCGCATTGGTTAAGTTGTACGTGAAGTGCTTCCCCGACACTCCCCACGCGATCATCGCGAGGCCACCCACGACGTCCACGCATGTCTGCGCGAACGTCCATCGGCGGGCTAGCTCTTCGCCTAGCCACCCGTTGAGCGCGATCGCGGCCACTGTGCCGCCGACCGCTGGGAGCTCCGCGAGCGTATTCACCCGTGCGTTGCGCCAGACCTCACGAAGAACACTCAACTGTGGGCGCTCGAGCAAGCCATCTCTGTGGGCCCACCACAAGATGGTCGCGGTGGGGACGAGCTCGGCTAGAAGCGTGCCGAGAGACGCCCCCCTCGCTCCCATCCTCTCCCCGATCACCAGCCAGTACGTCAGCGCGACGTTACTGACTGCGACCACCCATGCGAGTCGGATACGTGCCTTGACGCGTACCTGGGCGGTCCCGAGGGCCATGTAGCCCACGACACCGACTCTGATGAGCAGGCTCGCAGGCGCGGCGTAGGCGAGGTAGTCCGCCATGCCGGGCAGACCTACTACATCCTCAAGTCCGCTCGACGCGGCCCATAGAACGCCGTAGAGCGCCGTGCTCAAGAGCGCCCAATAGTAGTTGCTCGAGAGCAACGCGGCCGAGCGTGAGGCCTCCTCCGAGGCCTCGGCGAGCTTCTTCGCCACGCCGCTCGGGGCGCGTACCAGGCGCCCGATCGCGCCGAGCGCGAGCGCGGCGACGCTGGCACCCGCTACCTTATCCACCTCGCCCGCCCCTGCGAGGATGAAGATGTCGGTGATGAGTAGGAGCAGCTCGGGAAGCCACTCCAGATACTGCGTACGCAGCTCCTCTTTGTGTGTTTGTTTTCTTTCCATGTATATCCTCATCTCCACAAATCGTGGTTATGTGTGTATTTACTTATCACGAATACACGCATTATCTTGTTAGGTTACGGGCACTTAGTGATAGTAATAGTTCTCAATCTCGAGTTACTTCTTGTGATAATAAAGCACCAACACCGCGCGAGTTGCGCCACACCTACAAGGAGGACAGCATGGCTGGACTAGACACGAGCCCGCTGCGCAACATGGTCATTGCGTACATGAATAAAGACCCAATGGAGCTCAACCAATACGAGAACGAGATGCTCAACGAGCTCGTCACCATGATGGTGGACTTTGATGCGCGCTTTGTGCAGTACCCGCTCATATGTGCGAAGGTGCTCGCGGACTGCATAGAGGCACACTCGGTCGACCTCACCGCGCTCAAAGCGTGCGTGGACCTCCTCGCCTCAGTCGATCAACAGTTAAGGAGGTACAAATGTTGACGCTCGCACACACCTACCGGCAGACAGACAACGTCGACGGATATTGGGTGCAGCCCAAGCTCGACGGCGTCCGCTGTGTCTTCGACGGTAAAACGTTCTTGTCGCGCGCAGGGAAGCCCTTCGAGCCGCCCGCTGAGTGGTACGAGGGTAGCGCGCTCGCAGCACTGCAGAAGGAGGTCGGAGCGCCGATAGACGGAGAGCTGGTGTGCTTCCTTCAAATCGCGCCTCTTCGTGGTGGCCCTTTCGGGAAGCAGCTCGTGAACTTTAACAGCGTCGTGTCTGTCGTGCGAAGGAAGGAGAATGCGGACATGTCTGGGTGGGCCGAGATCGCGTTCGTCGCGTTCGACGTCGTGACGGACGAGCCCTGCTCCTATCGAGAGCGGTACAGCCTGTTGGAGAAGGCCAGGACAGACCACTCCTTGTTCATCATGCCTATCGTCGACGTAGTTGACTCGGGAGACGATCAATATGGTTGGTTGGCAAGCGCGGCGCTGAACGGGTGGGAAGGCGTGATGCTCCGTAATCCAGACGCGCCTTACGAGCGGAAACGCACACGCAACCTGCTCAAGGTAAAGCCCGTGGCGGATGAGGAGTTCGTTGTCACGGGCATGCAGGCGGGCACAGGCAAGCACGCGGGGCGCATGGGCGCGTTGCTGTGTCAGCGTGATGGGAAAGAGTTTAAGGTCGGTACGGGGTTCACAGACGCTGACCGCGAGTTGCGGGATTGGGTCGGAAAAACCATCACCGTGGAATACTTCGAGCTTACGCCTCGAGGTGTACCACGTCACCCACGCTTCAAGGGGGTACGAGACTATGAGTAAAGTCAGTCGGGGAGAGACGGACTACGGCACCGAGGTCATCTACATCGAAAAGGACGATAAGCTCTGGGAGGTCAAGGCGACCGACGAGGGTATCCTCATCGATGTGTATACGGGCAACGGGAATGAGTGGTTGGACTCGCCCTTCTCGGCCACTTGGGATGAGATGCTTGCTCCCAAGGATGACGACAAAAACTCGTAGGTTTTTGCGATAATAGAGTACCAACGCGTGTTGCGTTTACCTACTACGGAGGAAATCATGGATACAAACTACCTCAAGGCGTGCGTCACGCTCGGAAACGCGCTGAGCGCGGCGCGATATTATGGCATCGCGGGTGTCAAGCGCGCGTTGGACGGCGCGATGATCCGTGTCACCGACAAGCCCGCCACTGCGGACGAGCGCCACTTCGCGGGCTATGTCCGCACGCTCGTCCACGACCTTAGCCTTAGGCTCCCGGAGGAGTACTCATGGTTGAGCTGATCCGCAGCGCTGCTGCCCGTTATGGTCGTCCCGCCTGGAACGACCGCGTCACCCAAGACGGCAACGCCATGGCCGTCCTGTCCATCACGCGCAACGACCTTCTCGCGCAGGGGTGGCCGCGAGAGAGCGTCGACAGCGTCATCCGAGAGGCCAAGACCCTCGACTACGACGGTCTCGTCAGCCTCTGCTTGTCTGTCTACGCGCCTCCCGTGTCGGACGACGATTGGGATGATTGGGGCGACGATTGGGACGACGACGACTGGGATGATGACGAGGAGGACAGCCATGACGATTGACGAGCTGGAGTACGAGAAATGGGAGAACGCGCTCGACTTCGCGCTCACCGAGCGCTTTATGCTCGGGCTCAGCGACATGGTCGACGCACCCACGCGCGCACACTACGACAGCGGCCTCAGCGTCGCGGAGGCGGCGTGGGAGGTGGCGCAGAACGATGAGATGTTCGCGCCTTACCTCGAGGAGTACGCGTGGGAGCTCGAGGCCTTCGAGGCGAGCGCGGAGAGATACCTCGCCGAGAATGACTGACTAATTCCAACAAGACACGAGTTGTGTCGATATACACAAGGAGAGCCATATGAGCACTATCACCTTTCGTACAAAAGACCTCGCGGCCGCTGCCGCGGCGTTATTCAAAGCAGACGCCCCGAAAGCCCGCATCGCCGCGGAGCTGATCAACAAGGCTGTGACTGCGGAGCAGCGTATCCGAGGTCTCGAAAAGGATCTCGCAGGTGCGATGGCGGAGATCAAGAAGCTCCGCGAGATCACCGCAGGCGCAGAGGCGCATAGCTTGATGCGCGTTAAGCGCGAAAAGGAGTTGTGCGCTCGCATCGACGACATGAACGTCGAGCGCCTCAATCTCATCCGAGACTACGAGCAGAAGCTCGACAAGAGCGACGAGACGCTCAAGCGCGCTATCGCGCTGATCGAGCACCTGACCAAGTAGGTAGGTGCGCCTTCAACATCTTCTATCTGTCACAGTGTCCTCGCCAAGCAGCGGAGTGGCACTGTGATAAACATGTCCGGAAGATGATATTGGAGACCGCTCAGATGCTGGTGACCGCGCGCGTGTTGCGTGGCGAGTTACCACGGGAGACAAAGTACTTCACTTTTAGGATGCGCAATCATCCGTGCAGCAAGTGGGTACGTCTCGACCGAGCAGGTTTCGAGTACGCATCTGACCTTTTGCGTGCCTTGTGTGACGAATACACGTATCGTTTCGACAAGGTGCACGCGACCGAGCGGTTCTACTATGGCGAGTTGCCGCATGTAGACTTGGACACGCTATTCCCATATCGCAGACGACGTAAACCCGTTCCGCTTGCGACGGGAGAGCAACACCCCCTCGACGCTGACCCCGTTGAGGTGTACAGGAGATACTATGAAACCAAACAACAACGATGGGAGCTCAAGTGGAGCAGACGAGAACAACCACGATGGTTTTCGGGTTAAGCTCGACCCATTCTTGAAGACTCAAGAGAGTCTGCCGCAGCAGATCGACCCTAACGCACTCTACGTTGGCCTGCCTACAGGTTGGGTCGAGATGTTCGAGTGTGCAGCCGATCTCGAGGGCGTCCCCGAGAACCACTATATGATGATCAAGAGCGGTGGTGAGCTGCTCAAGATGCTTAAGTAGGCGGAGGAAAGATGAGTATTAAAGAGGTCACAACGATTTCGGTCACGCCTATGATCGGCAAAGCAGGCCACTGGTCCATCGCGAGCGTGACATGTATGTACAGCGACTTGCAAAAGTTGGTCACGCATAACGTCGAAAACGACAGCGGAGATCTACGACGCTCGAAGTCGTACTTCGACAGAGATCTGCCCATCCAGCGCAAGCCAGTCCGTGCTCGCGTAGATGCGCTTAAGGCGTATATCTCTTCGAAGATTGATACGGAGAGCGGCACAGGTGCGTTGCCTGCGCTCACGCTTGTTGTTATCGGGAAAGTATCGGTCGACTCGGATGACGGGACGCTCAACATCAAGCTCGAGGGGGAGGATGGGCGCTGCCTTATCGCAGACGGCATGGGGAGGTACACAGCCCTTACAGAGCTCTACCAGGAGCAGGGCCTCGACCTGCCTATAGCGGTCACGATCTTCGCCAATCGACGCGCGAAGATGTATGAGGTCGCGCAGCTACTGCACGACATCAATCGCTACAGTACAAACATGCGGCCTGTGACAGCAGCGAAGTTTATGCACACAGGTCCGTTCGCGGATATGCACGAGCGACTGGAGTCGCTGGTGAACGCGGCAGATCTTTCCGTGCCTCGTACGTGG
>JGI10211J34971_10003248_pt1 | contig 13090 bp, 12 predicted proteins | sample Etolagsediment_FD_34971 | JGI IMG/M metagenome (IMG submission 34971) | reverse complement strand
TCTGATCGATGGTGACGGGATGGTCTATGCGGTATTCAAACATGTCCCCCACTTCGCGGGTGACACTTTGGGCTTTCAAGTCGCGAATGCTTTGTTCCATGTCACGTTCAGGGGCATATTTTTTGGCCACGGCCTCTTTCCGAAAGGAACCGGCTTTGGCCATTGGGCTGGCGGGTGCTGCCATCAACATTCGGTTTTCACTCACGACAGCTTCCGGCACCCTTGGGGCAACCGTATCTTCATCATCCATCTTGAGCTCGGGTCGCTTTTTGAAGCGCGGCGCGTAGAGCTCTTGGACAAATGACACGGGCAGGCCGCTGACCAGTGAAAGCTGCACGTTTTCCCAGTTTTCTCCACTGATGTTGTCGACGATAGCCCACCCCTGCAGAAAAGGGTTTTTCCCTTTGTTCGAATCGGGAATAACGATGCGATAGGTGGCTTTCCATACCGGAACCTCCGTGATATAGCTCACCAGAAGCTCCTGAGGCCCTTCGCCTGTGGGTGTTATGGTCACGGTTTTTCCATTTTGTTGCTGTTTTTGAAACAGGATGGAGAGGTATCTGTCCAGTTCTTCAGTGAGCTTTGCGTCAACAATCTTTATTCCGGTGATTTCGGCGGTGTCAAAGGTGCGAATTTGGCCGTTCGAGTCCATGATGGTTAGAAAAAACCATGGTAAAATTGCGTCTTCTTCCTTCATGTTGCGTTTTTCTACGCCCATGATGGTTCCCAAAACAGAAGTGCTGCCCGTCAAAACCTGGATTTCGCTTCCCTGGAGCTGTTGCAGGATCTGGGGCAGCCCTTGATTTTTTTGCAGTTGAAAATTGAATTCATCCAGCTTCTGAACAATGCTTTTGTCATTGTCATAGACAATGCTGCGCACCTGACCGCCGGTTAAGTTCAATACGGTAAGGCTCTTGAGGAGGTCGTTCATCTGATCGCTCTTTACGCGAAGGCGGATTTCTTCTCCAGCCATAACGTTTCCCCCCAGCTGAAAATATCCCACACCGTTGTTAAAAAGGGTCACTTGCTTGAGGATGAGTTGCCCCATGTTGGCGGGTAATTCCTTGGCTGCGGAGGCAGGGCTGCTTGACGCTATCAGAAGTATAACCGCAGCGGCGAGCACCATAGCGGAAAATGCGTGGTGGTGTTTCATTTTTCCTTCTCCTTATTTTATGGGAAACATTTCAGCAAAAGTTTAACATAGGGACATCTTTTTGTTCAATGGACTTTTCTTGATTTCTCCCGAAGCATCATTGACACCTGTCCGTCCCTTCCCTATAATCGCCCACTAAAAACGGTGTCTATCAAATTTGATGCATTCGTAAAAAGTCGAAAATACTCTTTTTCCGTCATTCCGGCGAAAGCCGGAATCCAGTGTTATCAGGCACCTAGAAAAGCACTGGACCCCGTTTTCCAACGGGGTGACGACTTTTTACGAGGCTGTCAAATTTTGAATGGGGGTAGGTTGAATTATGTTGGCGTTTGAACACTGGAATGCGACTTGGGCGGCGAGCAGATTTAAGAAGTGCAAAAACAGCTGCATAAACGCTTTATGGGTCGGAATTCTGGCGGCATTTCTGCTTTTACAAACAGCCAATACATGCCAGGCAGATGAGGTCGTCATGGAAAACGGGGATCGCATCCAAGGGAAAGTCGTTTCAATGACTCAGAAAAAGCTGATTTTCAAAACCACGTATGCGGGTGAAATCACCATTAAATGGGGTCAGGTTGCAAAGCTCAGCACCGAGGAGCCCATGGAGGTGACGCTGACGGATGATAAGAAACTGGAGGGAAAAATCACCACCTCGGAGTCCGGCGGGCTTCTGTTCTACCCGGAAGACGGGGCACCACCGTCGCCTGTAACAAACGCGCAAATCAAAAGAATGGACCGGCCCAAACCTCCGGCCACCTGGGATTACACGGGTAATATTGCTGCCGGGGCCAGCAAGGAAACCGGAAATACCAATACTGAAAAATACAGCTTTATCGGCAACCTGAAAATTTTCAAGATGCCCCATGTCTTTAAGTTCTATGGAGAGTTTCACAGGGAATGGAGCAAGCAGGTTTTGAGCAAGGACAATTGGCTGGGATCGGGTACCTATGAACGCTTCCTGACCAAAAAGTGGTTTCTTTGGGGTAGCGGAGTGGCACAAATGGACAAGTTTAAATCCCTGGATTTGCGGGTCAATGCGGCCGTCGGACCCGGATACCAGTTCTGGAATTCAAATGAAAAAAATCTCTCCTTTAAGCTCGGTCCGGGTTATACCTACGAAAAATACACCAAAAAGATGCAGAACTTCGGGAATGTGGACAATCGGGAGTATTTTTCAGGTTACTGGGTGCTGGATTTTGACATGTGGTTTTTTGAACAGCTGTTTCAGGTCTTTCATCATGACGATTTCCTCTATGACTTTCAAAATGCCGGTAATTGGATCGTTAGAACCCGAACAGGGATTCGGCTGCCACTGATATCCAAACTTTTTGCATCCTTTCAATTCAATTACGACTTCGACAATCAACCGGCGGATGGGAAGGAAAAATATGATCAGTCATGGATTTTTTCCCTGGGCTGGCAATTTTAAGGAAATGGGTGAGGGTTTCACGTACCTAATTGGAAACCTTTGAAGACATGAATGGGGAAAAACCCATGGGCCAGCCAAAGGAAAATCCGATTTCCGCCTGTATCATCTGCCATAATGAGGAAAAAAACCTCAAACGGTGTCTGGAAAGCCTGAAGTGGGTTCATGACATCATTGTGGTGGATTCCATGAGTGTGGATAGAAGTGTTGAAGTGGCTCAAGCCTATACGGACCTGGTTTTTCAAAGACCTTGGCCGGGATATGCAGCTCAGAAGAATTTTGCCCTTGAAAAGGCGAAAACCGATTGGGTGTTAAGTCTTGACGCCGATGAAGCAGTCTCAACGGCCCTGCGCGATGAAATATCATCTGAGATTTCAAGTCCCGAAGCGCTTGACGGCTACCGGATTCCCAGGCGTTCCTTTTATCAGGGACATTGGATCAACCACAGCGGTTATTACCCGGATCGACAGCTCAGACTTTTCAGACGGGAAAAAGCGCATTGGGTAGGGGGTAGGGTCCATGAACGGATAGCGGTGGAAGGGCAGGTGGGAGATCTAACCCAGGACCTTCTCCATTATCCCTACGGGGGGAGGCTTTCAGGGCAGCTGAAAACGGTGAACAGTTTTTCCACTCTGCTGGCCAAAGACATGTATGATCGGGGAAAACGGTTTCATCTTGCCCTTCTTTTTTCTCGCCCACTTTTCAAGTTTCTGGAAGTCTATGTGTTGAAAAGGGGTTTTATGGACGGTCTTCCCGGTCTGATCATCGCAGTTTCCGATGCCTATGCCATGTTTGTCAGNTACGTGAAGCTCAGGGAAATTGAGGCAGATCTTTGATGGCTCCAGTGGACGCNAAAGATGATGGCCTCTNCAATATCTCGAACTGATTCCGAACGAGATCTCTTCTTGAAAGTGCTGAATAATGGTGCTTTGTGTTTGCTGGGGATTTTCATATTTTTTAATCCCTTTCCCCATACCACGAGCATTCAGGAAATCAGTTTCTATCTCTCGATCTTTCTGGTTGTCTTAGGGGTTATTTTTAGAAAAATTCCCTTTTCTTTTAAGTCCCCTCTTTCCTTGCCCCTCGGCATGTTCACCCTGTGGGCAGGTCTGGGGCTCTTTTTTGCTCTGGATCTGGAAAACAGCCTTCACGATTTTTATTCGCACCTGTTGAAGTACCTGATCCTGTATTTCATGTTGATCAATGTATTTAGTACAAAGAAAAGGCTTGAGTGGCTGTCATGGATCATTATCATTTCGGCGGCGGTATTTTGCGTGGGGGCGTTGGGTTATGAGTATCTGATTCTGGGGAAAAACGAATATTCAACGCGGTTCGGCGTTCGGTTTGTGCAAAACCCCACCAACTTGATGGGGGTCATTACCCTGTTCGCGGCCATCCTTTCAACGCACCATCTTACGGAGAAAGGGCGCTCCTGGTGGTATCGCGGCCTTTTAGTGTTTTGCCTGCTCGCCGTTTTGGCAGTGACTGTGCTGACCGAGTCGCGGAGCAATTTTGTGGCCCTGGGAATCGTCTCGCTCATCCTGCTTTCAAAATACAAGAAGGTGCTGCTGACGTTCGTTCTCGTATTTGTTGTCTTTGTCTTTTTATCCCCTGTCAAGGACCGGTTCTTTCTGTCGGAAAAGGTCAACGTGAACGACATGGGCAGCCTTCTTCATCGGATTAGCATCGCATATATTTCCTACGAAATTATAAAGGATTATCCGGTATTCGGGACCGGTTTCGGCATCAAAACCTTTCAAAATCGAAAGGCCATTGATCCAAACGTCTACAATGCAAGGATTCCAAAAAAGCTCAGGTTGGATGAATGGGGCCCAAAAGTGGTGGATCTTAAGGCATACAATGAACAGGTTTTGAGGAACTCCGGAAAAGATGACCGTCCTCCCGAAGAAAAGGGCATCGTGGAGCACCTTTTTAAGCGCCCCCACAACATGTTTTTAAATATCGGTGTGAGAATGGGCGTTGTGGGGCTCCTGCTTTTTCTCTATCTATGGTTTGTTGCAGGAAAAATGTGCTGGAAAACCATGTGGCATGGAAAAAATGCCTTTCTAAAGGATTGGGGCCATTGCGTGACGGCCGCATTTGCCATGTTTATGGTCAAGGGTTCGCTGGATCCCATCTTTACACACCTGACCGAAGCGGCTTTGTTTATCATTTTCGCCATGATCACCATTGTTTGGAATTTGAACCAGGCCGAGATGAAACCCGTGAACGGACCTTGATGACGATTACGGCTTTTGAAGGCCGTTTATACAGAAAACCGGAATTTCTTTTCGATTGAAATATTGAATATTGGGTCCTTCCTGCCAGTGTCGATCTTTTATGACCGGAGGGTGCCACAGGTGTAAAACCCGAGCGGAACGGATAGCTGAACGACAATATATGCCGGCCCGAACCAGGCGGATTCCCAGATCTTCATCTTCTCCTCCCCATCCCACAAAATTTTCGTCATAGCCGTTGACCCGCTCAAGGTCTTTCTTGTGAATGGAAAAATGTCCCCCCAGGCTTTGTTTTTGAGGGGGTGCCAGGTGAAGCCGCATGAGAAGGGTGCGTTTGATGAAACGGCGATGGGTTTTGACGAGAGGCCTTTCGGGGTATTGCTTGTCCAGTCGGTTTAGAAAATCAGCGGTTATGGTGGATTGAAAGGTTTCCAGGGTGTCAGCTTCATCCATGTTCTTGTATCCGCCAGCAATAAATCTTCCTTCTTTTGCATGTTTCAAGTGCTCCGGGATGGTTCGGGGTAACACCAGAAAATCACAGTCGAAAAAAATCAGATAATCGCCCTTGGCATGTTTTATACCGTTGTTTCTGGCGGCAGCATTTCTAAATCCTTCTTTTTCCTGCCATACGTGATGGATGGGGAAATCATAATTTGATGTCAATTCTTCCAGTTTTGAAACGGTCTTCTCGCAGGAACCGTCATCGGTGATGATGATCTCATCAAAATGCCCTGAAGAGAGCCCAATGGAATCCAGACAGCATCTCAAATGCTCCAGTCTTTCATAGAAACAAATAATGATACTGACCATGTTCAGTTGTCCTGGAATGGGAATTTCATCAATTTCAAAATCTTATATATGAAATGATTGATAGATGCTTTCTTGCTCCGCCGGTAAGCCGGGAGTACAATTTGGGCGGGTCTAAGATTCTTCTGGGGTTGTGCTTTAATAAGCCGGGACAAATGGGGAAAGAGTTGATAGCGGTTTAGCACCAGATCTCGGGCATTTGTGAGGGCGGGAAGCCGTTTCTCCCAATTATCTTGATCGATGATGGTCTTAACCGATTCAAACGCTTTTTCAGGGGAATCGATATCAATCCTGATAAAAGAATCCGCCGGAAAATAGTCCTGCAGGTTGGTGCAGCCGTAGTATATGGGAACAGACCAGGAAAGAAAGCAGTCGGCAATTTTCTCCGTCCAATAATCGGGGCTGCTGCTGTTTTCGATGGCCAGGGAATATTTGTAAGGAGCGAGCCCGTCCCACTTGTCTTCGATAAATTGAACCGCTCTTCCAAAAAGATCAATATCCAACGAAACCTTCTGTTGAATATATTCCAGAAAAGCCAGCCGTTTCCGGTGCCCCGGCAGATCCCGGGCATTGCCCACTACCCATGACAGGGTTTTGGGTTTGTTTGGCATTTCAAGGGCAACCAGATCATCAAAGGTTTTGTTTACGTGCCAGGGGATGGCGGGTTGTGAAACAGTAAATTTTGGCTGGCTTGAAGGGGCATGGTGGCTCAGGACTTGCGAATAGGGATCCAGTTTTTCCAGCATCCAATCCGTGTGTCCTTTCATGTAGGGTTCCTGCATGAGGCACCACACGTTTTCCGGGGGGCATTGGGCATGCGTTTCCATTTTCATTTTGTTGTTCAACACTACCAGGAAATCGCAGGTTGGTTCAGGGTCCAGAATAAACTGAAAGCCATCCCAAACCCCTTTTCCCCCCGGAGTTTGCCGAAGAAGATCGGGCCAGTCCCAGTCTTTAACAATGCCGACGGTGATCATAGAAGTCTCAATAAAGTTGCCTAGGAGGTTGTCCGAGAATAGCAATTTTGTTCAAAATCAAGGAATACTTGAAAAAATAACCACAGGCATATAGTTGATATTCCGAGGATTATTTTTTTGAGTATGACGAAGAGTCTGGGCAAAAGGGCATTTTCGGGCAAGCTCCTAGAGTTCATCTGAATGTTCACGGTAAAAACGCTCATTGGGGTACTGGTCCGGGCCTTCGTCTTTCATTTCCATTGCGTCGTCAAACATTCCCTTAATACCATGTGGGGAAACTGCGTATTTTTCTTCATGCACAAACCGCCTGTTGAAAAGGCTGTATTTGCTGTTTGAGTGGCATTTGATGTTTTCAGGCTGCTGTGCCATGGTATCTTCAGCGTAGTTTTTGAATCCCCTGATGGTGTGACTGGCCATGGGGGCGCCGTATTTACGAATATATCGCCAGGTCATATCCCCGTCTTCCTCGCCGATGCCCAGAAGCCGTTCGTCAAAATACCCGAGATTTGCGATTTCTTCTTTTCGTGCAACAAAATGCGACCAGGAGTGGTTGATCAGAAATGATCGGCCGCCGTTTTTTTTCAGGATGCTTTCGATTTTCTTCATGAATTTTCCGTCGGTAATCAGGGTGTCGTCATTGAGCAAGAGCACAAACTCATTGGAGGCGTGAATGAGGATGGTGTTCCAGAGTTTTGAGAGACTTCGGAACGTGGGAAAAAAGATGGGAAATAACCCTTTTTGGCTGGCCATAAATTCCAGTATGCGCCTTCGATAGTCCTCTCCAAAAGCTCTTTGGTGTTCGCCGTTGATGGCCACCACGATTTCCGAATTTCCGTCAAAGGTCCGAATCTTTTTTACAAGCGGCACAAAATAGTCTTCAAATCGCTTCTCAAAGGTGGCGATACCGATGGAGATTTGACAAGGATTTTCCTGTTTTCGAAATGGGCCAAACATTGAACGCTCAATTGAGTAGGTTAGCAATGTGCGAGACTATAGGGAAAATCTGTTCGTTCTGTCAACGCCAAAGGAAGCGTTCAAAAAGGTATCTTATCGGTCTGAGGGCCTTTTGCCTTTCCCTTTTCCTTGACTAGGCTTTGGGATTCCAGTAGTTTCAATCATCAAAATTGCCTACATTCCTATACATAACCATGGTCGAAATGGGGTATCCCAATGCCAGAATCGGTCCGCAAGGGAAAGCAGAAAGCGCTGAAACCGGGACATTCACCCTCTGGTAAACAAACCGGACAGGGCACCATCGGGTGGGTCTCCCTGGCCATGATCAATCTGGCCATTATTTACAGCGTCAGGGGCCTTCCCCTCATGGCGGAAGAAGGCTTTCGCGCCATCACCTTCATGGCTGTATCAGCGGCCTTTTTCCTGATCCCCATTTCACTGGTGACCGCGGAGCTTTCTTCCACATGGCCGCCTGAGGGAGACGGGGGTGTCTATATCTGGGTCAAAGAAGCCCTTGGGGAGCGGTGGGCTTTTCTGGCTATCTGGCTCCAATGGAGCGAAAATGTCATCTGGTTTCCCACGGTCCTTTCTTTTATCGCCGCAACCCTGGCATACGCTTTTTCGCCCCAACTGGCGGAAAACAAGGTCTATACACTGGTGGTGGTACTTCTGGTTTACTGGGGGGGTACCTTTGCCAACATGCGCGGCATGAAAACCTCCGCCTGGATCAGTACGCTGGGGGTTGTGAGCACCCTGATTACAACGGGTTTGATCGTTGTTCTGGGATTCTATTGGGTTATCACCGGCAATGCTTCACAGATTGAATTTTCCATGGCCTCCCTCGTGCCGGATTTTACCCATATGGACAATCTGGTATTTCTGGCCGGCGCTCTGGTGATTGTCTCCGGTATCGAGGTTTCAGCCGCACACGCCTCCCAGGTGAAAAATCCCAAAAAGTCCTTTCCCAAGGCCATTCTACTCTCGGTGTTGATTTCCATTTCCGCCATTATTCTGGGTTCACTGGCCATTGCTTTCGTGGTGCCGGAAAAGGAAATCAGCCTGGTGGCCGGGCTTATGGAGGCGTTTGAAAAGTTTTTTGCGGCCTATCATCTGGGCTGGCTCGTTCCCGTTGTAGCGATTCTGATTGTGGTGGGTTCACTGGGGGAGGTGGCGGCCTGGATTCTGGGTCCCAGCAAAGGTCTGATGGTGTCGGCCCGGCACGGGCTGCTTCCGCCCATTTTGCAGCGTAAAATTCATGGTGATACACCGGTTAATATACTTTTCCTCCAGGCCCTGGTGGTCACGGCCCTCGTTTTTGTGTTTCTATTGATGCCCACCGTGAGCAGCGCTTATTGGATTCTCACCGCCCTTACAGCCCAGCTTTATCTGATTATGTACCTGCTCATGTTTCTGACCGCCATTGTCCTGAGATACAAGCGGCCGGACACCCCTCGACCTTACCGAATTCCCGGTGGGAATTTCGGCATGTGGGTGGTAGTGCTGCTGGGGCTATTGGGGGGTGTATTTACCCTGTTTATCGGTTTTTTTCCGCCGTCTCAACTGAAGACGGGAAGCCTTCTGTTTTATGAATCATTTCTGGTGCTGGGGATTCTGGTGATGTGTGGCGCGGCCTTTTTGATATACGGGTTGAAAAAGCCCGGCTGGATTGAGGCTGCTGAAGAGGACGTGGAATAGAAAAATTTATTGGATGTTTTTGAATTCAGGGAGGGATGGACATGGAGATCAGAAAGGACGAATGGCCCATAATGATCATTTCAGGCCAGTTCGATGCACAAAATGACGAAGGTTACAGGCTGCGGCAGTTGGTTGATGACCTGGAGGAAATCCATGATTGCCGGGTTATACCTTCTTACACCTACGAAGATGGGTATGAAATATTTCGTTCCAGGGCTGATTTTGGAAGCATTGTGGTGGATTGGGACATTCCCCTGGAAGATCCCTCGGAGGCGACCACCGCACAAGCATTGATTGTGAAAATGAGAGAACGGCACCAGCATGTGCCCATCATTTTGCTGACCGGACGGATGGGAATGGAAGGGATTCCCGCGGAGGTCCTAAGGGATGTCAACGATTGCCTTTGGAAGACATCCGAAACCATTTCCTTTTTGGCGGGCAGGATTGAGTCCCATGCGGCAGAATACATCCGGTCCAACTACCCTCCTTTTTTTGGCGCAATGGTTCAGTATGCCGATGAATACAAATTCGCCTGGCACACCCCGGGTCATATGGGGGGAGAAGGGTTTTTGCGGAGTCCGGCAGGTGTTGCGTTTTTTAAGTTCTTTGGGGAAAATGTGTTTCGGTCGGACCTTTCCGTCTCCGTTCCGGAACTGGGGTCCCTTTTGGAGCACAGCGGCGTGGTGGGTGATGCGGAGAAGAACTCAGCCCGGGTTTTCGGGGCGGATCAGACCTATTATGTATTAAACGGTACCAGCAACGTGAACCAGATCATCTGGCGAAGTCAGCTGGTTCGTGACGATATCGCTTTTGTGGACCGAAACTGCCACAAATCCCTCAATTACGCCATGGTCATCACGGATGCCTACCCGGTATATATGATTCCCAGAAGAAATAAACGGGGCATCATCGGCCCGGTTCGTCTGTCCGAGTTCTCCCCCGAATCCATTCGACAGAAGATTCAGGAAGACAAGCTCATCCCTGAAAATCTGAAAGACGACGTGGTCAGAATGTCGGCACTCACCAATTCTACCTATGATGGGGTCTGCTACAATGTGGTGAACATCAAAAAGCAGTTGGAGAAAAGTGTTCAAAATCTCCATTTTGATGAAGCCTGGTATGCCTATGCCCGTTTCCATCCCATGTACAAAGATCATTATGGTATGACCGACGACGAATTGGACAAAAACCATCCCCCCATTTTCTGCTCCCATTCCACGCACAAACTGCTAACGGCCTTTTCGCAGGCCTCCATGCTTCACATCAAGAACGGTGGCAAGGTGAAGATTAATCCCGATGAATTCAATGAATCCTACATGATGCACGGATCCACATCGCCGCAATACACCATGATCGCCTCACTGGACGTTGCCACCCAGATGATGGACGATAACGGCACTACCATGATGAACGATATCATTCAGGGGGCCATTCGGTTGCGCCAGAGAGTCGTGAAAATTCAAAAGGAATTTAAGGATATAGACAAAAATGACTGGTTTTTTGGAATGTGGCAACCTCGAAAGGTCGATGTCGATGGAAAAATGACGTCCTTTGAACGGTGGACGTCGAATTTCTGTCGGCAAATCAGTCCCCCTGGGTGATGAGCAGTGACAATAACTGGCACGGTTTTGAGGATATGGAAGACAGTTATGCCATGCTGGATCCCATCAAACTCACCTTCACGACGCCGGGGGTCGATGATCATGGACAAATTGCTGATGAGGGTATTCCGGCCTCAATTGTGACCGAATATCTGATGGGAAAAGGCATTGTATGCGAAAAGACCGATTACTATTCTTTTCTGTTGCTGAATTCTCTCGGGACTACCGAAGCCAAACAGGGAACCCTTCTTTCGGCGTTGCTGCGGTTCAAGGACCTCTATGACGGGGATGCGCCACTGGCAACTGTTTTTCCGGACCTGGTGAAAGAATATCCGGAACATTATGAGGGTGTGGGCCTAAAAACGCACTGTAACGATATCCACGGTTATTGGAAAGAACACAAAATACTGGAAATGATGCAGAAAGCCTTCCAGGTGATTCCCGACCAGGCCATGAAGCCTTCTGAGGCTTATCATCAGGTGGTCCGGAAGAACGTGGAGTTTGTGGAACTGGACCATATGGCGGGTAGAACACCGGCGGTTATGATGGTCCCTTATCCTCCCGGCATTCCCATTATGATGGGAGGGGAAGTCATGAACGAAAAAGCAGGCCCCATATTTGATTATCTGAAATTGAGACAGGATTTTGAAAATGCCTTTCCCGGGTATGAAAGCGAGATCCACGGCGTGGAAAGAACGTCAAGGGATGGGAAGCGGTTTTTCAGAACCCTGTGTATTAAAAAATAACTCATGAAGAACAAAATACGGGAGTGGATCAGACGGTATCTGCTGGCCGATATTTTAAGCACCGTATTGTCCCTGGTAACAGCCTGGGCCATTCACCGATCCACCGGGGACAACGTGCTGGCGGCCTTTTGGGCTCTGCCATGGCATCCATCAGCTTCTACGGCATCATTGCTTACAGTGATGTCAGAAAGAGTCTCAAGCATCATCGAAAGCATGCATTGCGTTATAATTTCGCATCCTATTTCAAAGATTTGCGGAATCTGATCATTGAGTTCGGCCCTTCTGAGATTCTGGATGTTCTGGCGGTCCGGCCCTTTTTCATGTATCTCATGCCAAAACTGATGGGGGAATTCGTGTTGGGAACTTTTGTGGGTAAAATGATCGCCGATTTTATCTTTTTCATTCCCGCCATCATCATGTACGAGGTCAGAAAAAAACATTTGACCGACTGAGTATAGGCAGGTTCAGGAGCCAGATCGAAAAGGAAGGCTTTCTCTATCAAGGAATTTAACAAGACTATTGACATGTGCATACAATGTATGCATATCATCAGTTATGCCTGTAACATGGGACCCAAACAAAGCTGAAATCAATTTCAAAAAACACGGGATACGCTTTTCTGATGCAGATGTGGTGCTTTATGATCCATTTGCCATGACTTTGGAAGAGCACGTTGTTGCCAATGAACAACGATTTGTGACCATCGGTTCTGATGCGGTTGGGCGAATAGTCGCGGTTGTTTACTCATACCGAACCGATAACGTCCGTTTGATTTCGGCTAGAAAGGCGACACCGAAGGAAAGGAAACAATATGAAGAAGGAATATGATTTTAATAATGCCAAAAGAGGCCGGGTCGTTCCTACAAAAGGAAAAACCAGAATCACAATGTATCTTGACACGGCCATCCTCGACGAATTCCGCGCACGAGCGGACGAAGCAGGGTATGGGTATCAGACAATGATTAATGAAGCCCTTAGCGAATATCTCGCAAAAAGCGGGAAGCCGCTGGACGAGACGGCTATTCGCATGGTAATCCGAGAAGAATTGGACCGGATTGCTCAACATTGATTTTTCATCCCCCTCCCTGCTTCTCATTTTTATCTTTCAGGGTCTTTCTTTTGCCAGGTCGGTCTTTAATCAGGGGCAACTCGCCGCAGGAATGCCGATAATGTGGTTCCCACGCGCTTGCGTGGGAACCGTTGCTTAAAAGCCCTTTTTTCGCGTAAATCCTTTGCGCCTTTGCGCGAGAATATTCCGGTCTACTGATCAAAAGGACCCCAGGGCGCCTGAGACCACTGGGTTCCAGTCACGTAGTCGGGCTGGTCCATTTCAATGGGATTCATGCCCTGTTGACGTTCCAAATCCTGGTAGTGTGAAAATTCTATTTCATCGCCCACATAGAAGCATTGGCAATTGGCCGCATCAGCATAAATGAAATAGAGTTTGCCGTGTCGTTTGTGCCGGCTGAATTTCTGCTGAGCAAAGGTTTTCAA
>JGI10211J34971_10003247_pt1 | contig 13091 bp, 15 predicted proteins | sample Etolagsediment_FD_34971 | JGI IMG/M metagenome (IMG submission 34971) | reverse complement strand
ATATATATCTTCAACAACTCGAATGCCTTCTCTTAGTCTATTAAGATTAGCATCTAAAAGACGTAAGTTTTCTTTTGTCATTCCTCTTAGTCGTCATTATTATTAAATGCAGCAAATATCTGAAGTAATGATATAAATAGGTTAAAGAAATCCAAGTATAAAGCAATAGCTGCTTCAATTGGAGTTGAAAAACCACCTTGAATAATTTGTTGAGTATCGTATAAAATGAATGCACTAAAAATTAATGCTCCCACCATTGCAATACCAAGTTGTAATATAGGTGAACCTATAAAAATATTACTAATTGAACCAACAATTAAAATAATAAGTGCTATGAATAACATTTTACCCATAGAAGAGTAATCTTTTTTTGTTGTCAATGCAAACATTGAGATTCCACCAAATGCTACAGAAGTCATTAAAAATGCTTGTGCAACAACTGAAGCACCATTTGGCATGTTAAATACACTACTTAATAGTGGAGTAATTGTTAATCCACTTACAAATGTAAATGCAAAAAGAACCGCTAAGTTTATACCTGGCTTATCTTTTACTGCATACAATCCAAATAGTAGTGCAAATTCTAGTATTACTAGTCCCCAGTACCAACTTGAAATAGTACTAACCATATCTAATCCAATATAAGCACCTGCAGTTGCAGCTAAAAGCGAACTAGCAAAAAGTTGATAAGTACTCTTTAAAAAAGCCATTAAGTCTGCCGGTGCTTGCGCTTGTTCCTGTGAAGAAGTGTAAGCTTCATTTTCGTTTGAATAGTTTGTATTATTATCTGTTAAATAATCTCTATTATACATTTAATATTCCTTTCTTTTTTAATATGAAGGATTTTATAATGATTATCTTAAATTTATCTTTAAAATTCTATATTAAAGTGAATGATTCAATTGGAGTGCTTATTATTTATACTTATTATAAACTATTTTAAGCTATACTATATCTAATATTACTTTTGTAAAATAATTAAAGACCATAAATAGGAGACATAAATGTTAGATGTTGTAGAGATTCAAAAGATACTTCCACATAGATATCCATTTCTTTTAGTAGATAGAATTACTGAGATGAATGAAGGAAAAGATATTGTAGGTTTTAAAAATGTTTCAATAAGTGAACCAGTATTTGAAGGTCACTTCCCTGGACATCCTATATATCCAGGAGTAATGATCCTTGAAGGTATGGCTCAAGCTGGTGGTATTTTGGCTCTAAAAAGTGCAGGATTGACAGATGAAGAACTTCAAAACAAAGTTATATATTTTATGAGTATTGATAGAGCAAAGTTTAGACAACCAGTAAAGCCTGGTGATAGATTAGAATACAGAATAGAAGTTCTAAAATTAAGAAAAAACTTAATTGTTCTTGATGGACAAGCTTATGTTGATGATAAGTTAGTTGCGGAAGCTGAACTAAAAGCAATGGTTGTTGATAAATAAAATGTCTATTCATGCTACTGCAATTATAGAAGAGGGTGCAATAATAGGCAATGATGTATCTATTGGTGCGTATTCTATCATTGGAAAAGATGTTTCTATTGGTGATAACACGCTTATAAAAAGTCATGTTGTTATTGAAGGTAAAACTACAATTGGTAAAAGTAATAGAATTTTTTCACATGCAGTCTTAGGAACAATACCTCAAGATTTAAAGTATGATGGAGAAGAGACTGAACTTATAATTGGAGATAACAATACAATTAGAGAACATACTTTGATAAATACAGGAACTTCTGGTGGAGGGTATAAAACTGTCGTTGGAAATGGTTGTTTGATTATGGGTCATGTACATTTAGGGCATGATTGTATTATTGGCAATAGTATTGTTATAGCAAATAGTACAGCTCTTGCAGGTCATGTTGAGATAGATGATAATGCTGTTATTGGTGGATTGAGTGCTATACATCAATTCTGTAAAGTTGGTGAATCAGCTATGATAGGTGGTGGTTCCATTTTAGTACAAGATATACCTCCATTTTGTATATGTGAAGGTAATCGTGCGACATTACGAAGCTTAAATATAAATGGTTTAAGAAGAAGATTTAAAGATAGTAGAAGTGATATTGATGCTATTAGAAAAGCATATAAAGAGATTTTTGACTCAGGGCAACCAATTGCAGATGTTGCAAATGAACTTTTAGATTCTAGTGACAATCAATATGTAAAGCAACTGGCTACATTTGTTATTAATACAAAAAGAGGAATACCTTTTACAAGGAAATAGGATATATGAAAAAAGAAAAACTTACATGTGATTTTTGTGGTGTAGATGATAGTGAACAAAACCCTGTCATTGCTGGAGAAAAGGCAACAATATGTCAAACATGTGCAAAATCAGCGTATGATATTATCGAGAGTCACAAAGAAGAAAATAGTGATATCAATACATTTGAAGATGAGACAACAGAAGATGAAGTACAAAAAATACTCACACCAAAAGAGTTAAAATCTATTTTGGATGAGTATGTTATTGGTCAAGAAAAAGCTAAAAAAGTTCTAAGTGTTGCTGTTTATAATCATTATAAACGAATCTTTATGCAAGAGATGAGTGATGATGTAACTGAATTAACTAAATCAAATGTATTGCTAATTGGACCAACAGGAAGTGGTAAAACTCTTCTGGCTCAAACAATCGCAAAATATTTAGATGTTCCTTTGGCAATTGCTGATGCAACGAGTTTAACTGAGGCTGGTTATGTAGGTGATGATGTTGAAAATGTTGTAACTAGATTAATTCAAGCAGCTGATGGTGATATTAAAAAAGCAGAGCAAGGTATCATTTTCATTGATGAGATCGATAAAATTGCAAGAATGAGTGAAAACAGAAGTATCACAAGAGATGTAAGTGGTGAAGGTGTACAACAAGCATTATTGAAAATAGTTGAAGGTAGTCAAGTGAATGTTCCACCAAAAGGTGGAAGAAAACATCCAGGACAAGACTCAATTCAACTTGATACTACAAATGTCTTATTTATTTGTGGTGGAGCTTTTGATGGGATGAAAGATATTATTGGTAAAAGACAAGGTGGGAATATTCTTGGATTTAATCAAGATAAAAAAACTAAAAAAGAACAAGATAATATTATGGAGCTTATTGAAGCTGACGATTTAGTAAAGTATGGATTAATTCCTGAATTAATTGGTCGTCTGCATATGACAGCAATTTTACAAGAGATTGATGAAGATGCTATGGTACATATTCTAAAAGAACCAAAGAACTCTTTAGTAAAACAATATTCAAAACTATTTAAGATCGATGATGTTGATTTAGAATTTGAAGAAGATTCATTAAGAGCTATTGCAAAAGCTGCAATAGAGAGAAAAACAGGAGCTAGAGGTCTTCGGTCGATTCTAGAAGATATCATGCTTGATGTGATGTATGAATTACCTGAATATAAAGGTAAAACAGTTACTATTACTGAAAGCGTAGTAAATAAAACGGAACTACCAAAAGTAGCATAAAATATAAAAGGGAATATAATGATTTTTGATAAATTTATTGGTTGGTTTTCTAACGATATGGCGATTGACTTAGGAACAGCAAATACACTTGTATCTGTAAAAGGTAAAGGTATAATTATAAATGAACCATCTGTTGTAGCTGTACAGCATGATAGATATGGTAGAGATAGAATATTAGCAGTTGGTAAAGAAGCTAAGCAAATGATTGGTAAAACACCGGTTAATATTCAAGCAGTAAGACCAATGAAAGATGGTGTTATTGCAGATTTTGAAATGACTGAAAGAATGATTCGGTATTTCATTGAAAAAGCACATAATAGAAAGTCATTTTTAAGACCTAGAATTATTATTTGTATCCCTCATGGTATTACTCAAGTTGAAAGAAAAGCAGTTAAAGAATCAGCACTTAGTGCTGGTGCTAGAGAAGTATTTCTAGTAGAAGAACCAATGGCAGCTGCTATTGGAGCAGGGATTCCTGTTAGTAGTCCTGATGGATATGTTGTTGTTGATATTGGTGGAGGTACTACTGAAATTGGGGTAACATCTTTAGGTGGATTAGTTTTAAGTAAATCTATTAAGGTAGCTGGAGATAGATTCGATAAAGCTATTGTTGATTATGTTAGACAAAACTTTAACCTTTATATTGGCGAAAGAACAGCTGAAAATATCAAACTTGAAATTGGTACTGCAATAAAACAACCAAAAGATATTACGATTAAGGTAAAAGGGAGAGATAGTTCAGGTTTATTAACAACTATTGATCTTACAAGTGAAGGGGTAAGAGCTGCTTTACATGAACCATTAAAAGAGATATCTTTAGCAGTAAGACAAGTATTAGAAGAGATGCCACCTGATTTAGCAGGAGATGTTGTTGATAACGGTGTTGTTTTAACTGGTGGTGGTGCACTGATTCGTGGTCTAGATAAATATTTAACAAGTGATATTAAACTTCCAGTTCGTGTTGCTGATGAACCATTACTTGCCGTTGCTTATGGTACAAGTAAAACATTAGATGAGGACTCGTTACTTAGACTAATCTCTAATGAATAAGAAGTTTGTACTTTTTTTATTAACTATAATTATAGGTATATTATACCTTTTTAGTGTAGATAGGCTTATAACAAGTAAGCTTGTCTCATTGAATAATTCTATAAAATCATTTTATATTAACTCATTTGTTTTTGTTAATGAATCAATAAATAAATACTTTAATCAATTAGATTATATTGATGAGTTAAAAAAATCAAATGATGAAAATCAACTATATAAAGTACTGTATGAAAAACAATCTAATTATATCAAAGAGATAAATCAAAATAAAATAGATAAGAGTGAAAATAAGGAAAATTACCAAGAGGTAAAAGTGATATCTTATCATACTTTTAATGATCATACAAGAGTTATTTTAGATGTAGATATTGAAAATAGATCTAATATTAATGCATTGATTACATATGATGGGTATAGTGCAGGAATAGTATTATCAAAATTTGATAAAACAATAGCGTATTTAAATCAAAATAAAAAATCTAATTATACAGTTTATATTGGTGAAGAAAATGCTCCAGGAATTACATCTGGAACTAATTATGATGGCAATATTATTATTAAGTATGTTCCCATTTGGAAGAATATAAAACTAGATGATGAAGTTATTACTAGCAGTATGGACTCTATTTTTCCATATGGAATAAAAGTTGGAAAAGTTGTAGAGATTATTAATCACGAAAATACAAATGAAGTAATAGTGCAGCCTTATGCAAAAACACTTGGTTCAAGAGAATTTTATTTATATAGTAGTGTGGAGAAAAGTAGCTCTAGTAAGTAGACATTATTGAATCAACAGCTTCCCAAGAGAGATTAGATGAATTTTCTTTTTTTAAGATGTTATGAACATATCTTGCAAACATATCGGTTTCAATATTCATTCTACTATTTATGGTATAGTTTTTAAATAATGTATTTTCTAGAGTGTGAGGAATAATAGTAAGTCTAAAGCTATCATTTATAACTTCATTAACTGTTAAACTTATCCCATCAACTGTAATAGAACCTTTTGATATAACATATTTTAAATATTCATTCGGTATTGTAATAAAAAAATCAGTAGAGTTTCCATTATTTTTTATATTTTTTACTGTACCAATACAGTCAACATGTCCTTGAACAATGTGTCCTTCAAATCTATCACCCATCATCATAGCAGGTTCCATGTGGACAAATGAGCTATAGTTTTCTATTGCTAAAATATTTTGAGATTCTGGTGAAAGCTCAACACTAAAAGTGTTATTATTAATACTTACAACAGTAAGACATGCACCATTAATTGCAATACTATCACCTATTTTTGGTTTATACTCTGATTGTAGTGTTAATGTATTATTGGCAAAGCTAATAACTTGTGCCATTTCTCTTATAAGTCCTGTAAACATAAGTTGGATTATAGCATAATAATAATTTTAATTTAAGTAATATTTAGTAAACTAAGCCATATTTTACAAAATTAATTGATTAGGAGTATGAAATTTTAAAGTCATTATTTTTAAATATAATTTTTGTACTGTTGGTTAGTATTTTTACTGGTTGTGCCACGAAAAAATTACATTATTCAAAGAGTACTACTGTTCTATTCAAAACACCAACAATGAAATTTTATGATAAAGGCTTTATTTCTAAATACGAAGATTATATACATCTACAAATTTTTGAGGTAGGTCAAATAGTTTTAGATCTTAAAATATATAAAGATGAAGTATGTAAAAGTACTTTGGAGTGTTTAAGTTCCAGAGAGTTTAATGAACAATATTTAGATAGTTCATATAAAGATGAATTTTTGTATAATCTTTTTTCAAAAAATGAGATATATTTTAAAGATAAAAAAAAGAATATCCTTATAAAGGTTAAATAGATGAAAAAATTTGTAGGTGCTCATGTTAGTACAAGTGGTGGTGTACAAAATGCACCATTAAATGCTATGGCAATTGGTGCAAAAGCTTTTGCTTTATTTACTAAAAATCAAAAAAGATGGGATGCAAAACCATTTGAAACTAAAACATTAGATGCATGGTTTAAAAACATTGATGATAGTGGTATTTTACCAAAACATATTTTACCACATGATAGTTACTTAATAAATCTTGGTAATCCTGATGAAGAAAAATTAGAAAAGTCAAGAAACGCATTTATTGATGAATTAGAAAGATGTGATATCTTAGGTTTAGATAGATTAAATTTTCATCCAGGAAGTCATCTTCAAAAGTTTGGGAAAAAAGACCCTGAATATGATGAAAAGTTACAATATGCTGAACTAGAATGTTTAGGCCTTATTGCTGATTCTATTAATTTTGCTTTAGATAAAACAAAAAATGTAAAAGCAGTTATTGAAAATACAGCAGGTCAAGGGACAAATCTAGGGTACAAGTTTGAACATTTAGAGTATATAATAGATAGAGTAGAAGATAAAAGCAGAATAGGGGTTTGTATTGATACCTGTCATATGTTTACAGCAGGTTATGATATTAGAACCAGAGAAGCCTATGATAAAACATGGAGTGACTTTGATAAAATCGTTGGTAGAGAATTTTTAATGGGGATGCATATAAATGACTCTAAACCACCTTTAGGAAGTCGTGTAGATAGACATCATAGCTTAGGCGAGGGTGAAATAGGTTGGGATGCTTTTGAATATATTATGAATGATTCAAGAATGGATGATATTCCATTAGTTTTAGAAACTATAGATGAAACAATTTGGGATCAAGAGATAATAAATTTATATAAGTTAGTAAAATAGAGATAAAAGTTAAATTTTATCTTTATTTTGATTTGATGAATTAATCAAAACTTCCAAGTGTCATAAGACGATTGTATCTATTTTCATCTCGTTCTTCTTTTGAAAGCTTTTTAAGTTCAGCTACTTGGTCTAAGAAATAATCTCCTAGAGCTTTTACCGCATCTTCTTTATTTCTATGTGCTCCAATTAATGGTTCATTAATTACATCATCAATTAGATTATATTCTTTTAAATCAGAAGAAGTTATTTTTAATGCATTTGTTGCTGTTTCAACCATAGATTGGTCTTTCCATAAAATACTTGCACAACCTTCAGGAGAGATAACTGAATAAACACTATATCTCATCATTGCAAGTTTGTCACCTACAGAGATAGCTAAAGCACCACCAGAACCACCTTCACCAATAACTACTGATACAATAATTGTATCAAGGTCACTTAGTTCAAACAGATTTCTAGCAATCGCTTCACTTTGACTTCTCTCTTCAGCTCCAATACCTGGGTATGCACCTGGAGTATCTACTAAAAATAAAATTGGAAGATTGAATTTTTCTGCTAATTTTGCAGCTCTTAATGCTTTTCTGTAACCTTCAGGATTTGGCATACCAAAATTTCTTTTGATTTTATTTTTTACACCTCTTCCTTTTTGCTCACCAATTACAACACATTTTTGGTCACCAATATTACCTATGTAACATACGATAGCTTGATCATCAGCTAGATGTCTATCTCCATGTATTTCATAAGCATCAGTCATTAAACCTCTAATATAATCAAGTGCATAAGGTCTATCAGCATGCCGTGCCAACTTTAGCTTTTGAAAATCTGTAAGATTTGAATATGTTTTTTCTACTTCTTCAGAAAGTTTCTTTTCTAAAATTGAAACAGCATATTCGTCAGCTTTTGTTTTCGCAACAATTATGTCATCTTCAATCTTTTTTAAACCCTCTTCAAAATCTAAATATGTAGCCATCTTTTTACCTACTTTGTGTATTTCTTCATTATAACTACACCATTTGTTCCACCAAAACCAAATGAGTTAGACATAACAACATTTAATTCAGCTTCTCTTGCAGAGTTTGGAACATAATCTAAATCACAATTTTCATCTGATTCGATTTGGTTGATTGTTGGAGGGATGATACCTTCTTGCATTGCTTTAATAGAAATAATAGCCTCTAATGCACCAGCTGCACCTAAACAATGTCCAATTTGACCTTTTGTAGATGTCACTGGTGGACAATCTTGCTTCCCTTCAAATAATTGTTTTAATGCAGCAGTTTCATTTTTGTCATTAACAGGAGTTGATGTTCCATGAGCATTTACATAATCAATATTAAGCTCTCCACCATTATTTCTTTTTGCCATCTCATATGCAGCTTTCATAGCTCTATATGGTCCATCTTGAGTTGGAGTTGTGATATGATTTGCATCACCACTTTCTCCATATCCAATTACTTCGGCATAGATTTTAGCTCCTCTAGCTTCAGCAGATTCTAGAGTTTCCATTACTAATGCACCAGCTCCTTCCCCCATAACAAATCCATCTCTATTTTTATCAAATGGTCTTGAAGCTGTTTTAGGATCGTCATTTCTAGTACTTAATGCTTTCATCGATGCAAAACCACCAACACCAGCACCACATACAGCTGATTCTGCACCTACAACTAGCATTTTATCAGCACCACCAAGTGCGATTGTTTTATATGCATCTGCAATAGCATGAGTTCCAGCAGCACATGCAGTAACAGCTGAAATATTTGGACCTTTTAAGTTATGTTGAATAGTGATAAAACCACCAAGCATATTAACTAATGATGAAGGTATAAAAAATGGAGATATTTTAGAAGGTCCTCTATTTTCACAAATTACAGAGTTTCTTTCTATATTTGCAAGTCCACCTATCCCTGAAGCTGCAACGATACCAAAAGTTTCAGCAATATCATCACTTACTTTATTTTCTGTTACTATAGCTGCATCTTCCATAGCTTCTTGTGCTGCGTGAATACCTAAATGTATAAATCTATCAGCTTTTTTAGCTTCTTTTCTACCCATAATGGCAGTTGTGTCAAAATCTTTTACTTCCCCTGCAATTTGCGCAGTGAAGTTTGATGCATCAAATAATGTTATTTTATCGATTCCTGTTTGACCATCTACGATAGCCTTAAAAGATTCTTCAACATTATGTCCAAGTGAATTTATCATCCCAATACCAGTTACTACAACTCTTTGCATATTTCTATATCTCCATATTATAAACTAAATAAAACTTATTAAATTAATAGTTAAATTTTACTTAATTTAGAAAAAGACTAGGTACTTTAAAGTACCTAGCTTGTAATTACTTATTGTCTTCGATGTATTTTAGTGCATCAGCAACAGTTAGAATACCTTCAGCATCTTCGTCTGGAATTTCAATATCAAATTCTTCTTCAAGAGCCATAACAAGTTCAACAACATCTAGTGAATCAGCACCTAAGTCCTCGATAAACTTTGAATCTTCTTTTACTTCATCAGGGTTACAATCTAATTGTTCTACAACAACTGCTTTTACTTTTTCTAACATATATTTTCCTTTTGTATTAAGTTTCAGCAAGATTATAACATATTTTATTTAAATATTACTTTCTTGACTGTATTTATAGGCATCTTTACTTAAACGTAAAGGCCACCATTTACTTTTAGTATTTCACCTGTAATGTAAGTTGAATGATCACTTAAAAGAAAAGCAACTGCATCAGCTACCTCTTTTGCTTCACCAAATCTACTTAATGGTATATTTTTTTCATATTCTGCTTTTACTTCTGCTTTTAATTCATCAGTCATATCTGTTCTAATAAATCCAGGAGTGATTGCATTAAATCTAATAGCTCTTGCACTTCCTTCTTTAGCAAATGCTTTTGTCATAGTATTTACTCCACCTTTTGATGCAGCATAGTTTGTTTGACCTGGATTTCCCATCTCACCAACAATTGAAGAGATATTTACAACAGCACCAAATTTTTTCTTTGACATTGTTTTTAAAGCATCACGACATCCAATAAATGCAGATTTTAGGTTTGCATTGATTACATCATCAAAATCATCTACACTCATTCTTATTGCAAGTTTATCTTTGGTGATACCAGCATTATTTACAAGGTAAGATAATGCACCATCAGCATCAACTATAGTTTTAATCATATCTGCCCAATCAGCTTCGATAGATACATCACCTTTAATTACAGCAGCAGTTCCACCAGCATTTTCAATTGTTTCTTTTACAGCATCAGCTAATTCTGGTTTGCTTCTATAGTTAATCCATACTTTTAAACCATATGATGCTAACTCTTTTGCAACTTCAGCTCCAATACCTTTACTGGCTCCGGTGACTAATACATTTGTTCCTGTGAATTTCATTTGAATTTTCCTTTTATAAAGTTTCAGATTTGGTATTTTATCTATTTTTTAATAAAGAATAAGTTTATAAGTTAATTAGTAATCTTAAAATATTTTGTTTATGTTACATTAAAATAAATGGTCAAGGAGCATACTAACTCCTTGTTTAATAACCTCGTCTTTTACTTTTTCAACTATTGGATTACCTTGAGAATCAACTTTTTGATTATTTTTATAAATAATTTTTTCTTTTGTTTGTGTCTTTTTAATTTTTTGCTGTTCTGCTAAGAAAAACTCTTGTTCACTTCTTCTTTGTTCATCTTTTAATAATTCAGTTGTTACATCAATTAAGGAAGCAATAATATCGTCTGATAATCCCATGTTTTGCAAAGTTTCTATTTCATTAAGTGTAAATTCTTTGTACGGTGTTTTTACTCTTTTTATTAGAGAAATTACAATTCTCTCACTTTTCCCACTTTTAAGAAGTTTTCTTATATCTCCCACTTTCATATCTTTTGGTCCTGTTAGGGCAAGTCTTAAGGAGTCATCACTGATATAGTATGTTGTATTTGGATTGTTTTCTGTATATCTTTTTAATCCTTGATAATCTTTAGTAGCTACATAGTTATTTACTATTTTTTGGTCTTCAAATTTTTTTGCATTTGCTAGCTTTTGTTTCAGTTCTTTTACTTTATCTGCTTCTTTTTGCTTTACTGATTCTAAATAACTTACAACTTCAGAATGTTTATTTATTGATGCTATACGTAAGGCACCTTTATCATTGGCTCCTTGTTGTATTAGGTATTTTACAATTTTTAAATGTCCATTTCGACTTGCTATTTGTATGGCTGTAAGTTTGCCAAAACCTTCTGCATTAATATCTGCACCATGCTTAATAAGATACTTTACAACTTCAAGTTTTCCTTCTCTACTTGCTTCATGAAGAGCACTATTACCAAAAGCACCTTTTGGGTTAATCGTAGCACCATTTTTAATAAGATATTTAATAATATCCATTCTTCCACTATTACTTGCTTCATGTAAAGCAGTCATACCCCATTTACCTGGTAAATTTACATCAGCACCATTTTTAATTAAGTATTTGACAATATCAATATTTCCACGTTTACTAGCAGTTTGAAGTGCAGTTTCACCATATCGACCTCTTACATTAATATCAGCGCCAGATTTAATTTCTTCTTTTATTTCATCGATTGTTCCATACTCTGCAGTTGATATAATAGCAGTGTTTGCACATCCACTAAAATTAATCATTAAGAAGATTAGAAAGAAAAAATTTACTAAATATTTAAGCATAAATGAGCCTTTAGAATTATATAGAATAATGGTACTCTTTTTTAGGTAAAACTTTATATAACTTAGTCAATATATCTTTTTGTAATATCAGAGTAGTTTTCTATTCTTCTATCTCTTAAAAAAGGCCACCATCTTCGTACATTTTCACTTCTTTGTAAATCTAATTGCGTGTAGAGAATAGTTTCTTCTTGATGATTAGCATGTGCTAGGTATTCACCTTGTGGTCCAAATACAAAAGAATTTCCCCAAAAGTTTGTACCATCTAATACTCCACTATCATCTCTTTCAAATCCTACACGATTTACTGTAAGTACTGGAATACCATTGGCAATAGCATGACCTCTTTGAACTGCAATCCATGAGTCAAGTTGTCTTTGTTTTTCATCCTCTGCATCTGAGTCAAACCATCCTATGGCAGTAGGGTATATCAACATATCTGCACCTTTTAATGCCATAAGTCTTGCAGCTTCTGGATACCATTGATCCCAACATATGAGAACTCCAAGTTTTCCAACACTTGTTTGTATTGGTTCAAAGCCAAAATCACCTGGAGTAAAATAAAACTTTTCATAAAAACCTGGATCATCAGGTATATGCATTTTTCTATATTTACCAGCTATTGATCCATCTTTTTCAAACACTACTGCTGTGTTATGGTAAAGTCCAGCGGCTCTTTTTTCAAAAAGAGAGGTTACTAGTACAATATTGTTTTGATTTGCAATATTTGACCAAAACTGTATATCTTCTTCCCAACTATTTGCTAAATCAAAAACATCTACATTTTCATTTTGGCAAAAATAATGTGTCTGATGTAGTTCTTGTAAAACTATAAGTTTTGCACCAGCTTTGGCAGCTGTTGTAATTTGTGATACCGTATTTAAGATAGTTGTATTTTTATCATTGTGATACTTTTGTTGTATTAAAGCTATTTGTAAATCATTTTTCATAAGTATTCTTTCATCCATTGCAATATAATTTCTAATATTACAATAAATTTACTTTTTTCTTTTACTATTACTTTCTAAATAGTGACAAAATGAAGTTAAATTGTATGAGTTAGATTGAATGTTTATTTTTTAAGATATCAGAACCTTGTTTTTTAAACTTGTAGTCAAATTCAGTATTCCCATTTT
>JGI10211J34971_10003246_pt1 | contig 13093 bp, 9 predicted proteins | sample Etolagsediment_FD_34971 | JGI IMG/M metagenome (IMG submission 34971) | reverse complement strand
CAGGAACGCCGGCCATCCTCGCCCCGGACGACAACGTTAAGGAAACTGCCATGCACAAGCGGCTCATCGAACTCGATCACAGCGAGTTCCTTTTGTCCCTTGGCAACAGTGGCCGAAGAGAGCCAAGCCTCCGATCGGCGCCCGGCTCCCTCGACGTGCAGCTCGGAGACAGTAGCACAGGCGAGACGCCTGTGCTACCGTAGCGATCGGGGCTCCCAACAACGCCCGCCTTGGCGTTCCCCACGCGGCATGGGGACCAGTCCTTCATGCGAGGCATTGCCTGGCAACCACCATAGTTACCTTCCTGGCGCTGCCCTTGTTCAGTTCTTCCGTAGAGCCTCATACACGCACATGCAGACGAGAAAGCGTGTCCCCGCAGAGCTCAGGCCTAGCAGTCCACTCGGCCCTTCTCACTGTCAGGGGACGCAAGCGCACGGACCAAGTCCTCCACCATCCGGAGTCTGACGCGGAAGCACCGGCGCCGACAGTTGAGGGATCGCCCGGTCACAACGACTTCAGCCAATCCGAGCACTCCCTAGCAGTAGCCAACTGCTTTTTGGCTGCCATTGAGACCGCCATCAGGAGGAGCTGTTGCCTTCCTTTGTCGTCGCCTGTCGCTTTCAGGTAATCACGGGTCATACGGATGCCTTCCGGATCACGGGCGGCGCACAGGGCCGCGAGGCCCTGGATGACGATGATCTCGGATTCCATCGCTGTTCCCTTCCTGAAGCGCTCGACGCATGCGTGTACGGCCGGTGTGAAGCGAGCATCAGGCGTCGTCGCAAGCCGCCTGAGAAGCAGCATGGCATCCTGACTTCCCCCGCTCTTCCGGAGAAGACTGTTGGCGTACCTCATCCCGTCGTCGTTGCCGAACGCCAGCAGGAACGGGACGCAACTCCGTGTGTCCTTGATCTTGCCGGCTCGCAGAAGGGCCGTGATCCTGTGCGCTATCGCGGGAGTGGCCTTGGCATACTTGGCGATCCCGAGGGCCGTGCTCCGCCGCGCCTCGTCGTCGAGCCAGGCAAGAACGAGTTGTGCAAATGCCTGTTGGTCGTGCCGGGCGTAGTAGCTGGCAGCCGTCTGCGATACTTCGGGGTCGAGAAGGGCTGCCTGGAACAGCTCCCGCATGTCTGACAATGCCGTGGAACCAGCAACACCCACGGCGCTCAGGATGGCGTTCTTCGTCTCACGCGCCGAGTTCTCGGCCGAAAAGCACCGCTCGAATGTGCGTCTGTTCTCCTTGTCGGCCAAGAGCCCGCGCAAAACGCGCAGGTAGTTGAGGCAGTTCACGGCATCGGCATGGAGCCCGGCCAAGGCTGCGTTACGGAGTATGTCAAGCAGGAAGGCGGGACGATCCGCCCCAGGAGTCGCCCGCCACTCAGCAATGGCCTCGCGATATGCAGGGAGGGCCGGTTCTTCCACCTGCGGGACGCTGTAGTGTCCCGCCACAAACTCGTACTTGTCCCCGCGCCGCGTCAGAGGAACGACGTATTGGCCGGGAAGGCGCATCTTGATGCCTTGGTTCCGAGGAATCTCGATCGACTGTCCGACGTCCTTACCGCCCTCGTCAACCCAACCGGCGACCGTCGCTCGCTTGGGGATCACAGACACCGCTCCGCCAGGCGTGCGCGGCCCCGTGCCCGCGGGCTCCACCGCAGCGAATCTCTCCGCAACCAACGCTGCACTCCAGAAGTGTACCACGAGGCCTCGCATCGGTTGAGGGCCGCGTCCGGCATTCAGAGCTCGGAGTCCGTGGCTGTTGTTTCCCCGTGCCCTGTCGGATGCCTCCGTGAGCAGCAACTCGTGTACTCCCGCCGGCTTGCCGTTCTTCACGAGCTCAAACCTGACCATAACGCCTTTGCGTTTCCGACTTCCTCCCCGGTACCGAACGGTCATCTCCTCGCGGGAAAGCGCATCGAAGAGCCAGGCAAGTCCGACGTCAGCAAAAGCGTTGCCGTCTTGGGACGTCAGCTTCGGCGCGGCGTCCGGGGTCAGCGAGAGGTAGCCAACTGCGGCTTCCCAGTCTCCTCTGTCTACGGCTTCGGCAAGGGCTTCTCCCAGCTTGCCAGCAATCCTGAGCTCTTCGTTCAGTGTCTCGTGTTTCGGCGTGCGTGTTCTTGCAGCGCGAAAGCCCTCCTCGGTCTTCTCCAGATAGTAGAGCACGCGCAGGTCCCTGAATTCGTACTTGCCGTCAACCCGCAGTGATGTGAGAGCGTCCACTACATGGTAGGCCCCCTCCTCAAAATCGCGTGTGACGTGAACAGTCAGTTCAGGGCGTTGACCTCGTTCGCGGAACCTCGCCAAAGCCTCGATGCACTGCTGTCGCTCGCCCGGCCCGACCAGACGATTTATCGCCGCCACATCCACTGCGTTGTAAGCTCGACTGAACGCGCTAGCCCATGATGCGGCGTCACGGCCGATGGCGATGGTCATCAGGGGCGCGAGAGCCACACAGACTGCTGTTCGACAAGTCCATGCCCGGTTCATTGTGTTTCCTCCAGCGAGTTTCGTGCGTGGTCCTGGCCAAGGTGATGCACACGTGTCGCATCCAGCGCGACACCCACACCAACAAGCGTGAATCCGAAGGTCGCCAACGAGGGCGAGAATCCACCGGAATGCCCCGTGAGGAGGCGCCACGCAAGGACCACGGTAACCGAAGTCGTTACCACCATTGAGGATCGTCCCCATCCGTAGGTGACTCCACACGCCAACGAGAAGAGCGCTCCGATGAGCCCCATCCCCAAAACCACCAGTGACGAGGTCCGCAGACTGTGTCGCACCGCATCATGGGCCACCCACAACATCAACAGGCCCAGGAACTCTGTGCCTCCCACCAGTGCCCTTGTCTTCCAAGTGTCAGGCATGCGGGGCCTCAAGGCGTGGGCTCGTAACAGAAGACGATATCGCCACTGGCAGTGACCGGGAAAGGATACGGGCTCTCACCGGCGAGTTGCTTTATCAGGGATGGGACAATGGCCGGGTATGTCAGTGTAACTCCATCGGGCCAGGTAAACTCGTACTTATCAGCCATGGAGTAGCCCGGCAGGTCATCGCGTCGGTAGTCGCAGTACCTGTACGTACCCGTTCTTCCCCCGCTCGCCAAAGGAACGTAGTTGTAGCCATCCCAGTAATACCGACTGACATGCCACACGAGCGTGACGCAGGTGTCGCCCGCCAGTGACCCCACAGGCCACCCAGGGGCGTAGAGGCCGCCGTTCCAATAGTCGAAGTTCTTCCACGCCCACCAGTTGAGCGTGCAGATGGCTGCGTATAGAGTTGCCGGATAGGTAGCAGGACACACCCATCCCAGAATCGCTCCACATATAACACCGGTGACGGTGGCGGTAGTCTCATGTGTACTCACTTCGGCCGGGGTCAAGCCATCTGGGACGAGTTCGTTGCTCTCTTCCATCCAGCCGTGGACGGCTCCCCAGTATCGCTCGCGCTTGATAAGGAAATCTGGCGAGTGCTCTCGCCCCGTAGTGAGACCCCGTGGGCTGACGGGCTCGGATGTCGGGTGCATCGCGTCCTCGCAGTATTCGGAGTTGCTGGAGGAAGCACAACCCAAGTAGGCCCCAACGTACGCCACATAGTCGTCTTCCTCTTCCTGATCGATCGACCAAACAGAAACGGTGTTGGTACCGGCCGTCGCATCCGTCTCAAGCACGGGCTCGACCAGAACATCACTGGCGGGCCAAGTGCAATTCTGGTACACCGCGATTCGCGCCTTGGAATCAGCGGTAACGGCGAACTGAACGTCGGCCACGTGCAGATTTCCGGCAGCCGTCAGAGCGTCTGAGTAGTCGATATGTTTGGCATCCCGACTATCGACCACTGCCCATGCCTCCTCTGTAATGTCAAAGGAGCTGTGTCCACCGATCAACGCGTCGTCGTAGAACGGGTCGAACTCGTTGTCGCTGCCAGACGCCACAAAAGGCGTGCGCGTGCTATCAGACAGCAGTATATCAACATCTGACACCCCTAGATACACCAACTGGATGTCCATCGTCTGCAGGACCTCGCCGCTTGTCAATACGCCATTGCTGTTGCTGTCGAAACCCAAGCGAAGCGTACAATCACCGTCGATTGACTGGGACCAACCGGGCTGTGTGGACATGGTCCCGCTCTTGTTCTTCGCCGGGTCTGCGAACGTCAACTCCCACATGATGGAAGACTTGGAAGATGCAGGGCACACAACGGCATCAAAGTCGATCTTGGCAGTCCCCGTCATCTTCCTCGCGATGCAGATGCCTGTTGCGGCTGGACTGGTTCTCGTCACTCAGGTGTGATCCGCGTCCCATACTGTTAGTGACGAGACATTCAGGATCGTCAGGTCCTTCGGCGTTGCTGAAGAGCCGTTGCACTCTGCCTTGATCTCCCATGTGCCGGCGGTCTTGGCCGTTCCCGAGACCGAAATCTCGTCTTCGGGATCGGTGGCGCTGTCGTTTGGCTGGTCCGTCCCCAAGTTCAGGAAATCCCAGTTGCTCATGTCCCAGTCAAGGTAGCAGTTGGCTTCGCAAGAGCAAGCTGCAGTGACCCCGACTGAGCCCCCCGCCGCGACCATAGGAACGGGACCGATGGTCACGTCGTGCTGTGCTGTTGCCGAAGCGATCGCCAGGAGCACGGTCCCTGCTGCCGCCAGCAGCGCGTTGGGCTTCCTGGTCCGCGTAGGGAACTGGGCCCTGTCTTGCGCTGTGGTCTTGGTGAGTCCGGTGATCAGTGCGAGCATCTTGATTCCTCCTTCTCTTCGCTGCCTGATGGACGTCCGTCGCTATTCCTCAAGAGTGTTCAGGCTCTTCAGCAAGTCGTCAGCCATCTTCTGCAGGCCCTTCTTGGCCATAGGGGCGAACGGCGTGTCCGGGAACTCCCGGATTATCTTGTTGAAGCACGCTGTGGCTTCGACGTCGTTGACCCCTCTCGCCAGCTCAGCGGCGTTGTAGTAGAGGTTGGCACGCGTGTAGTCGTCCTTGGCCGCTTCGGCGTTCGCCTTCTTCAGGGCTATTGCCTCCTCCTTGCGACCTGCTCCGTAGAGCATGATCGGCAGACGGCTGCGCGCGATCGCTGCGCCGGGACTCTCGGGATGGTTGTCGATGAGGGTCTGGTAGGCTTCAACAGCTCTCTGTGGATTGTCCAGGGATTCGTACATCCTGGCGACCAGCAACCTGGCCTGACAAGCCTGTTCGCTGTCCGGATACCGGCGGGCGATCTCTTGGCAGGTTTGGGCGCACGCCATGTACTCGCGCTTGTTGAGGAAGCGTTCGGCTTCCCGGCGGAGCTCGTCGGCGGAGAGGGCGGCACCAGCGCCAGCGTCTGTCGCCGGCGCGGGCACGATCGACTGGACCGTCGGTGCGGCGGGCGGCGGGGCCGGGTCGGGGCTGTGTTGGTCTTGGGCGTGGAGAGGAAGGAGGAGAATAAAGCAGACGGTTGCTGGACTCAACGCACGGTATTTCGAGCCGTCCCGCCTGGGAAGACGGTACTCCAACCGCCTGAAGGCGGCACTACAAACGGGTGCGCCTCGCGTGTTGAGTGGGGCGTGATTCGTCATTGCTGGGGCTCGATCTGTTTGAGGAGGGAGGCGACGCGGTCGCGGGTGACTTCGAGGCGCTCGATGTCGATGTTGTCGCAGACGTCTTGGCTGTCGTCGGGCTGCGTCTGGGGGGCCACGGCACGGGCGAGGTCGTTGATGAGGCAGTGGAGCTCGACGGTCTGCTGTTCGTCCAGGTCCCAGTCGAGCAGCACGGCGCAGTCGCGGGCGGCGGAGAAGGTGTCGCCGCCTTTGTAGTAGCACTGCGCGTTGGCGAGAAGCTCGCCTGGCGTTGAGGGGCAGAAGACGTCGGGTGGCTCCAGCGCCTCGACGTGAAGCTCGATGGTTGGCGGGGACTGAGCCGCGGTCTGGTTGGCGAACGCGGCGCGGTATCGGAGGGCGGCGATTGCGAAGATCGCGAACAGGATGATGCCGCAGGCTGCGAGCTTCCGGAGGCTGGAGGGCGATGGGCAGCTGAGGCGGAGATGTCGGCTGTGGACATCCGACCCACTATTGGCATGCTGTCGGCTGTGGACATCCGACCCACTATCGGCATGCTGTCGGCTGTGGACATCCGACCCACTATCGGCATGCTGTCGGCTGTGGACATCCGACATACTCTCGGCGGCTTTCTTGGCTTCGATGGCGGCCATGAGGCGACGTTCGCCGGCTTCGAGGAATTCGGGGGTGAGTCGCTCGGTGGCTTCGTCGACTTCCCGGTAGCAGGGAGTCGCGGCGGCCGACAGCCGCCTCTTCCATGGCCGACCAGAGCTCCTCGCATGTGGTTCTTCGTCGGTTGAGCATGTCGCGCACTTCCGTCGTTGTCCGGGTGTCTCTCTACAAGTATATACGCAGTACCCCCCTGATTCCGGACAACGATTTGGGAGAAAGATGCGAAGAAGGCGGGATTCGTGCGGGGAGAAGGCAAGGAACGGAGGGGCTGTGTGTCGGCCCGCTCCTTGCAGGCGGGAACGCTACCCGCTACGTTTCACTTTCCATGGACCGCTTCTCCTTCGACAGACAACTGCCGCTGTCAGCCAACCTCCGCCGGCTGTTCCAGCACGAATTGCGCGATGCCGAGGGTGAATTGCGTGGTGCAGGCGGGGGCGATCGGGATGGCCGCATCCACGAATTCCGGCGACACATGAAGAGGGTCCGTTCGCTGCTGCGCCTGACTCACGGCATGTTGGGCGAAGAGATCTACCGGCGCGAGAACGCCAGATTCCGGGACGCCGCCCGCAAACTGGCCGGCTCGCGCGATGCCGCTGTGCTGGTGCTCACGCTTGCCGCACTTGCCAACGCCGAGCCGCCTGCAGTGCCCGAGTCGCCGGCCGTCGTCCGGCTCCGTGAACTGCTCCAAGCCAATCACCGAGAGACGGTCGAGGCCGACGTGGTCCATGACGCGACGATGGCACGCGTCGCGGACGAGATGAAAACAGCGCTTGACACGCTACAGGACTGGCCCCTCGACGACCGCCCGGGGTGCATTGCCGAAGGACTGCGTCGGACTTACGCCAGAGGTCGCCGGGCCATGCGTCGTGCCCTGACCGATGCGACGTCCGAAAGCTATCACGAATGGCGGAAGCAGGTGAAGTACCTGTGGCATCAGGTTGAGCTGTTCGAACCGGGTCGTCCTGACGTCCCGGCGCCGCTTTCCCAGGCGCTGCACGGGTTGTCCATCGTCCTCGGCGATGACCACGACTTGGTCCTGCTGCACAAAGCGCTGGAACGTCTCTCGGCCCAAGTCGTGGGGCTGAGTGGGCCCCGGGGGTTGGCTGACGCTATCACGAGCCGCCAGAAGGTTCTTCGCGCGCAGGCCAGTGAGTGCGGGATTCGCATCTACGCCGAATCCCCGGAGGCGTTTGCCGGACGCCTGATCGCTTACTGAAATGCCTGGCACTCCGACCGGTCGATGACCTCGTCCTGAGCGTCGCGACTGAGCGTAACGAAGTTGGCGCTGAAGCCGCTGACGCGCACGATCAGGTCGTTGTAGTCGTCCGGTAAGGCTTGCGCTCTTCGCAAGTCATCGGTGTCGACGCAGTTGATCTGGAGAACGGACCCGCCGTTCTCCAGGAAACGGCGGATGACCGGGACGATGAGCGTTCCGCCACCGTCCACGGGTACAGGGGGGATTTTCAGATCGAGGATACCGATGACGGGGTAGTCGGTCAAGTCGATCGCCTGCAGGACATCGAGGACCTGCCCGAGCGGCCACGACTTCCCCAGCGCAATGAACGACGGTCCGATTCCCTTGCTCAGGTGTTCCCCCCGGCGTCGGCCGTCGGGTGTCGCCATCAGCCCTTGGCCGAAGTGCATGTAACTGAGGTGGGAGAAGAGGCTTGCCTCGTATGTGCCGCCCCGGCCGTTGGGGAATCCTGACACGGCACGGGCCATGTCGGCAAACACGCGGCAGCTCAACTCTTCCACTGCCCGGTGGCCGCTCCCGTGTTTGGGGAGTTTGCGGAGGACGTACTGGCGCAAAGCCTCGTGTCCGTCGTAGTTGGCCGCCAGTATATCCCCGAACTCCTCGATCCCGAGTTTTCCCTCTTCGAACACGAGTGTTCGCACGGCGATCAGGGAGTCGATGAGCGTGCCCAGACCGGTCATGCCGATGCTGGCCGCGGAGTACCGGGCGCCCCCCTCGGCCATGTCGAGGCCCTTGACGAGGCAGTCGTCGAGAGTCGCGGACAGCAGGGGGCACGGGTTTATCTCCACACTCCGGGCTTCCTGGCGGCTTCTCCTCTGCGCCAAGCCACGGGCAAGTTCGTGCGCATTCCGCAGGACGACGTGGTAAAGCGCTTCGAAGTCGCGGCAGTCGTCGAATCCCTCGAGCGCAAGTTCCTCCTCGGATGCGAGCTCCGCAACTCTCTGCGGAAAGAAGCCGGCCTCCAAGATTTTGGGGACGTTCATGTAGAGCGTTGCGCGTGAGTTGATCTCACAGTTCTGGAGCTTGTTCTCCTGGCAGCCGCCGGCCACGTACAGCCGTGCGTCCCCGACGGCTTTGCCGGCTTTCACGTTGGCGGCGACGACCACGTCGTCATTGAACATCGCCATCACGTTGCGCCGGTGCGCGAGCAGGTCGGCGCACCCTTCCAGGAGTTCGTGTGGATGACGTGAAGACAGCCTGACGTGGAGCTTGGGCTCGATCAGCCTGAGCTCGCGATAGATATCGAGCACCATGTGCGTGATATCGTTGCACACGACGTTGCCGTCGGCGTCACAGCCCCCGAGGACGACCGTGGTCGACGTTTCGTGCCGTTCCCTGCGGCACTCGAACCGGGTTTCGGTGTACAGGAGGAATGCGCTCAGCAGTTCCTTCGCCTCTTCGGGGGAGATCCGGCCGGCGGCGAGGTCGCGCTCGTAGAAAGGAAGCAGCATGCGGTCCATGTGCCCGAATGTGCTGATCCCGATCCCTTCCAGAGATCCCATCATTTCGCGCATGAAGATCAGCGTGTTCAGCGCCTCGTAGAACGTCCGCGGCGGTTGCGCCGGCACCACGGCAGCGCTGTCGGCAACACGCGTCAGGTTCCGTCGCGCGATCGGGTCGGCTTCGGCGGCGAGCAGATTACGCGCCTCCTCGCTGAACTTGCGGGAGATCCTGATGAGCGCATCGCATCCAGTGACTACGCTCCCGTAGAACGTCCTCTTGCGGACATCGCTCGTTCCCCCGCCGAGTGCCTCCGCTTCCTGCCGTATGCCGTTCAACCCCTTGGTCAGCACGTTGTCATAGCCCACCGAATGGTGGTCTTCGTCCATGATGGCGGCCGTATCCGAGTTGAACGAAAAGAACCCGGTATACAGCCGCCGGATCTCGTCGATCTCATGACTGAACTGCCGCAGGTGACGATCGCGGAACCACCCGCCGATCCCGTCGAATCCCCACCTGTGTCTGGCTCTCCCCGATTTGATCTCAAAGTAGAACGGACAGTACCGGAAGACGTGGACGTCGCAGCATTCCGCCGCGATCTCGTAGACGAGTGCTTTCTCCGTGTAGGCCGTCAGCCCGGGACGTTCGCCACAGGCTTGGTCCAGCTTCGTAACGACGTGCGACACGTCAACCGGGTAAGCTCTGTAGAATGCATCGAGCTCGGCCTCAAACGCCGTACGCCGGTCGAGGGAACGGTTTGCGGCATGCGGGGGAGCCGCGTTGAGAGCGTTCGCGGTCATACTTGTGCTCAATCCTCTCGATCCTTCCTGCGAGACCAAAGGACCCCGACCGAACCGGTCTGCGGCGGGTCGGGTTGCCATACTCGCAGTATACATCCTGCCTGAGGACACTGCCCGAGTCCACCGTCCCGGTCGTCGCTTCCGCAAGCCGCCGAACGCTCCATCGAAGAACGGCCCGAGGGATCGGGATTACCGGATGTCGGCGCTTCCCTCCCGGGCGCTTCCCTCCCGTCGTTCCCGCTCTATATTGTCCATGATCCATGATGTGATTGATGGTCCATTCGGGCTTCACTATGCCGTCAAAAGCACAGATCCTCGTAGTCGATGACATGCCGGAAGTGCAGCGCCTCCTTGGGCGGGTGTTGCGCTCGACGGACTACGAGCTCACCTACGCCAACGACGGTGTTCAGGCACTCGAATTGGCATCGCGCATCCTCCCCGATTTGGTGTTGCTCGACGTCCTGCTCCCCGAGATGGACGGCTTCGAGGTGTGTCGCCGACTGCGGGCTGATCCCCGCCTGCGCGAAGTGCCCATCATCATGATGACCGGCGCTGTGGACGACGTGCCGCGGCTTAGAGGAATCGAGGCCGGTGCGGACGACTTTGTCCCCAAACCGTTTAACCGATTGGAGCTCCGTGCGCGCGTCGACAATATTGTGCGTCTGAACCGTTACCGACGTCTGTACGAGGAGCGTGCTCGGTTCCAGCGGATCATTCAGTACCGCTTACGACTGGAAGAGGCGATCTCCGAAGCGTCGCAGCAGCTCATGTCACCGCAGGGCCCCGACATCGTGTCCGTGCTTTGCCAGTTCGGCGAGGCTGTGGGGGCCGATCGTACCAGCTTGTACCGCTACGCCGACGAATGCGAAACGCTGCAGCGTGAGTGGCAGTGGGAAGGTGAGGATGTTGGTCCGGAACACCCCTCTATCGATAGCTTGTGCTCCGATGTGACTCCTTGGCTTATCGGACAAATCGGTCGCGGAGAGACGGTGGTCGTAGAGAATGTCGATACGCTGGGCCCCGAAAGCAACCGTGAGAAGGAGCTGTTCCGGAAGTGCGGAATCCGCTCCGCCGTGCACGTGCCGATCCGGCTCTCGGACAATACCTTGTTCGGGTCTCTCTCGTTTGAGTTGATCGATATGCCTCGACGGTGGAGTGACCAGGACACGCAGATGCTGTCGGCCGCTGCCGGCATGCTGGGCAGCTATTTCGAGCGCAAGCAGGTCGAGCAAGCTCTGCGGCAGGAGCGCGCCCAGCTCGCGGAGCGGGTCCGCGAGCGTACGGCCGAACTCAGCGCGGCAAATACCCAGCTCGAACGCGCATCCCGCATGAAGGACGAATTCCTCGCCAACATGAGTCACGAGCTTCGTACGCCGCTCAATGCCGTGCTCAGCCTGTGCGAGGGGCTCCAGGAGGAGATCTACGCTCCCCTCGCCCCGAAACAACGCCAGGCCGTAGCAGCCATCGAAGAGAGCGGGCGCCATCTGCTGTCGCTTATCAACGACATCCTGGACTTGTCCAAAATCGAAGCGGGAAAGATGGTGCTGGACTGCGAGACGTTTTCCGCCAGGAAAATCTGTGAGTCCAGTCTGCAGATCATTCGTCAGATGGCCCGGAAGAGGAAGATGGAACTGTCGCTGGCGATCACCCCCCCGCGAGCCGCCATCCGGGCTGACCGCCGTGGGCTGAAGCAGATTCTGACGAACCTGCTCAGCAATGCGGTGAAGTTCACGCCGGCCGGCGGCAGCGTCGCGCTCGACGTGCAGTGCGATGCCGCTACTGAAGTGGCCACCTTCACGGTCGAGGACACCGGCATCGGCATCCGCGAACAGGACATGGCCACGCTGTTCAAGCCGTTCGAGCAGATCGAGCACGGGTTGGCCCGCACGCACGAGGGCACGGGGCTGGGGCTCGCCCTTGTCTCTCGACTGGCCGAGCTGCACGGCGGAAGCATCGCCGTCGACAGTGTGTTCGGCAAAGGCAGCCGGTTCATCGTTCGCCTCCCATGGGGGGGCGAGCTCTGCGGCGAGAAGGAGGCGGAGGACGACGCTGCCGCCATCGAGGCCGGCTCGACTCCGGCCCGCGCTCCGGACGACACGGACGACGAGCATCCTACCGTGGCCGGGAGCGCGCCGCTCATCCTGCTGGCTGAGGACAACGAACTGAATATTCTGGGAATGCTCGACTACCTGGAGAAGAGGGGGTTGCGCGTCATTCTGGCCCGCAACGGCCGTGAGGCGGTCAGCCAAGCCCTCGAGGAGAGCCCCGACCTCATCCTGATGGACGTTCAGATGCCGGAGATGGACGGCCTGGAAGCGATCGCCCGGATTCGCACCCGCGAGTCGGAGGAAGGCGCGGAACGTCCGGTACCGATCATCGCCCTGACCGCGCTTGCCATGCCGGGGGACGAACAGCGATGCCTCTCCGTGGGGGCTACGGGCTACCTCAGCAAACCGGTTCGGCTCAAGGAACTGATCGGCATCATCACCGAACAGCTTTCACGCTGAACGTGCGACTGGGTCCCTCGGCCTCACTTACTGAAAACGGGTTGGCCTACCGTGTAGCTTGCGCCGGTGCTGTTGCCGCCGTGACCGGCCATCAAGTACCCGGCGTTGCTGGCGTTGCCCACGGTCAGGCAGGTCAGAACAGGCCCAACCGCACCGTCGCTCAGCTTCTGAAGGGCTGCGAGCAGGTCGATCTCGATTTCCGGGCCGTTCCCGGGGACTTCGGCCAGGAGGTGCTTGGCTCGCACGTCGGACTCCGGGATCGCGCTGAGCTGGAAGCACTCGCCCCTTTCGGAGCCGGGGACGAGGAGTGCCTTCATGTCCGACAGAGGCGTATCGCCGATACGCACCAGGAAAGGCCTCCCCCCGATCTCCAGGTGCAGGTTGACCTTGGCGTCTGCACCCAACGTCAGTGGCAACGTGAGCCGGGGTGTCTGCCTGAGGTCGATCGGGTCCACGGGGGTGTGCCGCACCGCGAAGAAACCGCCACCGAATGTGTTGGTCACGTGCGTGAGGCCACTTGAGGGATCTGCGCAGAGGGTGACTGCGTCTTGGACCAGAGGTCCCCACACGCCGTCGTCGCCGTCCGTCACGTAAGCCGCATGGGGCACCCACTCGATACTCTCGGCCATGGACGAGATCCGCGAGATGGCGAAGCCGTTCCGGATGCTCCAGAAGCCGAGGTGGCCGCCATCGATCGGCTCCGGGTCGGTGTAGTCGAATAGTGGCTTGCCGTCGAGCTGCACGCGGATGCGAGCTCCCGTCTTGTTCACGGTGAACTTCCACCAGGGCCAGTGCACGACGATGAACGACGGCTCCCGGGGGAAAAGGTGGGACGGGGCGCGCGATTCGGCCACGGTCACGCCGCGTCGCAACAGGCGGGTGACCGTGTTGTTCT
>JGI10211J34971_10003244_pt1 | contig 13095 bp, 17 predicted proteins | sample Etolagsediment_FD_34971 | JGI IMG/M metagenome (IMG submission 34971) | reverse complement strand
GAGTGAGACTTGGTAGTCAGAGAGGTTTTATAAACCTTTTCCGCCAGATTAGCGGCTTTGAGGTGGTTCAAATCCACCCACTCGTATTGGGGGTAGGTTATCCCCCCTTGACTTTTTGCAGGTTTAGCAATCTGGTAGAATGCTCAGAACTCATAATTCTGCGAAGGTGGGTTCGATCCCCACAACCTGCATCGGACAGTTTCAATGCTGTCCTCTTGACCTAAACAGTCAATCATCATAGAATAACAAGGTAATCAAACAGATCAATGACCATCTCTACAAAGTTCAAAAAAGACATCAACACTCTTCAGTGTGCTGTTGCTGGAGACTTTTTCTTGGATGTAAAAAATCCAAAACTTTACAAAAAAGTTCGTAAGTTTTATGAAAACAATGGGGTAGTTTTTTCAGGTGATCCTTTGGATGACTATGATATTCTTCTTGATTATCTTGCTTCTGATCTCAACACTGCAGCATGAAAGTTCTATTTGAACGATATCCATACCGTTATGTTGAGTGTGGAACCTTAGAAAATGGGTTTCCAGATTATCGCATTCAAAAAGCACATTCTTATACTAAGAGATACAGTGACATGTATCTCCTTGATAATCAAATGCAACTATTGACTGCGATTGATGATTTTGATTATACTCTCTGGCTAGATCCAGAAAGAGTTCCTTGCTATGTGAAAGATGTTGTTACATCTAATTAAGGATCTAACTTACCTTCTTGGTCCTCGCAAGATAATGGACAATAAAAATTCTTGCTGGTGCGGATGGATTCATACTCCCGCCCTGTTTCTTGCTTCAGGATAAAGAGCAAGTGGCGTGCATGGACCTATGAAGCAGGGTGGGGAAACCTACCCTGCTTTTTTTCTAAATAGGTTTAGCGTTATAAACTTAAATTAAATGGCAGCAAGAGGATCAGCAGCTAAGTCTGCTAGTGGGGCAGCGATGTCCAAGTATGATGTGGAAGTAGAAGCAAGATTGAAGGAACTGGAAGCAAAGGTAGAAGAACTGCAGTCAGCACCAGCACCTGTTGCTACTGGTAGTGAAGATGCATTGCTTAGAAAGATTGTAAGAGCAATGGAACCAAACTTTGACGCCCTTGTCGAAAAATTTGGTGGTTGATATAATTAAAGTATAAGTTGGATTTACTATGGCACAGTATGTAAAAAAGGCGTTAGTTCTTGGAGCTGGTGGATTCATTGGAAGTCACATGGTTAAGAGATTGCGTGAGGATGGTTATTGGGTGAGGGGTGTTGATGTCAAATACCCTGAGTTCAGCAACTCTCATGCAAATGAATTCGTGTTAGGAGATCTTACAGATAAGAGATTTGTAGAGAGAGTTTTAGAATACAAAGGTGACAGGGGTAATTTTTATAACTCTGTCCCTTATAAGTATATTCAATGTTTTGATGAGATCTATCAGTTTGCTGCTGATATGGGTGGAGCAGGTTTTGTCTTTACTGGAGATAATGATGCAGACATCATGCATAATTCAGTTCAAATCAACTTGAATGTGCTTGAATGCCAAAGAAAGATGAATGAAGAGAAAGGTAAGAATACTACCAAAATCTTCTATTCAAGTTCTGCTTGCATGTATCCAGAACATAATCAATTAGATCCCAATAACCCAGATTGTCATGAAGAATCAGCATATCCAGCAAACCCAGATTCGGAATATGGATGGGAGAAACTCTTTAGTGAGAGACTCTACTTTGCATACAACCGCAATCATGGTATCCCTGTTCGTGTTGCTAGGTATCACAATATTTTTGGACCTGAAGGAACTTGGGATGGTGGAAGGGAGAAAGCACCAGCTGCAATCTGCCGTAAAGTCGCTTACCTCCCGCAGCAGGGTGGAGCAATCGAGGTGTGGGGAGATGGCTTACAGACTCGTTCCTTCCTGTTCATTGACGAATGCATTGAAGCGACTAGAAGGTTGATGGACTCTGAGTTCATGGGTCCTGTGAACATCGGTTCTGAGGAGATGGTGACTATCAACCAACTGGTTGAGACTGCTGCCAAAGTTGCTGGTAAGAAAGTTCAGAAACTCCACAAACTTGATGCACCTTTAGGTGTTCGTGGTAGGAATAGTAACAATGATGTGGTCCGTCGTGAGTTAAACTGGGACTACGAACAAACTCTAGAAGAGGGTATTCGCAAAACTTATGAGTGGATTGAGGAACAAATCAATGAACAGAATCAGTGATTACAATGAAGTCCAACAACGTATTGTTGAATGGATGTCTGAATATTTTGAGAAATCTGGATCAGAGAGTTGGGTAGTTGGTGTATCTGGGGGTATTGATTCTGCAGTAGCATCAACCCTAGCAGCAAAAACTGGTAAGAAAGTTTATGCTCTAGGAATGCCTATCCATCAGAACGAACAGCAAAGAGAACTTTCTGAGACACACCTGTGGTGGTTGGAGAGAAACTTCCCTGAAGTGGAAACTCTTCATTTTGATCTGACTAATACCTTTGAGACTTTCAAGAAGGATCTACAACAAAATGGCACTGGCGATCATGCTCTTGCTAACACTCGTTCTCGTCTTCGTATGGTGGCTCTCTATCAGGTTGCTGGCAACAACAAAGGACTGGTAGTTGGAACTGGTAACAAGGTTGAAGATTATGGTGTAGGATTCTATACTAAATATGGTGATGGTGGTGTTGATATTGCACCTATCGCAGATCTTTATAAGACTGAAGTATGGGAACTCGGAAGACACCTAGGGGTTGATCTTAGGATCATTGAAGCAAAACCAACTGATGGATTATGGGACGATGGAAGGACTGATGAGGATCAACTTGGGGTTTCCTATGCTGACCTAGAGAAAGCCATGGAGTTTGGTTATGGTCCTGGTTTAGAAGTTCTTCAACGTTTTAATAAGATGAATAACCATAAGATGCAACCTATTCCTACATTCACACTATGAAAATTGGAGTTATTGGGGCAGGCAGATTAGGTATCTGCTTTGCTCTACTCTGTGAACAAGCAGGGTATGATGTTCTTGTCTCTGACATCCGAGAGGACTATGTTAATGACCTGAACCAAAAGAAGATCACCACCAATGAACCAGAGGTGGAGGATCTTCTTCGTGTCTCTAAGAACTTTAGAGCCACCACAAACAACAAAGAAGTAATTGATGAGTGTGATCTTATCTACACTCTTGTTCAGACACCTTCAAATGGTGATGGATCATATAATGTGTCTGCTGTATGGGATGTTGTAGAAGACTTCAAGGATGTAACTAAGAAGAAGTATTTTGTTGTTGGATGTACAACTAACCCTGGTGACTGTGACCTGTTCCAGAAGCATGTTCCTTCAGGTGTGAGGGTTCTCTATAACCCTGAGTTTATTGCTCAAGGTAGTATTGTGAGTGACCTGAAGCAGGCAGATATGGTTCTTCTTGGTGTCCCTCAGGCACTTGAAGAAGATTCTACTGTCAATGACATTCGCGCACTCTATAGAAGGATTCAAACAACTAGATCCATCGTCTGTACGATGAGCACGAAGTCTGCAGAGATCACTAAGATTGCTGTCAACTGCTTTCTCACAACAAAGATTAGTTACGCCAACATGTTGGGTGATGTTCTTAACATGGCAGGATGTGGTGATGAGATCTCTGCAGTTCTCGGAGCAGTAGGTGCTGACAGTCGTGTTGGTCGTAAGTATCTTGGTTGGGGTCTTGGTTATGGTGGTCCCTGTCTTCCCCGTGACAATAGAGCATTTGCACACTTTGCTAAGAGTGTAGGTCTGGAGTACAACCTTGGGTACGTTACAGATGGTTTCAATAATGAACACGCAAAGATTGTGTGTGATTACTGGGATACAATGAACAGTAGCANGAAACCCTTCTACTTTGAGTACATCACTTACAAGAAGGGGACCGACATCNTAACAGAGAGTCAACAGTATCGTCTGGCTCTTGACTTACTTGATCGTGGTCACAAGATCTATATCCAGAATGATCGTAGGGTCACTCCTCAGGTCTCTGAGTATCTTGACAACACCTATGGTGACAGAGTAAGATTTGTTGACAACAAGTTCAATATTCCCGAAGACATCTTTATTGTAAACCTATGATTGGATATGATCGCCTCGGAACGAATGGTCGTTTCGGAAACCAACTATTTCAGTATGCTGCACTGAGAGGTATCGCTGCCCATCATGGGTATGACTGGTGTATTCCTCCAGACTCTCATGAGACATATGCCAACTATGGGATTCACCATCCTTTCAACCTTACCAATATGACTGAGAAGAATATTGGTTTCGTCAATAAAGATGTAACACCCAACGCGATGTTCTCCTTTGATCATCTGCGTCAACTTAATCCTTACACAACGAATGTAACAGAGAGTTGCTACAACTTTGATGAGGATCTTTTCAATAACTTTGAAGACGGGTCTAACCTGGATGGGTATCTTCAGACTGAAAAGTATTTCAAACATATTCGAAAAGAAATCCTTGAAGACTTTTCATTCAAACCTGAGATCCTAGAACCCTGTAACGAGTTCATTTCTTCATTTGAAAACATTCTCTTCCTTCATGTTCGCCGTGGTGACAACGTGGGTCGTGAGGATTACTATCGGATGATGACCTTCGACTACTATAAGAGAGCACTGGAACACTTTGATGATGACGCATATGTCCTTGTCTGTTCTGATGATCCTGAGTGGTGTGCAGAACAAGAGTTCTTTGATGATGATAGGTTCTTGATCAACACAGATGTTCCTGAGTATGAACACTTTTGTCTTGAAGGTGATGGGTCTCTTCGTCGCTCTAAGGTCCCCTACACTGATCTATGTCTCATGTCTCTGTGTAATGGAGCCATCCTTTCCTCATCCTCTCTGGGATGGTGGGGTGCCTGGTTGCAGAATGGTAGGACTAACCCTGTCATAGTTCCTGAGCACTGGTATGGACCTATCCTAGAGGCAGTCAATGACTGTAGTGACCTCTACCCTGAAGAGTGGACTGTTATCGAGAACTGATATGAAACGAGACCTGAAGGATACAACTTTCATCATTCCTATTTGTATCGAGTCCGAAGATAGGATGAGGAATGTCATTACATCTCTGTGTTACATCCTTGATAACTTCGATACAAAGGTCATTCTGAAGGAGGTAGATAATGAGTCTGTGTTTCAAGCACATGCTCTATCTCAGATTACAGAGTATGTGGAAGATGGTATTGACAATCTGACTCATATCTTTGAGAAGAAGGATGAGTTAGACCCTACGTTCTATCGTCAGAGACACATCAATGAGATGTTGAACCTGGTAGAAACAAAAGTCACAGCAAACTATGACTGTGATGTTCTTCTACCTTTTGATACTTATCTGGACTCCCAGAGGCTCATTCTTGAAGAAGCATATGATGTCATCTATCCCTATGGTCAGGGTTCATGGCAGAAGAAAGTGTATGCAACTGATGAGATGGTGTCAGAGTTCCTCTCAAATGACTGTGAGTTCTCATACCTTGAGAAGAAAGTAGAGATTGATAATGCAGAGAGTGGTCATGTTCAGTTCATTCGAACCTCAGCATACCATGAAGCAGGTATGGAGAATGAGAATTTCAAGGCTTATGCTCCTGAAGATAAAGAAAGACTGTATAGATTCGTCAAACTGGGTTATAATGTAGGAAGGATTGAGAACTGGGTGTATCATTTGGAACACGCAAGAGGAGAAAACTCTTGGTTGACTAATCCACATATGCGTGATAACTTCGCACTCTGGGAGTCTCTTCAACAACTTAATGAGCAAGAACTCAGACAATATTATAAAGAACAGAAGTATCTTAAAAAATACAAATGATTGGATTCAATTACCTAGGTAAACTAGGACATCTTTTTGTGTGTCCAAACACGATGAAATCTTTGATGATGGTAAAAGATTTGTATCCCCACACTGGAAGGTGATTAATTATGACTAATATATACAATGACTAATATATACAATGGTGATTTACAGACTATGGGTTGGAATCTATTAACAGTATCATTTGGTAATGGTAAATATAAGAGAGGGCAATCTTTTTTAGATGAACTTTGTGATAAGTCTGGACTGAAACACTTTGCTGTGGGTGAGAGAACCTTGCACAGGTCTGACATATACAAGGAAAACAAGGAGTGGTTCTCAAAGGAGAATAACTACGGTCACTTTGCATGGAAACCATACTTTATCCTTGAGACGATGAAGAAACTTCCGGAGGGTGATAAACTTCTGGTCATTGATACCATGGATATCTTTCATCCTGATATCTTCAAGATGGTTGATGGTATTATGGATGAGGAAGATCCATGCCTCCTTCCTCTTGGCAACTCAAACCAGGGGGAATACACCAAGAGAGACTGTTTTGTCTACATGGATTGTGATGAAGAGGATTACTGGACCTCCAATCAACTTGAGGCAGGGTTCACATTCTGGAGAGTATGTGATAGGTCAAAAGAAATCTGTGAAGAATGGTTGAAGTGGTGTCTCGATGAAAGAACAAATGGTGAGGTCACTGGATTCTCTAATAAGGAAGAGATGGATGGATTCAAAGAGGTTCGTCATGATCAAAGTATCCTTACTAATCTTGCTCTTCGTGATGGACTCCCAGTCGTAGGACCAGAGATCCGTAATCTTATTGAGTGTAATGCAGACTACTGGTATGAGAGATACCTCTCCAATGGAGTTTCAGTGTATCGTCCTGTAGATCATTACATGGTAGAGATACAGGATGAGTGTCCACACTCTGGAAAGTCGAATACCAAACACTCTCTGATTCTCACAGTTCATAATAAGGGTTGGATGATTGATAAGGTTATTGAATCTATTGATGAGTTTACTGTTGGCGAATATGAATTGATTGTTGTGATCGATGGGTGTACTGATAACTCAGAAGAAGTTATTATGAACACTCTAGAGTCCACAGACATTGACTATATCATTGTTCACACACCTGATGTATTTGAGACCAAGGCAAACAATGCTGGTATCAAGAAGGCAACTGGTGAGTATGTGATTATCATTCAGGATGATATGATAATCCAAGAGAGTGGTTGGAATCGTAGGATGCAGAAACCATTCAACAAGTTTGACGATGTGTTTGCTGTCACTGCCAGAACAGCACATAACTACAAAGCAAATCCAAACTCTGTACATCTGGGTATGAAAGAAGACCTGGATAACTGTTGGTGTGATATTGTTCAGTGTTGTGATGAGGCTGATGCATCTAACACACCAAGAGACATCTTTGCAGTTCGTGCTACTGTGAATCGTGGACCTCTGATGATCAACCTCAAGGATCTGAAGAAACTAAACTATCTGGATGAGGTATACTCACCACAGGATATGGATGACCATGACCTGATGTTCAGAGCACACAAGGAACTGGGTAAGGTATGTGGTCTATACTCAATCAATTTCAAGTCTGATAATGACTGGGGAGGAACTAGAGTCGATGGTCAACCTGCTTCATGGTTGTTGAAATCTCATCACAAAAACAGTAAGATCTTCTATGAAAGAAATGGTGACATTCTTGAGGACAGAAAAGTAATAGTAAGTAGAGAGGTTAGTTGACATGACATATTCAAAGAGGTTTAGTAGTAAGTTCTTTGCTCGCCTCCTAAAACCTGCAGAAAACAATCCTCAGAGAGACAGAGCATCTTCATTCACTATTGTGTTTGAAGAGTTGGATAAGATGAACAAGACTGACTACACCATTGTAGAAACTGGGTGTATGAGAACAGACCATGGTGACATGGCTTTTGGTGATGATGGAGCAAGTACATATATCTTTGATGACTTCATCAACTACTATGATGGTCGTGTCATTTCAGTGGATATCTGTCAGGCAAATGTGGATTATGCCAACTCAAAGACCTCTGATAAGACCATAGCCTATTGTCAGGACTCGGTTTCCTTCCTCTGGAATATGAGGTTGAAATCATCTATTGACTTTCTCTATCTGGACTCCTATGATATTGAGAGAGACAACCCTCATCCTTCTCAACTACACCATGTGAAGGAACTCTGTGCTGTTATCAAACATCTCAGAAAGGGTTCTATTGTCTGTGTGGACGATCATGATGCTTTCTTTACTGGTGGTAAGATCGGTAAAGGAAACTATGTAAAGGAGTTTATGGATGCTATTGGAGCAGAATGTATTCATGAGAATTATCAAATTGTCTGGAGAATGTGATGTATATTGATTATGTAAAGAACGTGTATGGCATCAATGGTGACGATGGCATCATTGAAAAAATCTTTGAGGACGTAGGTATTGAGAGTGGTATCGTATGTGAGTTCGGTGCTTGGGATGGTTTGTATATCTGTGTCACCAGGAATTTGTGGGAAAAAAGAGCACCTAACTTCCAAGGTGTTCTGATTGAATGTGACCAGCGAAAGTTCAATAGCATGGTGGAGAACACCAGTGGTTTGGATGTAGACCTATTCAACTGTGGTGTTGCCAGAAATACTGAAGATCCCAACTCTATTGATAACATCCTTGATAGGTGCAAGTATGATGTTACCCCAGACAACTTTGCTCTGATGGTAATTGATATTGACTCACACGACTACTTTGTGCTTGAGAGTATGGAGAAGTATTTCCCTAAGGTCATCAACATCGAAGTGAGTTCAGGTTATACTCCTGATCAATATCTGGCAACCGAAGATCGTGGTTGCTCTCTCAGAAGTGTTATGGAACTAGGAGAGAGGAAAGGATATAAATTGATATGTCATGCTGGCAATGCATTTCTTTTGAGGAATGACCTTGTGGACAGACTGCCTGACTGGGACTTCTCTATAGAGAACCTATGGCAATCACCTGATAAACTCATGGAAATTGAAAGAAGACTGGAACATGGATAGTGATGTATACTTGGCAGCATATCACGGAGGATTAGGAGATAGTCTTCAGTTCTCCACACTACCTGAAGAGTTTTATAAACAGCAGGGAAGAAAAACATATGTATGGGGAGGTGCTACTTTTCGTAACCAAGAAATCTATGACCTGGTATGGGGAACCAATCCCTATGTTCATGGAATAAAGGAAGGCGAATGGAATGCTGGTGACCTCCCAGAGTATAGTAATAACCCTAGAACAGGTGATTGGATTAAAGACTGGGAATCATTTCACGGACTGAAACCAACCAATAGTCTGCCAAAAATTTATTATGAACCAAAGAAAGTAAAAGGATTTGAGGATACTATTCTTGTTGACTTTACTTCTATCAGCATCGATCACAGCAGTGATAAGTTACTGAATAGACTGAAGGAACTGCGGAAACAGTACTCTGACAAAAGGTTTATCGAGGTAACATTCTCAAAACAGTTGAGTCCAGACAAATTTAATAACTATGGGACTGAATGTGAAGATGCGATTGAGATACATGATATCTTCAGTTACTGTGATGTGATGGCATCATCTTTTGGTCTTATAGCATTAAGTAGTGGAGCAAGTCACTTGTCTTCTGCACTTAAAGAATACTCTCCTAACCTTAACAGCATTTGCCTTATGGAAAAAGAGTGGTATAATAGACATGTGAATAAAGGAAATATGTTTATCTTTAACAATATTGACTATCAGGTTGTATGAAATTTTTAATTACTGGTATTACGGGATTTGCTGGTGCTCACCTTGCAAATCTCCTTCATTCTGAAGGGCATGAGGTGTATGGATTGATCCGTCGCACCAACGGAATGGAAAGCGATATTCGTGATGTGGTTTCTGATAGTGCCTATGAAGCGATTACCTTTGTATATTCTGACCTAACTAACTATCGTTCTTTAAGAAGTATCTTTGAGAAGAATCAGTTTAATGGTGTCTTCCACCTTGCAGCACAGTCACATCCTCCTACTAGTTTCATTGACCCTATTGGGACAATGGAAACCAATGTGCTGGGTAGTGCTAATCTGATCCAGGTTATCCAAGATCACCAAGAAGACTGCAAACTGATGTTCTGTTCTACCTCTGAGGTTTATGGAAACGTTGGTCAGGATGGACGTAAGATTCATTGGGAAGATCATATTGTTCCCTCTAATCCTTATGGTGCATCTAAAGCAGCAACAGATGTGTATCTGCAGGAACGCATGAACAATGGATTCATTAAAGGATTCATCACTCGCGCATTCTCACACACTGGTCCTCGTCGTGGTCGCATCTTCTCTATCTCCTCTGATGCCTATCAGATTGCAAGAATGATGAGAGGGTATCAAACCAAAGAACTTCTGATTGGAAACCTCTCTACTACCCGTGTGGTGATGGACGTCCGTGACACAGTTCGTGCATATTATCTGGCAATGATCAATCCAGATGTGACCAATCACATCTTCAATATTTGTGGCGATACTCCACGAAAGATGCAGTTCTTTACTGATAAACTCATTGAGTTGTCAGGTTTAGATGATGTAGTACAGAGGATTCATGAACCATTCTGGAGACCTCATGAGATTTACTATCAACATGGTGACTCTACTAACCTAGTGGAGATGACAGGTTTTAAAGAGGAATATGATATTGACACTACCTTGAATGATCTGTTACGATACTGGTATGACAAACTGGCATGATGAAGAAGATCCTCATTATTGGTGATAGTTGTAATGACATTTACACATATTGTGATGTTAAGAGACTGTCACCTGAGAAACCAGTTCCAGTCTTAGAGATGGATCATGTGGAAGAGGCACCTGGTATGGCTATGAATGTCTACCGTAATGTCTGTAGCATGATGCCTAAGAAAAATGTTGATGTCATTACCAATGATAACTGGGAGACTATCACTAAGAATCGTTTTGTAGATGAGAAGAGTAACCACATGTTTCTTCGTGTGGATACTCCTCAGTCTGTTGAACGTATTGATGTATTAAGGATATCACTTAAAGAGTATCAACATGTCATTATATCAGATTACGATAAAGGATTCATTCATTGGGATGATATTGACTATATTTGTGCTAACCATTCTTCAGTATTTCTTGATACAAAGAAAGAGTTAGACTACTGGGCTCGTGATGCTAAGTTTATCAAGATCAATAACTATGAGGCAGAGAGGAGTGAACAATTTGTTCAGGTGTTTGAAAACAAAGTCATTCAAACTCTTGGTGGTGATGGAGTGATGTTTGATGGTGTGATGTATCCTGTCAAAGATAAGGTAGAGACACTGGATGTCAGTGGAGCTGGTGATACTTTCCTAGCAGCACTGGTTGTTAGATACTCTCAGGATAAGAGTATTATTAGTGCTATCAAGTATGCTAACCATCAGGCAAGTAAGGTAGTATCTAAGAGAGGTACAAGTGTCCCAGAGTAAAACTATTTGGTGTAATGGTGTTTTTGATATTCTTACACCTGCCCATATTGAACTCTTCTCAGTTGCCAGATCTTTGGCAGGAACTGAGGGAAGAGTCGTTGTTGGTCTTGACTCAGATGCCAAAGTCAAAAATAGTAAAGGTGACTCAAGACCCATCAACACTTTCTTGGATAGAAAGATCATGTTGGAGTCAATTCGATATATAGATCTGGTATTGGGATTTGATGACCGTCAAAGTTTGACCAACTTGATACAATTGATCAAACCTGATATCATGTTACTAGGAGGAGATTGGAGGCATGGCGATGTGGTCGGCAGAGAGTTTTGCCAGGATGTTCGGTTTCTTGATCGAAGAGAAGGATACTCAACCACAGAAGTCATCAGGAGATGCAGAGATGCACGCGAGTGACCCTATTAAGTTTGTCCCAAAGGGATGGGGATATGAAAAGTGGTTGGTAAACTGTCCTGACTATTGTGGAAAGATTCTTTTCCTTGCAAAGGGTAAGAAGTGTTCATGGCACTATCATCTTCTGAAGGATGAAGTATTCTATATTCAGAAAGGTGCTATTGAAGTTTCATACTCTAATGGTGACAACAAAGAAACTGCTGATAAGAAACTCCTAGTTGAAGGAGATAAGTTTCATGTTCCTAAAGGACTGAGACATCAAATGTATGCACTCAAAGATGCAGAATTATTTGAGTTCTCTACAACACATTTTGATAGTGATAGTATTCGTATTGAAAAAGGAGATTGATGAAGTCGTTATTCAATAGAGAAACTTTACCCAATGGGAGAGGATGACTGTAGCATTTAATTATCTTGGTAAACTGGGGCAACTTGGCAATCAGATGTTTCAGTATGCTGCAACACTTGGAGTTGCACGATATACAGGTGTCACTTATACAATTCCAAATCATGATGAAGTTCTTGTAGATGGACTTGGTAACAAGTTAAGGATTGAACTCTTTGATTGTTTCGACATCAAACCTGACAATGTAGGATTTCTTACAACAGACTATGTTCTTCAGGAGAAAGGTTTTGAATTTAATTCAGATATCCTTAATAGTAGTAGAAATGTAGATTATACTCTTTATGGATTCTTTCAGACAGAAAAATATTTCAAGCACTGTGCAAAAGAATTGAGAGAACAGTTTACATTCAAAAAACATATTGTTGATGAGTGTAAGGAGATTATTGAAGATTGTTTTGAAAAACCTATTGCATTACATATACGCAGAGGTGACTTCTTAATTAACTCTGGTAATCATCACAATCTAACTCTTGATTACTATAAGAAAGCTCTTAGTAAGTTTGATGTAAAGAGACAAGTTGTCATCTTCAGTGATGATCCTAAATGGTGTATGGAGCAAGACTTGTTCAATGGTGATAGGTTCCTTATATCTGAGGCAGCTGGTCCATATCACGACTTGTATCTTATGTCTCAATGCAGTGACTTCATCATTGCCAACTCATCATTCTCTTGGTGGGGTGCTTGGTTGGCAAATAAAGGTAAGGTAATTGCACCTAAGCAATGGTTTGGACCTAACAATGCTCACTTAAATACTAAAGACATATACTGTAAAGGGTGGGAGGCAATTCATGGATAAAAATAAATCAGCATATAAACTCAAAGGGATGGCACCCATCTATCTTATTAATCTTGATGGCCAAACAGAAAGATTAAAATACATGAATGATCAGTTTAAATATTGGGAACTTGATTCTTTTGAACGTATTTCTGCTTATGATGGGAGAGATGATGATTTAGGACATATTCTTAAAGGAAGATATCCT
>JGI10211J34971_10003243_pt1 | contig 13095 bp, 13 predicted proteins | sample Etolagsediment_FD_34971 | JGI IMG/M metagenome (IMG submission 34971) | reverse complement strand
GTTGGTCAGTTCGTTCGGGCGGCTGCCGCAGGCTACGTTGCGGCGTCGCCAACCCTCGAGGCGGGTGAGATCGTCGGTCTCGTCGAGCGAGTTTCTGGCGACCGCTTCGTGATCGCAATGCCTGGCGCCGTGACCACCGCGGTTGACGCGGATCCTGGCCAGGTCTATTTTCTTGGAGTAGGCGGCGCGTTCGAGGCCACCAAGGCTGAGGGCGTCGTTGTTAGCGCCCCGATATTGCGCGGTTTGCCGGGCGGCAGCGCGTTAGTGTTGGGGTGGAGACCGTCGGAAGACGAAAGAGAGGCATTCATGGCCATCATCCCCGCGCCCTCCGATCAGGGCGGAATCACCGAGACCGAGGCCGGCTTCCTGTCCGCCGAGATCGCTTCCGTGGCTCACGGCTTCGTGGACGGCGACGTGCTCCGGTACGACACCTCCGAAGAGGAGTGGGTCAAGGCTCAGGCCGACAGCGCGGCCAACGCCGGCTCTGGCGACAACCTGGGCTTCTGCGAGAAGGTCGGCGACGATGCGTTCAAGGTGCGCACCGGCGGCCTGATGAACCTGCCGGCGCACACCGAGACCGTCGGCGCCGAGATCTACCTGTCCGCGTCCGTCGCCGGCGAGTACGTCACGACCGCCCCGAGCACCCAGGGCTACGTGGTCCAGCGGCTCGGCATCGTCGAGGACTCGAACAACTTCCGCGTCGACATCGACAACGGCTACGTCGTCCAGTAGGCGACGAGCGGGGCGCGCAGTAGCCGACTGCGCGCCCCATGGTGTAGTCTGTCCCCGTGGCTATCGAACGCGCCAGGGGGCAGGCTGCCCCGTTCACCTTCGCACTGCCGGATGAGGGCGGCCTCAAGATCACCGGGGCCGCCGCCCGGCTCGACACACACACGATTCTTGACGACGGCACCGGGCCCCAGGCTGGTCCGGTCCCGTCTGTCTCTGAGATCGACGGGCATCCTGGCGACTACTGCGTGACGTTCACGATCCCCGCCGATGCTGTGGTCGGATCGCTGTTCACCTCGATTGCCGTTGACCCGATCACGCTGCACGAGGCAGAGGAGACCTTCGTGGCAACTGCTGCCTCGGCGATCCAGGGGGTTGGGTTCTGATGGAGCGCTGGAACGCGATTGACGGGCAGCCGCTGACCCTCCGGGCGTTCTTCCACGCTGGCGGGGTGCCGCTCGAGCCGACGATTCGGCAGGTGGAGATCCTCGACGCCGTGACCGAGGCCGTTGTCGAGACCATCGACGGCGACGACGTAACCAGCGACGGCGGCGGACGGTTCCACATCGACACCGTTCTCGACGCGGGCAGTTACGTTGATCGCTGGTACGCGACTCCGACCGGCGGGTCAGAAACGACCCTCGACTTCTACGTCACCGTCTACGCATTCGGTGGCGTCGAGGCCGTCAACGGCTACTGCACAATCGCCGACTGCCGCACAGAGGGCATCACCGAGGCGATGGCTAGCGACGAGAGGCTGGCCGCGCTCATCGAAGAGGCGAGCCGCGAAATCGACAGCCTCACGCGATGGTGGTTCTACGGCCGAGAGTTGACGCTCCGGCTGGACGGGATCGACAACTACCGGCTCTATACGCCGGCACCGATCCTGCGGCTCGACACCATCACCGTTGACGAAGAGACCTACGACGTAGACGACATGGTGATGATCGAGCCTGCCCCGAGGACCGGGACGCGGTTCGATGACCTTCCCGGGTTCCGCTGGGATCCAGACAACACCGACGCGATTCGGTGGCCACGAGGCCACCAGAACATCGTGATCACTGGCCTGTTCGGCTACACCGAGGCAGACGGTACGGAGTTCGGTCGCGTGCCGCTGGCGATCAAGCGCGCGTGCATCATGCTCGTGGCCATGAAGCGGACGGCCATTGCCACCGCGCTTGGCGGCGGAGCCGGGGCCGCTGGAAGCGGGCAGTTGATCTCGATCCGAACCAAGACGCAGAGCGCCTCGTGGGCCCAGCGACCATCGAGCGATGCGCCGTTCACGGGCAACGCTGAGATCGATCTCATCATCAAGCGCTACCGGCGTTCCGGCTTGTCGAGCGTTTGATGTTCAGAGGCTTCCTGATCTGCCCGTTCGTGATCGAGCTTGCCAGGCTTGATCCGTCAGAAGTCGATGCGGTCGATCCTCCTGGCCCGGGCTCGGTCGGCTACGACACGCTGTTCGACGAGCCGGCGCTCGAGGGCGACGAAGACGCTGGGGCACCGATACGGCGCGAGCTCGACAGCATCCTTCTTCCAGCGCAGATCGAGGACAAGGCGTTTGAAGGCCTGGCCATGGTCGAGGCTGGCAACGTCCCGTCTTCAGACATCGAGATCACGCTGCACTTCGCCGATCTCGAGGCGCAGGGTCTGGTTGCGGACGACGGCATGCCAGCAATCAGATCCGGGGATCGCTTGGTCACGATCCAGCGCGAAGACGGCGAGATCGTGGTCACGCCACGAGAGCCGCTCTACGTGATCGAGGCGCGGCCCGAGGGCTTCGCCTTGTCGCTGGCAAACCCGAACCGAAACCTGTTGACGCTGAAGTTCCGACCGCGCCCGAAGGGCCTGCGCGCCAGGGGCACCACCTGATGGGCGTTCGCCGACACGGCAGTTGGGGCAGGGCCCGCGCATCGCTCTCGGGCGGCGGCGCTCGCATGCGAAGGGCAATTGACGTTGCGGTGCTGCAAGAGGCCCATCTTCTGCGTCGGGAGATCGTCGAAGGGCTGCGGAAGGGCAGCAAAAATTTTGAGCCGCTGTCACCGCTCACCCTGGCGGCCCGTCGGCTGGCTGGCTTTCGCGGCAGCAAGGCCCTGATCAGGACCGGGGAGTTGCGCAACTCGATCTCCGTGGTCAAGCGCCCTGGCAAGGTCTTCGTGGGCGTGCCTCGCAAGTCTGGGGAGCGCCTGGTTCGGGTGGCCGAGATTCAGGAGTTTGGAACGCAGCCGTTCATCATCCCGATCACGCCGAAGATGCGGCGGTATCTCGCGGTGCTGTTCAAGGAGGCTGGCATTCAGCGCAGGGGCGGAGGGGGCGGCGGCGCTGGCGTGGTGGTGGTCCAGATCCCAGCGCGGCCGTTCTTGCGGTCCGCGTGGATGCGATGGCAGGACGGAAAGCCTGAGAAGCGAATCCAGAAGACGGTGGCCAGAGCGATGGGGTGGCGCTGATGGCGGTTCCTTCGATTGCGTCGATTTTGCCCGACTCTGCGGTCGCAGACGGCACCGACTTCGCCTACGTCTACGGTGCTGACTTCGCAGATGACGTGGAGGTCTACTTCGGCGAGGCCGGGGCCGAGGTGATCGGCGTCATCGACGAAGACGGATCCCGCGTTGCGCTCGTGCGCGTGCCTAAATTCGAGCCGCCTGATTCCCGGGATCCGAACATCGCCGATCCTGGCATTGTTGACGTGTCAGTCCAAAATCTCGACGACGACGGATTGCCGGTCGTTGGTGAGGTCGACGTGCTGGCGGACGGATTCACGTTGACGCGGATCCCGACCACGACACCCAGCACCTTCAGCCGGATCATCGGCAGGCTGCTCCTGCTGCTTCGGCGCGAAGTGGTGGCTCGCGCAACTCCTGGCGTGGCGGTGGATTTCGACCCTGACACCGGGGATGGCCTGCGGGTCGTCCAGGTGGCAGAGACCCCGGCCATCGTGCTGTCCGGGCCGAAGATGACGCCGGCGCCAACATGGCGGCGCATGGGCAGGCGAGAGGAAGATGTGAGCGCCGGGCCGGGGGACGTGCTCGAAACGAGCACGCCTGGCCTGGCCTATCATCTCGAGTTCGCGCTGAACCTCGTGACCGAGGCCGGCGCAAAGCGCCAGCTCCACAACATGATCGCCGCGGTCGGGCGGTTCTTGAACGCCAACAGGCGGATCTCTATCTTCCGAGTCGACGGCGATCCCGAATCTGGTACGCTGAGGTGGCCATTGGTCGCCGGCCAGGTGCGCACGACCATGAGCACTGACCAGCGCCCCAACGTGGCTGTCTGGGAGGTCACAATCTTGGGCGTCCAGATCGACACGGGCCGCCCGCTGAATCATAGCCGTCTCGTTGACGAGTTGATCGTCCGAGACGAGGCGCTGTAGGAGGCTCGCAAATGGCAGCCAACGAGCTATCGTCCAAGGTCTCGGTCGTCGAGATTCCGCCGGCAGTACGCCAGATCCAGGGAGCAGCGACCGCGGTCTTCGGCATGGTCGGAGTCGCGGAGCGCGGGCCCATCGGCGACGCAACGCTGATCACCAGCTTCGCCGAGTACACGAAGCACTTCGGCGGATACCTGGCCGACTACCACCTGGCGCAGGCCGTTCGGGCCTTCTTCGCCGAAGGCAACGGCCAGCTCTACGTGGTGCGGACCGCGCACTACGCCGACGCGGACGATCCGGCCACGCTCACGGCCGCGCGGTCGACCAACACGCTGGTCACGCCGGGCGATGCGACGCCGGCCCGAATCTCTGGCGGTGCGGCGCCGTTCTCGCTGGACACCGGCGACACCATCGTGTTCTCGGTGGATGGCGGCGCTGACAAGACCGCGACCTTCACCGGGGCCGCGGAGCAGCAGCAGAGCGCCGGCGCCTTCCCGCTGGATCTCGAAGACGCGCAGACCCTGCTGATCACGATGGACGGCGGTTCTCAACAGACCGTGACCTTCAACGCGGCTGACGTGGTGGACATCGACGCCGTAACCGCCATCGAGGCCACCTCTATCATCGCGCAGCAACTCGAGGACGCGAAGGTCTGGACCGACGGCACGGACGTGTTCATCGAGTCCGAGATCAAGGGCTCCGACAGCTCGGTGAGCATCGACGGCGGCACGGCTTCGGCTTCGTTCGCGTTCGCCGAGTCCGTGGCCGGCGCGGGCAGCGTGGCCAACCTGGCGGCTGTGACGGCCTCCGAGGTCGAGACGCTGGTCGAGGCAGCCTCGGCAGACGTTGCAGTGGACGAGTCCGGCGGGCTGATCCGAATCAGCACCGTGGACACCGGCATCGCCGCGACCCTCGAGATCAAGGCCGGCTCGGCCGATGTCTTCGGCTTCGTCGAGGGATCCGAGGAGACCGGCGCTGCTTCGTCTTCGGTGGATCTCTACACCGTCGAGGGCAAGACCGAGGGCACCTACGCCGACACCCTGACCGTTGCGGTATCCGCGGCCACCTCCGGCGAGACCGGCCGCTTCAACCTGACCGTCTCGGACAGCGGCGTGGTCCAGGAGACCTACGCGAACCTGAGCCCGGACTCGACGGACGACCGCTACGCGGTGGATTTCGTCAACGACAGCTCCGACCTGATCCGGCTCACCGATCTGGTGGTCGCCGGCAGTCCGCGACCAGACGATCAGAGCAAGACCCTGGCCAGTGGCGACGACGGCCTCACGGATCTGGACGACAACGACTTCCTCGGCGGCACCGGCGATTCGGGCAAGACCGGCCTTCGGGCTCTGGATCTGGTGCTGGATCTGACCGTGGTGGCCATCCCCGGACGCGCCACCGCGGCCGTGGCCAGTGGCCTGCTCACCTACGCCGAGACCACGCGAGACGGCGAGGTCTTCGCCGTGATCGACGTTCCGAGCGGCCAGAACCGCAGCGAGGTGATCACCTGGGTCGAGACCACCGCGTCGCTCATCGGCGCCAGCGAGCAGGGCGCCGTCTACTGGCCCTGGGTCAAGGTCTCAAACCCGAGCAAGACGATCTTCGGAAGCGAGGACACCATCACCCTGGCCCCGAGCGGAGTGATCTGCGGCGTCATGGCGAAGGTCGACGGGGCCCGGCCGGGCGGCGTCTACGATCCGCCTGCTGGCCCGGACAGCGCTGGCGTGCTGCTCAGCGTCCTGGGCGTCGAAGACGAGGCGGTGCTCGAAGAGGCGACCAGGGATCTGATCTACCCCAAGCGGATCAACCCCATCACCACCTCGCCCGGCCGGAGCTACTACGTGGACGGGAGCCGCACGCTCAAGAGCGACGGCAACTTCCCGAACATCAATGAGCGCAGGGGCGTCAACTTCATCAAGCGCTCGGCGAGGACCGGCCTTGACTACGTGCGGTTCAAGCGCAACGGGCCGTCCCTGCGGGCTTCGGTGCGCCGCACCCTGCGCAGCTTCCTGAACACGCAGATGCAGCGCGGCGCCTTCAGCTCCGAGGAGCCGGAGGATGCCTTCCAGGTCGTCTGCGACGAAACCAACAACTCGACGGCCGACGAGTTCGCCGGCCGCCTGACGGCGAAGATGGTGCTGGCGACCGCCAAGCCGGCCGAGTTCGTGGTCATCGAGATCACCCAGGACACCCGGGCGCTGTAAGGCGCTCGACGAGGAGTTGAACAATGGCCGGTGAGCCTCTGGACTTCTACACGCGGCAAGAGTTCATCGTCGAGATCGATGGGATCAGCCGAGCCGGCTTCATGACCATGAGCGAGCTCGCGGTTGAGGTGACGGTNGCNACGCTGATGGAGGGCGGTCGGGCCACCCCGCACAAGCGCCCNGTCAAGAAGAACTATCCCAACGTGACGCTCGGTCGCGGCGTGACCGACGACCGCGACATCTACGACTGGATGGGGCAGGTCTCCTCGGCGAGCACCGGGACCGGGCTCACCGGAACCGACTACAAGCGCAACATCGACATCGTACAACTCGACCGAGACGGATCCGAGCGCCGCCGGTGGACGCTGTTCGGCTGTTTCCCAGTCCGCTTCGTGGCTGGCGATTGGGACGCGGACAGCGACGATCCGCTGGTCGAACAAGTCGAAATCGCATTCGACTACTTCGAGATCGACTGATCCAGCCAGGCGCCTGAGCAAGAGGGGGATGTATGCAGGCGACGCTGCCCACGGGCATGATCATAGAGATCCGCGGGATGAAGGTTCGCGAACAGCGGATCTTCTCTGACCGTCGGCTCGCCAAGCGCGGCGGCACCGTCGGGAAGCTCGTGGAGGCTTGCACGGTAGGCGTCATCGACGCGGGCCCGTACACGCTGACCCAGGACGGCAACCCGCCGTGGGATCACGTGTGCCAGGGTGACCGCTTCGCTGCGGCGCTCGCGATTCGAGCCGAGACCTACGGTCGCAACTACGACTTCCGATGGGCGTGTGGATCTTGCCGTTCGTCGAACGCCTGGACCGTTGACATCATCGACGACTTGCCGCTTCGGGAACTGTCCGGCGGCGATCTCGACACGTTCAAGACCTCCAACCGTTTCACGGCAGAGGTCGACGGCGCTGAGGTCGTGTTCAAGATCGCCACCGGCGCAGATGAGCAGGCGATGGCGCAGAACGCGCGGCGCTTCCGCGATGCCCCGATCTCGGGCGCGCTCATGACGCGCATCGTTGAGATCAACGCCAACGGCGAACTGCTCAAGCCGAAGGACCGGCAGGAGTGGATCGAAGATCTCAGCATGGGCGACGTGCTCCTGCTCATCGAGGAGATGGAGCGCCGAGACTGCGGCGTCGAGACATCCATCGGCGTCGAGTGCTCCGAGTGCGGGGCAGAGCAGGAAATCGATCTCCCTTTCGACGATGGCTTCTGGCTGCCGAAGAAGAAGCGCCCGACCCAGGGGCGGTAGCGGTCTGCTCTCTCGGCACGCAGCGGATCGGCTCCCTGTTCGAGTCGGCAGCAATTGCGCTCAACGTCGCCAGCGCCTGCCCATCGATCATGTCTGGCCTCGATCTGGAGTCGTGGCGCGTCCGGGCGTTCGAGCTTTGTTGGTCTTCGCACGGCGGATCTGGCCTGGGGATGCCCTGGTCTGACATGCTAGATCTCGACGTTGACGAAGCGAATTGGTTGCTTGACGCCATCAGAAAGCGACGCACCGACGAGAGCAACGCGATTCGGCAGGCGGCAAAGGCCGGACGGTAGCGGTAGGATGTGGGGGTAGGACGCCGGAGGCTCGAGGATGGCGCTCAACAACATGGGGCTCGGCTTCGTCTTCACCGCGCGCGACGCGGCAAGCGCGAAGTTTGGCAGAGTCGGCACGAGCTTCGGCGCCCTTGACCAACGAGTCGGAACCGGAACGGCCTCCATCGGGCACAACCTCGGGAGGCTGAAGATCGCCTTCGGAGCGTTTGCCGCTGGCGCAGTTGGCCTCGTGGCCTCGTTGTCTCTGGCGGATCCGGCCGGCAAGTTTGACCAGGCCATAGCCAAGGTCGGCGCCATCAGCAGGGCCTCGGCTGAAGATCTACAACTGCTCGAGCGATCCGCGCTTGACGCAGGTATCGCCACGCAGTTCTCTCCGCGAGAGGCTGCCGACGGGCTGGCAGAATTGGCTGCCCAGGGATTCAGCGCCACCGAATCTGTCAAGGCGCTCATCCCTGCGTTGGATCTCGCTGCTGGCGGGCAGATCTCGGTGTCAGAGGCCACCAAGGCTGCGACGGCCGGGATCAAGGTCTTCGGGCTCGAGGTAGAAGACGCAGGGGCCGTGGCCGACAAGATGCTCCGCATCTCGAACGCGACCGCGCTTCAGGCGCGTGATCTCGGGCTGGCCATGGGTACGGTTGGCCGCGGCGCGAGCGCAGCGAAGCAGAGCCTCGACGAGATGCTTCCGGCCATGGGCCTGGTCAAGAACACCGGCGTGGACGCGAGCGTTGCGGCCAGTTCCGTAAGCTCTGCGTTGCTGTTCATGGCCGATAACGCGCAAAAGTTCCGCAAGATAGGCGTTGACGTTGCAGACGCAAACGGCAAGTTCAGGCCGTTCCTCGACGTGGTAATGGACACGCAGGAAGCGCTGTCTGGCCTCACCGACACGCAGCGCGTGGCCAAGGCCAAAAAGCTGTTCGGCCGGTTCGGCCTCACCGCCTTCTCCGCGATCAGTGGCCAACTGGGCAAGGGGATCAAGAACGCCAGCGGAGAGATGCTCAGAGGGGCGAAGGCCGTTGACTTTCTGCGGCAGACGATGGCCGGAGCTGGCGGCGCGGCCGAGGAGTTCCGCGAGAAGTTGCTCAGCAACTTCGAGGGCCAGAAGACGCTGATCAAGGGCTCACTGCAAACCCTGGCCATCGCGGCTGGGCAGCCGTTCGCAAAGGTGCTGGCCCCAATCGTCACCGGCTTGATCGGGCTCATCAACAGCCTCATCAAGCTGATCAAAATCATCCCCACGCCGATCAAGAGGTTCGCGGCAGGGCTGTTCGTCTTGGCCTCTGCGTTGACGATGGTTGTCGGCGGAGTGCTGGCGATGAAGTTCGCGATCTCCTTCATCGGCCCTGCAATCGCTGCCGCGGCTTTCGCCGTCGCTGAGATGGTCGCTGCCGCCTGGCCGTTCGTGTTGGCGGCAGGCGCCATAGTCGCGGCCGTCGTGGCGCTGCGCGCAGCAATCTCGGCCAACCTTGGCGGCATCGGGGACGTGTTCCGCGCGACCTTCGCCAGGATCCAGCTTGCGTGGCAGGCCGTGACGCAGTTGATCCGCGATGGCGCCTTCTCTGGGGCGGTGCTCGAGGAACTCGACAAGGTCGGCAACCGCGGTGTGAAGGAGTTCGCCAAGTCGGTCTTCGGGATTTTCTACCGCGTCAAGCGCTTCTTCCTCGGGCTGGCGGGCGCCTTCAACGAGGCTGTCGCGCCAGCGGTAGAGGGGATCAGCGATGCGTTCGGCTTCCTGGCCGACAAGGTGTCGGAACTGGTCAACGAGATCGTGGGCCCGGCATCTGACGGGCTCAAGCGGTTCTCGCTGACCAATTCTCAATATTTCCACAGCTTTGGCGCAGTCATCGGCGCCGTGTTCGGCGGCATTGCGCGCGTGATCGGGTTCGCCTTGGAGGTGTTCGTACGCTTCTTTGGCGCCATCGCCTGGGGCGTGCGTAAGGTCGTGCAAGGCGTCAAGTGGCTGTTCGGCCGCCTGCAGGAGTTCGGCGGCATGCTCGGAGATTGGGCGTTCAACATCGCCCAGCGCTTCCAGGCGCCGTTCAAGGCCGCGGCAGAGCAGATCATGGCATTCCTTGAGCCCGTGATCGGGTTCTTCGATGCGCTGAGCGACCGGATTCTGGCCGGGCTGGTCAAGCTGCGGGACTCAATGATCGTCATGGCCCGCAAGACCCCGACGTGGCTGCGAACCGAATCGGTCGAGCGCTTCGCTGCGCTCGAGACCACACAGGAACAGCAATCTGGCGAGGCGCTCCGGGCTACCGTGGCCAGCCTTCCTGCCAGCCAACAGGCCAGGATCCAGACTGCGCAAGCCGAGGCAACGAGCGCGGGCATCGGAGAGATCGGCGAGAAGCTGGTTCAGATGGCCCAGATCTTCGCGGATGCGCAGGGCGGCGACGTGATCGTGAGCGTTGACGGCGAGGCTATCGCTTCGGCTGGCAGGCGAGCTGACAGGCTCGCGGCAGAGCGCAGCTTCTCGGCCGTGCCGGTCTACTAGGAGGCGCGATGCAAGGCGACACGGCAACGGGACAGCGGATCACGCTCCTGAACCACGAGACCGACGAGCTGATCGAGGTTCCGATCCGTCCTGACATCCTCTCTGAGCAGGTCGAGGTCAACTACTCTCGCGCCACCGTGATCGGGCTGACGCACCAGCCGCTTCAGTACCTTGGGACTGCCAACCGCAAGATCCCGAGCATCACCTTTCAGGTGGATCAGCATTTCGCAGGAGAGGGCGAGGACATCGAGACGCTGCGCAACTTTCTGATGGCAGCGACCGTCGAAGAGGAAGGCCGGGCTGGCCCTGCCAGGATCACGATGGTCTGGCCCAAGGCAATGACCTTCACCGGCGTGATCACCAGCCTGCGGATCTCGCGTGAGCGGTTCGGGTCAGATGGCCGGGTGACCGGCTACTCTGCCACCGTGACGTTTGAGGAGTGGGTGCCTGAGCGCCGCACCGCAGACGCCTACAGGCTGGGGGTGTACTGATGCCGCCTGGAGCCTCTTCGCGCTACATCTTCACGCAGGGCGTCATCGAGGGCGACGATACGTTTCTCACCGACCGCGTACCGTTCCGCTACCGCGATCTGGACGACAACCGGATCCATATCGCGAAGGCTGGCGACACCTTCGACGGCCTGGCCGGCTTCTACTTTCGAGGCATGCCGAGGGCCTGCGGCTTCTGGTGGGCCATCGCTGACTTTCAGCCGATCCCGGTTGTGGATCCGACCGTAGCAATCGAGCCGGGAACGCGAATCGTGATCCCGTCTGTCCGGGTGCTGACCACGGTCATCCTCGGAGAGCGGCGACGGCGTGAGCATGGCTGAGCGCTACCGACCGGGCATCACCGTTTCCGTCCTGGACGGCGCCGGCCAGGTTGTGAGCCGCTCATCCGATGCGATCCGCGACCGCGTGATCAACTTCACCTATCAGGACAACGACCAGAAGGCCGACCGGGCCACGCTGTCGCTGATGAATCGCGATCTGGCGCTGTTCGAGCAGGGCGACGATGTTCTCGGCGGGACCGAGCTGGAAATCTCATGGGGCTACCCTGGCGCGTTTGCGCCGCCCCGCAAGGTGATCATCAAGCGGATCACGGGCGGCGAGATGCTACAGGTCGAGGCCCTGGCCGAGTCCGTGCAACTGCACCGCGAGACCAAGAGCCGGGAATTCGTCGGCTTGAGCCGCTCCAAGGTGGTCGAGCAGATCGCCACCGAGGCTGGATACGTCGGGGCGTTCGCCGACATCGAAGACACCGAGGAGATCTACGAGATCATCACCCAGAACAACGAGACCGACGCCGCGCTGTTAGCCAGGCTCGCGGCTCGCGAGGGTTTCCTGTTCTACGTGGACGACACCGGGCTTCACTGGCACCGACGACGGTTCGATGCCGCGCCGTCGCACATCTTGGAGTGGCGCGGCGGCGACGCCGGCAACGTTGAGAGCTTCGCGGTCGAGAGTAACCTGATTCGCCGCGTCGGGCGGGTGAAGGTCCGCTCGCGTGATGCCCTGGCCAAGACCGACATCGAGGCGACCGCAGACAACGACACGGCCGAGCGCGACACCCTTGGCGACGTTCGCGAAGTCCTGGCGATTTCGCCAGAGACCCAGACCGAGAGGCGGTACAAGGTCAACGCCACCGACGTGGTGCGCCCAAGCTCGGCATCGACAGAAAAGCGCGCTGTCCGAGAAGCGCAGGCCAGGTTTCGGCGAGCGGAGAGGGAGACCGTGCAGCTTCGGATGCGCGTCATCGGCGATCCGACCATCCGGGCGAAGAGCATCGTGGAGGTTCGCGGTCTTACGGCCATGTTCGACGGGCCCTACTACGTGCGCGAGGCCATGCACCAGATCGACGCATCCGGCGGCTATCGGGTGGATCTCAAGCTGATTCGAGACGCGAAGGGGAAGCTGGCGCAGCAGACGCTAACCGAACAGCAGGGCGGCGACCGCAACAGGCAAGAGGCGCAGCAACCCGGAACCGTAACCCGGCGCGAGACCGTGGATCCTGAGCACCCGCACGATGAAACACGCGGCCGGATCGAGTACGTTCGCAGCGGCCAGGTGGTAGGATACGAAGACCCAGAGGCCCTGAGCAGCGTTCCAGGTGGCGGCAGATGAGCGATCCATTCGACGACCGCAACGCGGCAGACGCCCGAACCAACGGGATGGTCGTGGGCGTGGTGACGGATCGGCAAGATCCGCTCAAGCTCGGACGGATCAGGGTTCGCGTTCCCGGGCTGTTCGACGACGGAACGCCATGGGCAAAGCCGCTGACGGTCGGGGGCGGCACGCGCAACACCGGGCTGTTCTTCGTGCCAGAGATCGGGGCCGAGGTCGCCGTCTGGTTCAACCAGGGCGATCCTGACGAGCCATACTACATGCCCGCCCATTGGGGCCTTCCTGGCGGGCAGAGCGAAGTGCCGAGCGAGGCGTTCCCCGGCGAGGCCGGCGCAGACGCAGAGCCAGACAACCGCGTGATCGCTGTGCCAGGCTTCCGCATCGAGATCGACGCCACGGAAGGGCAGCGCAAGTTGCGCCTGACCAACCAGAAGACCGGCGACAACATCACCCTGGATCAAGAGGACAACTCGATTCTGATCCAAGGCACGACAAGCGTCTTGATCCGCGCAGAGGGCGAGGTTGAACTCGACGCATCCATGATCACCATCGGCGGCCGCCCTGTTCGGATCGGCGTCGAGGAGCCCATCTGATGGCAGCCGATCCACCGTTCGACGTGTCGCTTCCGGTCGA
>JGI10211J34971_10003240_pt1 | contig 13105 bp, 12 predicted proteins | sample Etolagsediment_FD_34971 | JGI IMG/M metagenome (IMG submission 34971) | reverse complement strand
CAGGGCGGCGGACGCGGCGGCCCAGGTGGCGGACGCGGCGGCTGGGATCCGGCCCGCATGGAGCAGATGATGATGGATCGCATGAAGGAGCGGATGGGCGCCAGTGACGAAGAGTGGCAGGCGATCGGCCCCCTCGTTAAGGACGTCATGACCAAGCAGCGCGAGACGCGCGGCGGCATGTTCGGTCGGTTCGGCCGCGGCCGTGGCGGAAACGAAGACGAGCAAGCAACGCCCGAGACACCGGCGGACGCACTGCGCAAGGCCGTCGAGGCCGAGGGCACATCCTCGGACGAGATCAAAGCGAAGCTGGCGGCGTACCGCGCCGACCGCACGAAGAAGGAAGCCGAGCTGGAAGCAGCCCGGGAGAAGCTCCGTGCCGTCCTGAGCGTGAAGCAGGAAGCACAGCTTGTCTTGTCCGGCATGCTTGACTGATTCGTGCCGCGTCAGCCGGGCTGGTTTTCACGACCCGGCTGGCGCGGACTCCGTTTACGACCGGAGACAGCGGTGAACGACCTGATCACACACATGATCGAAGCAGGCCAGGTCGCTACGGCCGACGAGGCAGCGGCCCGCCAGGTCGTCGAGCAACGGGGGAGGGAACCCGAGGAAGCAGCAGTTCTGCAGTGGGTCTCGCAAGAGTACGGTGTCCGCTTCACGGACTTGACCGACTTCCACCCCGATCTGTCCCTTGTGGCGGAATTTCCCACGCGCCTCCTCCTCCAATGGGATTTGCTTCCTCTCCGACGTGACAACGGTCACGTGGAGGTCGCGGTCAGTCGCCTTTTCGATCCCCGCGGCATCGATGCCTTGCACGTGGCCACCGGGGAGTCACTGTCACCGGTCCTGTCCCCGACAGACGCAATCCGAGCTGCCATCAGGTCCCATCTCGGTGTCGGCGCGGACACGATAGACGCCCTTGAGCCGGCTCTCGCTCTACAGGTCATCGAGGAGGACGGTCACGATGGTCTGGACTTGGATGAATCGGCTCAAGACGCGTCCATCATACGGTTTGTCAACCAGATTCTGGTCGAGGCCATCGGTCAGCGTGCCACGGATGTGCACCTGGAACCGTTCGACGACGAGTTCCGCATCCGGTACCGTATCGACGGTGTGCTGCAGGACGTCCCTGTACCCCCCCGGCTGAATCGTTTCCAGCCTGCCGTTGTCAGTCGCATCAAGATCATAAGCGACCTTGACATCGCCGAGAAGCGCTTGCCCCAGGACGGGCGGATCAAGCTCCGGCTTCGCGGTGCTGAAGTGGACGTGCGCGTGTCCATCATCCCCATGATCCACGGTGAAGCGGTCGTGCTGCGCCTGCTGCGCCAGGATTCGACACTGCGCGGCCTGGACGAGTTGGACATGGACGAGCGTGAGCTCGGAGCGTTGCGGCACTTCCTGGGAATCCCGCACGGGATCGTTCTGGTCACAGGTCCCACCGGGAGCGGCAAGACGACGACGCTGTACGCCGCGTTGCAGGAGATCAACGACCGCGACCGCAAGATCGTGACGATCGAGGACCCGGTCGAGTACCAGATCAAGGGGATCAACCAGATACAGGTGTCCGAGAAGACCGGCCTCACGTTTGCCCGCGGACTCCGCTCGATTCTGCGCCACGACCCGGACATCCTGCTGATCGGCGAGATTCGCGACTCGGAGACTGCGAAGATCGCAGTGCAGGCGTCACTCACCGGACACCTGGTATTTTCCACGCTGCACACGAACGACGCGCCGAGCGCGATCACTCGCCTTGTGGACATGGGCGTCGAGCCCTATCTCGTGGCTGCCTCGGTCGAGGGCATTCTCGCGCAACGGCTTGTTCGCGTTCTCTGTCCCAACTGCAAGCGCCCGGTGACCGAAGACGAAAAGCGTGAGATCCCGGACGACCTCTGGCCTGGCAACGGGCACACGGTGTACGCCGCTGTCGGCTGTCCGGAGTGCCGTCACACAGGCTACCTCGGGCGACACGCCATCTTTGAGGTGATGCGTCTGAACGACGACATCCGCACAATCCTCACCACGTCCCAGTCGGCCAGTGAAATCCGCCGTGTTGCCTCCGAGCAGGGCTGGCGTTCGCTGTGCGGGGATGGCTGGCGGCTTGTCCGCGCAGGCATCACGACAGTCCAGGAAGTTCTCCGCGTCAGTCGTGACACCCAGTAAACGCCGGGAGACAGGGCGTGGCATCGTTCCACTACCAGGCACTCACAGCCAACGGTCAGCTGACCGAGGACAGCCTCGACGCACCGTCGCGACACGACGCGATCGCGCGTTTGTCGGCGCAGGGCCTGAACCTGCTTCAGCTCCGTGAAAGTGGCACGGCGGACGCCACAGCCCGGACGCCAAAGGTCGCCGGCACGCCTCCGGGACGAGTGCCTGCCAAGGCGCGCGAAGCCTTCCTCCGGCAGCTTTCTTCCCTGCTTGCCGCCGGGGTCCCTTTGGCCACATCGTTGCACCGACTCGCGCGCGAGACGCACCACCGCGCGGCCCGCGACGTGTGGCAGGCTCTGCACGATCTGGTCGCCGACGGGGCAGCCCTGGCCGACGCGATGGCACAGTTCCCCCAGGCATTTCCACGCGTGACAATCGCCATGGTGCGGGCCGGCGAAACAGGCGGCTTCCTCGATCTGGTGCTGGGGCAGATCGCCGAGTTCCAGTCCCGTGATCGCGACCTCCGCAGCAAGGTCCTGACGGCTCTCATCTATCCGTGCATCCTCGCAGTGCTGTCCGTTGGGGTCGTCGCCTTCCTCCTCACGTTCTTCATCCCGCGTTTCGAGAGTATGTTCACTGACTTCGGTGCGACACTGCCCGCATTGACACAGGCGATTGTCGGGCTCAGCACGTGGTTGCGCAAATGGGGGATACTGGTCTTTCTCGTGCTCACCATCGCCGTTCTCGCCCTCCGTCGCTGGGCGTCCTCCGAGCGGGGCCGGCGACAGTGGGAAGCGTGCCTGCTGCAACTCCCCGTGGTCGGGCCGCTCAACGCGCGATTCGCCATGACGCGCTTCTGCCGTATGCTCGGTACGCTCGTCGGCGCGGGTGTGCCCCTGGTCACGGCGCTCCGCGTCGCCAGCGAATCACTTGGCAACCAGATACTCGTCGACGCCGTACGCGAGGCCGTGCGCCGCGTCCAGCAGGGACATCGGCTGGCGTCCAGCCTGTCCGAGTGTCCCATGCTATTCCCGGGATCGGTCGTCGAGATCGTCTCCGTCGCCGAGCAAGCCGCACGTCTCGACCGGGAACTGATCCGGCTGGCGGAGACGAGTGAGAAAGAACTGGACCGGAACCTCCACACGGCCGTCGCGTTGGCTGAACCGCTCCTGCTCTTCGTCATGGCCGGTATTATCGGCACCATTGTCGTCGGCATGGTTCTCCCGATCTTCAGCCTGCAGGAGTACATCCGGTAGCGACACAAGCGTGGCTGTCGCCGCGTGCGCTCGGGCCGAGCGCATCTCCAGCGTGATGGCACAGGGCAACACGCTCGGCCAACATCGGCTGCGCCTGGAGATGCGGTGGGCTCCACCGCTGGAGTCCGCCTCGAGCGGACGGCTCGGGTGCCCGTGGTGCCGGCAGACACCGGGGCGTGGCTGTCGCCGCGTGCGCTCAGATCCCATTCGCCCCCCGTGCGCACATATTGCGCATGTCGCAGATCGCAGACTGCACTGTTTGCGCATCCCGCACGCATTGAGGTCCATCATCCCCCGAAGATTGGTCTCCCCGGCACGATCAAACAGACTCGGCCCCCTGCTTGGCATTGTGCCTGCTCTACCGTCCGCGACTAGTTGCCACCATCAGCAAACGCCCGAATCCGAGGAAGGAAGAAACGCAATGCAGAAACAGACGCCCGTAACTCGACGGAACCGTTTCACGATGGTCGAGCTGCTGCTCGTCCTGGTCATCCTGGCAACCCTTGCCGCAGTGGTTGTACCCAAGTTCACCGGACGTTCCGAGCAGGCTCGAGTGACGGCTGCCCAGACAGAAATCGCGTCCGTGGAAGTGGCGCTGGACGCCTTCGAGATCGACAACGGCTACTACCCGCAGGGCAAGGACGGCCTCGAAGACCTGTTCACCGACCCGGGCGACGCACCGAATTGGCGCGGGCCGTACCTGAAGAAGCCTGTCCGCAACGACCCTTGGAAGCGCCCGTACATCTACGAATGCCCCGGCACACATAACCCGACAGGGTACGACGTGATGTCCATGGGGCCCGATGCACGAATCGGCGGCGGCGACGATGTAACGAACTGGGTCGAGGACTAGCGCATGCGACTCTCGGCTGCACAGGTCGGTTCCCGCAGGGAGTGGACTCCCTATTGTCGACAGGGGTTTACGCTTCTCGAGCTGATCCTCGTGCTCGCCCTCATCGGTGCGCTGTTGGCAGGAACAGTGCCGGCCTTGCGGGGGTTCGTCCACGGACGGGATGCAGTAGAGGAAGCGCGCCGGTTCCTGGCCTTGACACGGTTCGCCAGCTCGGAGGCGGTCTCGCGAGGCGAGACGATGAGAGTGTGGATCGACGTCGGGCGCAACGCATATGGCATGGCATCGTTTACGGGTTCGGAGGACGCGCCCACTGTGTCACGAGAATACACCATCCCTGCGACGCTCGGCATCGTCCTGAATGAGGAAGTCGACGATCAGGATGTGCCCACGGTGCTATGCCTGCCGGACGGCACGTTCGATCCCGGCGACCTGACCGCCGTGGCCATCTGTGATCTGACCAGCTTGAGCGACCAGATCGTCGTCGTGCCCGACGAGCTGCGGACGCGGTTCAGAGTCCTCTCGGAGACCGAGCAGTGAAGAGAGGAAGAACAGGACACCACTTCACGTTCGTGGAGGTGCTGGCAGCCATGATCGTTACTGCCATCGTGTTGCCTGTCGCCGTTCGCGGCGTGCTCGTGGCATCGCGTGCTTCGCAGGTAGGGCTCCGCAAGGAGACAGCCCTGCGTCTGGCCGATGCCACCCTCAACCGCATCGTGCTGACCGAGGAGTGGCGGGAGATGGAACCGACCGGGCAGTTCGAGGACCGGCCGGCCTACCGGTGGGAACTCGTGACCGAGGACTGGATGGTGGACGACGACCTGGACACGTCCATGACGTTGCTTACGCTTGTGGTCTACTTCCCCATGCAACATCGGGAGCTGAGCGTGCATGCAAGCACGCTCGTTGCCGGAGGGGAGGAATGATGATGCGTGTCAACAGGTATCGGGTGTCCGGTGTCCGGTGTCGGGGCGCGCGTGGCAAGCGGTTCACATTGCTCGAGATCATTGCTGTTGTCTCGATAGCCGGGGTGTTGATGGCGGGATTGCTCATCGCACTGCGTGGCACGATCCTCATGCGAGAACGGGACGATGCCGCAACCCGTGATGATGCCGCAAGGCAGCACTGTCTGGACGTGGTGAGTCGCGACCTCCGCGGAATCGTGCCGCCCGGCACGCCTCTGAGTCCGGACTTCCTCGGGGAGCCGGAAGAAGCGGACGACGTCCGCCGGGACACGGTCGAGTTTGCGACCTCCGCAAACTCGCCCCGGGACGGCGTCTTCGGCGGAGACGTCATCCGCGTGTCGTACTCCATCGTGCAGGACGAACAGGACGTTCCCGGTCACCTTGTCCGCAGTGTGTGGCGGAATCAACTCTCGGTCGAAGAGGAAGACCCGGAGGAACAGGTCCTGATTGACGGCATCCACTCGCTCGCGTTTACGTACTATGACGGCGAAGAATGGCTCGATTCGTGGGACTCATCCCTGACGGAAAACGTCCTCCCACAGGCAGTGACGGCCCGCATCGAACGCGTTGCGGACCTCGATGCGGAGTTCGGCGAAGTGATCGAGTTGACCGTTCCCATTTTCGCCGTCACGCCTCCTCTGGACACTGAGTCGCAGGAGGGTGCCCGATGACGCGAAATCCGCACAGGCAAAAGGGCTTCTCTCTGATTATCACGCTGTGGATCACGGTCGTGCTCACAACCACGGCTCTGTGCTTCAGCCACTCGGTTCTCCTCGACCAACGCCGGTGTGCCAATACGGCCTCGGGGATTCAGGCTGAACAGACTCTCTCGGCCGCGGTGCGGTACGTGCAGGCGGTCCTCGATATCGGGGACTACGGCGACGCTCTTCCGGACGAGGGGGCCGCACTGCTCGAGGGGGTGCCGGTCGGCAGTGGCACGTTCTGGCTGGTCGGGCGCCGACCTGTCGACGAACAGTTTGCCTCCACGTCGGTGACCGAGGCAGGCGAGGGTGTGGAGTTCGGACTGGTGGACGAAGCCTCGAAGCTCAACCTCAACACGGCCACGCGTGACATGCTGTTGGCCCTCCCGGGCATGACGTCGGAACTGGCAGCGGCAATCATCGACTGGCGGGACAGCAATGACGAACCTGACGAGGGCGGCGCCGAGTCCGAGACCTATCTGCGGCTCGACCGCCCTTACGAGTGCAAGAATGCTCCGTTTGACTCCCCTGAAGAGCTTCGACTGGTGTATGGCATGGACGTGAACATCCTGTTCGGGAAGGACCGTAACCTGAACGGCGTGATAGACGTGTGGGAAAGCGACAGCGTCGTGGACGTACTGCTGGCGGCAAGCCCGCCGTCTCAGCCGTTTGGCTTGCTGGAGTACGTCACGGTGTGGAGTCGTGAGTCAAACACCGGCTCGGAGAGCGAACCGAAAGTCAACGTGAACGAACGTGACAGCTCGGCATTGATCAGCCTGCTCCAGCGCGAACTGGGCGGGGAGGTGGCCGAGCGGGTCCGAAGCGCCGCACGTCCGGGTCAGACGCTGTATCGCAGCCTGCTGGAGTTTTTCCTGGCCAGCGGTTTGGACGAGCAGCAATTTGCCAAGATCGACGACAGCCTGACGGTCTACTCCAATGAATGGACCGAGGGATTGGTGAACGTCAACACGGCGTCCGCGACCGTACTGGGATGTCTGCCCGGCATGGAGGACGGGGATGCCGAACGGTTGGTCGCGTACCGGGCCCAGAACCCGGACTCGCTCACGTCCGTCGCATGGGTCGCCCGGGTGTTCGACCGCCAGAAAGCAGCCAGGATCGGGCCGGCGATCACAGCGACTATCAGCCAGGTGAGTGCGGACCTTGTGGCGCTTGGCGAAGGTGGGCGAGGCCTCAGACGTTGCTTCGTCGTGTTCGATCTGTCCGGTGAGAGCATCCGCATTGCCTATCGGCGCGACCGTACAGGACTGGGCTGGTGTCTGGGCGAGCCAGCTGAAGAGGAGTTCGACATATGAGCGGTCCGCGCTGGCGATCGGTAGCTGTGATCACGCCCGAGGATGGCGGGGTGCACGTCGTGCGTATGCGTCGACGAGGCGCCGCGTACGAGGCGACCGGCGACGCCCACGTGCAACTCCGCCTGAGTCTGTTTGGCGACGCTGTCGAGCTTGTGTCGCGCGACTTGCGTGACCGCTTGCGCGAGCAGGGGATACAAGAGCGTCACTGGATCCTGGCAGTTCCTCCTTCTTGGCTTGTGTCGCGCTCCGTTTCCTTCCCGGATGTGCAGCTCGGGGACGAGAGGGAGTTCCTCTGGCTACAGGCCGAGCAGACGCTACTTGCGCAGGGCGAGCGTCCTGCTTTGGCTGTTTCCCGGTATGCTCTCCCTGACGGCACACGCGGTGCCACGCTGTTTGTCTTCAGCAGCGACCGCCTCGACCGGGTTCGTCAGGTTCTGACGAAGGCAGGACTCCGACTTCTGGCTGCCGCGCCCGCCGGCGTGTGTAAGTCCGATGCGGGAATGCCGGCTCCGGCCGGCGCGATGATCGGCGCCGGAAATATGATCCGACTGCAGGTCTCAGCGGGCGGCGGAATTGTGCTGCTGCGCGACATCCCCAGACCCGCGGGGCCGCTCAACGCTGACGGCGTCCGGCACATACAGAGACACCTTCGTATCGCGCTGGCCTCGCTGCCCGACGCCGTGAGGAGTGCATTGCAGTCTATCGACTGGGCCGACGAGACCGGCCGCAACACCAGGTTTGCGTCTATCTGGGAGGAATCCGAAGATGCTGTCTCGGGCGCGGTCCCCGCCCTCCGAGCCGCTGATCTCCAGACGACGGCCGGCGCGGAGTTCGCAGTCGGGCAGTTTCTGGCGCAGTCCTCCCTTTCGTGCTTCGGCGTGCGTCACGACCAGGTCTCACGGCCGTCCACGCTGAGGAGGATCTTGAGGTCGTTTGTTCCTATCGCGGTCTGCCTGGCCGCACTCATTGCGCCCGTGGCCCATCAAGCGTGGCGCCTCAGGACACTCCAGCGCGAGCTTAACCATCTCACACCCCGGGCCGATGTGATCGAGAGTGCCCGGTCGCAAGTGAAGGAACTGTCGCGGTGGTACGATTGCAGACCCGCAACGCTGGACATCCTGAGAGCGATCACCCACGCCTTCCCCGAGTACGGCACGGTCTGGGTGACCCGCTTCTCCGTGGCCGACGAGCGTGCCGTGGAGTTGTCCGGGAAGACGACGGATCCAGGCGCATGGCTGGCCATGCAGGATGTTCTGCGGAACTGCCCCGCCGTCAGCGACCTGCGCGTATCGCAGACGCGAACGGCCTCGGGCAATGATGCGACGATGACATTCGGAATCACGTTCACTTGGGAAGGACTCCGCCAGTGAGTACAGATCACCGACAGAAATGGCTGACGATCGCTGCCGTCGCGTGTGTGGGTGTACTGGTCGCCGATCGTGTCGTGATTGGCCCCGTCATACGCAGGTTCAGAGACCGGGCCCGGATCTTGAGGCAGATGGAGGCTGACGTGAGCCGTGCCCGCGCGTTGCTCGACCAGTCCGATACGTGGCAACAGCGCCTTGCCGACTACCACGACCGCGCGCTGCCGACGGATCCCTCGGCAGCGGAGGGCCAGGTCATCAAGTCCGTGCGCGAATGGGCGTCCCGGTCGGGGTTGACGCTTACGTCCATGCGTCCGCGTTGGCGCACGGAGCCGGGCGAGCGCCCCGTCCTCGAACTCCGTGTAACGGGCAAGGGAGGGATATCCGCGGTCACCGGATTCCTCTTTGCCGCGGAGACCGCACAGATCCCGCTCCGTCCTGTCAACGTGTCTGTGGCCTCGGCCGCGTCCCGACCGACGGACCTGACGCTGAGTGCAGAGCTGCACGCGGTAGTCGTATCGGGAAGCAAAGACAAAGACGCACAGGGAGGCGCATCGTGATCCGGTTGCTGCCAAACTGCCTTCTCGTGTTCCTCTCATCAGTCATTGCATTCGGTGCGGTTGCCCGTTGCGAGTCTGTCCCGTCGATGGATGACTACGCGATCGTGCTCAAAAGGAATGTCTTCGATCCGAGTCGGCGACCGGTGCCCCCGCCGCCGCCAGTCAAACACGTCGAACATGTCGCCCCGCCGCCTCCGCCGCCTTCGCCGCCAGCGCCTGTTGAGGTCCCGCGGTTCGCGGACCTGCACGGTCTGCTACTGGACGGCAACCAGATAATCGCGTTTGTGTCCGGTTCCAACTCAGAGTGGTGCGGCACCAGGCAGGTCGCCGTCGGCAAGGAGATCGGGCCGGGGATCGTGACCGTTGCCGACAGTTGCGCACTGACACTGCAGATCGGAGAACTGTCTGTACGCTGGCCCGTCGGCAAACGGTTGCGGGGCGTCGACGGGACGTGGAGTGTCGAAGGCCAGGCAGGAGCGCCGGCCACACCGACGTCGGCTACCGACGTCAGTGCCACGTCAACGTCAACCGAGACGCCCGACAGCGTCGCCCCCGACGAAGGTGGCGCCAGCGATATACTCAGGAAACTAATGGAACGCCGCAGGAAGGAGCAAGGACTATGAACCTACCACTGGTGCTACGCGCTCTCACGGGTTGCCGCTCCACGCCGGGGCGGTTTGGCCGAAGCAACGTTGTGGGCTCGCCCGGGACGAGAGCGACCGTCGCGGCCCTCGCATTTGCGGTGTTCGCAACGCTGCCTGTGTCGGGTCAGGACGCGGAAGACGGGCTCCCTGCCGACGACACGGTGCTTCCCGAGCAGGTTGCCGTGCCCATCCTGCTGATGGGCGATGACCCGGACGACGTGGCGGAAGCCCTCCCGCTTGTCATGGAACAGGCCGAGCTGGAGGACGAGCCGGAAGACGAGCCTGGGCTCGAACCGGATGCCGGCCCAGAGGTCGAACCGGCGCCAACGTCAGCGGACGAACCCGTTGTCGTGCAGAGAACGGCACCGACGCGAACGGTAGCGGCCGGATCGACCCCCGAACCACCGCTGCCGCCGTTCTCCGACACGATCCGCCTCAACTTGCAGGGCGCTTCCCTCGATACCGTGTTGGGCCACCTGAGCGCCGGTCTCGGGTTCGTGGTGGTCAAGGAAGCCGAATTGGAGGGCACGGTCGACGTCGTCAGTCATCAGGATCTCACGCGTGAGGAGGCCGTGGATCTGTTGAACACGGTCCTCAACGGCAAGGGACTTGTGGCGGTGCAGTCGGACCGGAAGCTGCGGATCGTACGCTTGGCAGAGGCCAAGACCTACGATCTGCCCGTGCAGACCGGGGCCGATCCGGACGCAATCAAGAAGACGGAGACGATGATCACCCAGATCATCCCGGTGCGGTATGCGGATGCCGCAAAGCTCCTCGACAACCTGCGCCCATTGCTGCCAGGCTATTCCTCGGTCACCGCAAACGAAAGCAGCAATGCGCTCGTGGTCACGGACACCCAGACGATGGTCCGACGCATCGCCACGATCGTCAAAGCTCTGGACACCTCGATCGCCACCATCGCGGAGGTAAAGGTCTTCCCGCTCCAGTATGCCGATGCAGAGCAGCTGGCCGAGCTCATTACCGAGGTCTTTGAGGCCCCTGCCGAGGAGAGCCGCTCACGGTCTCGCAGCGACCGAATGCGCGAGTTCTTCTCCCGCATGCGCGGCGGCCCGGGAGGGGGAGGAGGAGACGACCGGGGTCAGAGCAGTACGGGCACCAGCGCGGCACGTTCGGCCGCTGTGCGTGTCAAGGCCGTGGCCGACCAGCACAGCAATTCGGTTGTGGTCAGCGCTCCGGCCGAACTCATGGACGACATTGAACTGCTGGTGAAACAAGTCGACGTCACGATCGATGAGACGACGCAACTCCGGGTATTCACCCTCAAGTACGCCGAGGCCGCGACCATCGCCGCAAGCATCACTGACCTGTTCAACCCGGACGACCGGACCAACCAGCGTTCGTCCTCCGGCTCTCGCGGCCCGATGGGGATGTTTGGCGGCGGACCGTCCGGCATGTTCGGCCGAGGCGGGGACCGCGACAGGGGGAGCAGCGATCAGAACGGCACGTCCCGACAGTTGCAGGAGGCCCGCGTGAACGCCGTCGCGGATACGCGGACAAACTCCGTGGTCGTCACCGCGTCGCCAGTCAAGCTCGCCATGATCGAACAGATGATCAATCAACTCGACGAAACCCCCAAGAACGTTCCCCAGGTGTACGTGTACCAGATTGAACATGCCGACATCGAGAAGCTGCAAGAGACCCTCGAGGCCATGTTCGACGACTTGGGACAGACGTCGGGCACATCCCGAACCGGCAGCACATCGCGCACCTCCTCGTTCCAGGCGCCAACAGGTGGAGCTGGCGGCGGGGCCACCACAAGCGGTAGGAGATTCCAGAGATGAGAAACGTACTGATATCCCTCGCCACGACGGCCTTGCTCGCGGGTCTCTCTCATGCTGCTCCGCCGGTCTCGGCATCGGACGGGACGACCCTCGGCTCGGCCCAGTTCTCGATTGACTTGGACTCGAGGACTCTCATTGTGACCGCGGACCCGGAGACGAACGAGACCGTGCGTCGAGTCATCGAGCAGTTGGACAAACCGGTACCCCAGGCCCTCATCAAAGTGTTGTTTCTGGAAGTGTTGCTCGACGACGAGGTCGACGTGGGAGCGGACATCGAGAACAGGCGTACGTCGGGAGACGGTAACGGCAGCATCATCCAGACCATGTTCGGTGCCGGCGGATTCGTGGAGGGAGGCACGGCCACGATCCTCGAGCACGATCTGTCGTTGACCTTGAGCGCTCTGTCCGAAGTCACCCGGATGGAGGTCCTTTCGCGCCCCTCCATCATGGCGCGTAACAACCAGGAAGCAACGATCACCATCGGCTCCGAGGTCCCGTTTATCCGCAATAGTCAGGTGACGGACGACGGCCGTGTACTGAACACGGTCGAATACGAGGACATCGGCATCATATTGACGGTGACACCTCACATATCCGATGACGGCATGGTGGAGCTTGATGTCGCGCCGGAGATATCAACGCTGACCGGCGAGACAGTGCGGATCTCCGACCAGGTCGTGGCCCCGACGTTTGCCAAGCGTTCCGCCGAGACGCACGTGGTGGTGCCCGCCGGCAAGACGGTGGTAATCGGGGGGCTGATGGAAAACAAAGACACCGAGATCGTCCGTAAAGTACCATTGTTGGGAGATATCCCGGGGATTGGGGGGCTGTTCCGCAGAAAGACAAAGGACAAGCAGAAGACCGAACTACTGATCTTCCTCACGCCACACGTTGTTGCCAACGCCGCCGAGGCCCAGAAACTCAGCAAGGACGAGCGCGACAGTACGTTGCTTATTCCCCGGAGGATCGCTCCCCACGACCTGAAGAAGTACCTCCCCGGTCTCGACGACTAACTCAGACATCAGGTGCCATGAAACCCTCCATCCCGAAAGACTGGCTGGTATTCACCGGGTTGGCCCTCCTCGGGGCCTTGGTCGCTGGTTGGCAGTGGGCCGAGCACGGGCGCGTTGTCGACGCGCAACGCCAGATGCTGCGCAGTCGTGGTCGCGACATCGCCACATCGCTCGAAGTCATACTCAAGTCTCAAGCCCGTTTCGCCACCATTTCGCGTGACCGACTGGAGTCCGCGCTTGCGGGCCTCGCAAAGTCCGATACGCTCGTATCGTTGGCTCTGGTCAATCCCGCCGGCGAGACAGTCACGGCGTCCGGCGTCCCGCTTCCCTCCGGAACGGGGACTCTCCCGCCCGGGACAGCCATATGGGAGGGCGACAGCTTCACCGTTGTGGAACTCGTCCAGATTCTGCCGCCCCCCGGGGACGACGAGGAGACGTCGGAAGGCGGACTCCTCCTTGTCGAACGTTCTCCCCGCCCCCCCGGCGGGCGCC
>JGI10211J34971_10003239_pt1 | contig 13107 bp, 17 predicted proteins | sample Etolagsediment_FD_34971 | JGI IMG/M metagenome (IMG submission 34971) | reverse complement strand
TGTCTGGTTTCACAGGGCCTCCTCTAATAATTTTTCATAGTCCAAAACTAAAGGATTTTTATTATAATTTATTTCAGACATTATTTCAGCATCTGAATAGTTATTCTTCTCTTCTCTAACTCCCCCTATCCTTCTGTTTTCCATAACAAAATCTCTCTGAAGGTCTGTCATAGTAAAACCAATAATATTATGTATTTTCTCAAATATAGTTATTTTTTCTTCAGGACTCTTGGGGCATACATTAAGAATAACAATATCAACACCCTTTGCTTCCTTTATAGACTGTAAAGACCTTTGTAAATGATCAAGGAAATATCTGCCACCAGCCTGTTGTCCAAAAAATCTCTTAAATGATCTACAGTGGTCTATTATTGGTCTAGCACAATAAAGCATCAAATGTCTTCCCTGTATCCTATTTAATAATGAGCTATAGTGACACTCCCCCCTATTGTCCCATATGTTTATAATACCATTTTCCTTCTGTTTGTTTTTGAGATATTCATAATATTTTTCATACCCTTCTTTTTTGTTTATATTCTGTTCAAATTCAAGTTCTGGATTTACCTTCCAATTACTTTTCAAATCATCAAAAGTAAAAACTTTCTTCTTTGATTCTCTCAAATATCCAAATGGTGGCCCAGCAAATAAAAGAATATCAGGGTGAAGGGACAAAACAGTAGAAGTAAAACCACTGCCACATCGTCCTACTCCAAAAACAAAAACAACATCATACTTCATATCTTCACCCCACAAGCTTTTAATTCATCCAAAGCATAAGGAAGCATTTCTTGAGACAAATGAAATTGATCAATCATATAATTCTTTTTCTCAAGATTCATAAAAGTCTCCATCATAAGATAGTAAAGAGTGGCAAACTTTATACCCTCTTTATCACACAAAAGAGAAAAATAACTATTAAACAGATACTCTATCAGACAAATTTCTTCATAAGAACCACAGCAAAGGGTAGACTCTTTAACACCATTAAAAGAATCCTCCCATAATATTGGGTGAGGCCCCCACACCACTAAATCTGAAAACTCATCTTTTATGTCTTTCACTACTTCCATACATTTTTCAACACACTCAAAAACAACATCAAAAGAAGAAACACTCTTTAGGTTCTTCTGCTTAACAAGATGATTTCTGCAATCAATTTCACCCATCATAAGAAGTACTGGTGTGTTTCTGTCAAGTTTATCTATACATGCATCAAATGTCTTTCTTGCTGGATGCTCCTTATTACAAAGATTATAAGACAAATGTGCCCCCGTATACCAAGTCCTAAAATCTTTAAGTGTGTCTTTTACATTACGACCATCCCCATTGTCAGAGGGGAAAGAGTTTACACCAGAAAACAAGCTGATATGACTGCTCCCAAGTACATTTATCATTAGAATGGCACCTCCACAGTATTAAAACGTTCCCCCTCTTTTACCTTATCAAAAAACCAATCGTATCTCTTTGCCATCAGTTCAGAGGTAAACCTTTCTTCAAATTCCTTTCTACAATCTCTTCTGTCGATATATTTCAAATTCTTCAGCATATTGGCACCATCTGAAGTAATTTCATCAACATTATTAGAATCCATATAATTTAGGATAAACCCTGTCTTCATGTCCTTAACTATCTGATCAACAACAACAGCACAATCCTGATTTCTCTTGTTAAATGCAAGCACAGGAGTTCCCATTGCAAGAGATTCAGCATTCACTATTCCAAAGTGTTCCTTCCATGTGTTGTCATTGCTTGAAATAAATACCTTTGCCATGCTCATTATCTTTTGCTTCATGGCATCATCCACACCACGAACCCAAAAAACATCCTTATTATCTATATAAGGGTAAACCTTCTCCCAAAAACAACCTGAATTATAAGGAGGCCCCATAATTACAATTTTCATCCCTGCCTTCTTTGCTGTCTCAATAGCAAGATGTGGAGCTTTGCCCCCCTCAATTTTACCAATCCAAACCGCATAATCATCTGGTTCATAACATGGTACATAGTCCTCTTTAGGAATACCATAATGTATCATACTTGTGGGAAGTCCAAGCCTTGCAAAATCCTGTTGGAGAACTCTTGAGTACGTTATGGTATTAAATGGAAGTTTGTTCATATTCCACCTAATGTGGCACCAAACACACCATACAAGTTCCACATAGTTAAAATTATCAATAACATCAGGATTCCACCCATCCCCAAAATAGTTACACATATAAATATCAAACTCTGTCTTTGTCCTGTTTACATATTCCACAACAGCCTCATAGTGTAAATCAACATCATTCTGAAGCTCCCCAATAGGGACATAATCCTTAATATACTTACTCGGAACATTTGTACCTTCCCTTGAAAACAGATAAATATTGTGTCCCAATTTGCTCAGTTCCCTAATAAGATAATATAAAATTCTCTCTCCACCATAAGCAAACCCCTCTCCAAAGGGGAACACGTTGCCTGTAAATGCTATATTTAATTTACTCATAATAATTCCTTTCTTCTTTTCAGATTGCCCTGACATCACAGGGATATTGAATACCACCACATTTGGCTACATACTCTTTTACTTGGTCATACTCAAAAGCATTAAGCCTATCAAACAAACCCTTCATGTACCTTTTCCAACAAAATATAAGGTACTCCTTGTTATTAATTGGAGGATAAAACACCCCATTTTTTGAAGTTATGCCAAGAATGTGTTCAAGCCAAGGACATTTCCTATTCTTCTCACCATATTTTCCATACAAATATTCATTACTTCCCAAACATTTAAATATTTCTGTATAATCAATGGCATCTCTTCTGCACATAAAAAATCTTGTACTTGCCCACCAATACTCAAAATCATTGTCTATTACTGGGTCAGGAGAGTATATACTTGGGTACGATATAAAATCACACTTCCTCCCCTCTATCATCGTGATAAAATATCTAACAACATCAAAAGAATCCCTCCTGAAAAGAGCAGTGTCCCAATCACAATGAACAAGATACTCACTCCTAGACATAACTATTGCATTAAGTATGTTCAAATCTAACCATTTTGGATAGTAATTTCCACCATAATGCTTGGTATGTTTACAAAGAAGTATGTTCTCCACCATTCCATTTTCAAGCATATACTTAAATTCATCATGCAAAACATCTGGAATAGGCTCATGAATGTCCACATATAAAGTAACCTCAACATTATAATCCCTAAAGAACTTTATCTTATTATAAACACCACCTATAAAGAAATCTATTGACTTTGTACCCCCTTGCATAGACTGGGACAATTCAGAAACTTCTTCCATGAATCCACTTCTTGTATCTGTATTAATTACCAAACTTATTGTCTTTTTGTCTTTATCCATCACTCCCCTCCATGTTCTGTTCAAAATGAAATACTCCCCTCACTCTGCTCATTATCACATCTTGCCAGTCACTTAGGGAATACTCATTAACAAAAGACTTCTTAACAGCACCCCCTACTGGATTTCCTGTAAAGGGATCATAGTTAATATCTTTTGGAAACTCAAAGGCCAAAACATTTTTAAAAACAGCCTCCTTGTCTGCATATCCTGAAAAAAGTCCCATTTTCTCAGCATCCTCCTCACTGATATTCTCTACTGCACTCATCCTGTCAAAATAACAGAATTTGGGAGGGGGGCCTGATTGAATTCTTAGGCTTCTGCCACACATTTTACAAACATAAAACACACTCATTTTCTTTCTCCTTTCTCTTAGAGAATTGTCAAACCATAAAAGCTATTTTCATGCTGCCTCCTTTGGAGGAATATTCCATAATTCCTCACCATACTGACAACCGGGGGTAGCTTCCTCCCCTGAATAAATATAACAAGGTATTTTTGTCATACCAGAAAGAACACAAGCACAGTACCTTTTATATCCATCAAGCCTTTCATACTTCTTTTTCATGTTAAAATAATCAACCACCCTTTCTCTTACTGCAATCGGATTTACTTCTCCACCTTTTCTAATACCACTAAGTATAAACAAAGCCCCTTCATTGTGCATTTCAAGCTCCTTTTCGTCCCACAATTCACTTTTATTGGGGTGTCCATCATCAAACGGATTTATTTCACTTATTGATATCATTTTAAATGTTTTCATATATCTTCCTTGCATCACAAAACAGATTAGCCAAAATAACAAATGTGTCAGGAGTCATTTCAATTCTTAAATCATTATAGTGAAAATGAAAATTACCATCTTTTTGAAGTTCTATTGACACTTCCCTGTTAAAAACAACCTCCTCATCAAATTCAATATGGGACAAAACTTTATCACTGTCGGGACTTAACCCACCATCCCATGCTTTTATTGCTAAAGTCATTGCCACAAAAAAAGACCTGAACTGTGACGGTTCCATAAGAATCCTAATATCACTCCAATGAACATGTATCTTTTCAGCTTGCTCAATTCTTATTTGCTTTTTAAACAATTGATCTGTTTTAAGAAATATTCTGGAAAGAATGTCTCTTACATTACCCACTATTTTATCCTCCGAACAGCCCCAACAAAATTGGGAATTTCATCAACCTTTGTCCTATCTGCATTAGGATTCTGCCAAGTATCATTACCAATTTCAAGAGAAACTGCTTTTACATATGTAAGAATATAATCCCAATCTATTGAAAGTTTTTCATAGTTCCCCCCAGCTACAAGCCAATTTGCAGCAGTAGCGGGGGAAGTATACTGATTTTCAAAATCATGGAACATTATTATACCACCAACCATAACCATTGTTTCAAGAAGTTCCACTTCCCTCATAATAAGTTCAATTTGATGATCATCACTATCAATAAAAACATAGGACACTGCCACATCTGAAAGGTCTTCAAGAAATTTAATTGAAGTTTGTCCAATCAATCTTACTCCCAAATCTGTATGTCTTACTACTCTTTTTCTAACATCCTCCTTAAATGTTTCCTTCCTACAGTATCCCCAAGGCATCTTATCAGAACTACCCTGAATAGTGTGCTTCCAAGCAGATTCATTTGAAAGATCATAAACAGGATCAATCATACAAAACATATCCTTTCTGCCAATATTACTCAAAGCTGCGGCCCCAACTATGGAAGACTTGCCAGCATGAGACCCAAAATCAAGAGCAAATGAGAGGCCACCTTTTGGACAAATTAAATATTTTGTTATAGTATCATATACTGCCATCATTTCAGCAGTACTTACAGCACCGGGGACTTCTTTTATTGATTGTAACACTTCAAGCTTGTTATCCATTTATTCTCCTTTATAAATTATCATTTCCAGAGATTGGTTCTGTTTCCTCTTCCTTACTTCTCATCCTGTTCCAAAAATCTTTAAGGACATCCATTGTATTAGGAATATATAGGCACAACCCACAGGAGCACCACAATATTGAAACATTTTCAGTTTTATCATACAAAACACAAAAATCAATCGCACCACAATTTGGACAAGAACCAAAAGAGTAATTTAATTCCTCATTTGACATTTTTTGTCCATCCAGTAACTGTTTGCTTAATTCCATCATACCCTCCAATCCCAAAAGGTAGGATCAGCATACTCTCCAATTTCAGGCTTAATCTTTGTTTCAAAAACATCATGGGGAAGATTCAACATCTTTCTTCTTGCTTGACACCTCAACCATTTTTTTTCAATTCTCTCCCTGTCCCTGTAGTCATCTTTCTCATAGTGAAGAATATAGGCCAAAGTGTTTTTAATATCCCCCTCAGATTTTTGACCTCTCATGACATGGTGAGGAGAATTTACCCAATGAAGATCGGGATGTCTCCTTATCAGTCTGCACTGATAATCTGGGAATTGCCCTATTTGGTGTGATTCAATGGGCCAACCATCCGTATCAATTATAGCATGTGGGCTGTCTTCATGACGTAATACTTCAATTGTTTTTCTGGCAACTCCTGTCACATCACACTGTACCCCTTCAGTATCAAACTGTGCCAATTCCTCTTTTAATTGAGGACTTATCCTCTCATCGAAATCAAGGATAAAGGCAAGCTCCCCATTAGGAACATAGCTCAAAGCAATATTACTCTGGCACACCTCCATGTCATGATACCAATCATTCCAAGGATGTATGTACACTTCAGTTTTGGTATACCTTTCCAGTTCCTGTACTGTATAATCAGTACTTTTCCCATCAATAACAATTACCCTGTCCACCCACTCCAGATCATGAAAGTCATCAAGACATCTTTTTACCACCTTCTCCTCATTTAGAGATTTCATTAAAATAATCATGATTGTGTCTCCTCTAACAGTTTTTTTAGTTCTCTCCTCACCTTAAGAGGGGAGATTGTATTTATACAGGGGGATTTGCACCTTTCCTTACCATAAGGAATATTCCCCCAACAATGAGAAAGAATACTACACACATCAAGTAAGTTTGGCTCAAGGCACACAAGCCTTTTTTCATCAAATACTCTGGGGCTTGTGACTCTTGCGGGGGCAGGGCCAAAAAGAACAACAACAGGAGTATCCATAGCACCAGCAAGATGGGCACAAAAACTATCAACCGTAACCGCTACATGAGCTTTCCCCATCACCCACGCACTCTCACGCCAAGAAAGCTTCCCCCTCAGATCAACAACATTTCCAACTTCTGGGTCATCTTCTGAACCTATTTGAACAACAGGAAGAGAAATACCTTTAAACACTGTATCAAAATGAGTATATTGTCTATATGCTGATTTACCCCCAGAATTCAAAACAATATAATCCTGATCAAAATCAAAACCACCTTCCTCCACAATCTTTTTGGGAGTCTGGGGAACAATACAAATAGAATCAGGAGTTACTTTGCAAAAATACGGATACATATAATGAAGCTTTACATCAAGATTGTTCCATCCCCCCGGCAATATCTTCTCACCATGTGGGTTGTACACAACCTCATACTTACCAATTGATCTTATATCAAAATCAACAATTTCATCTAAATATTCATTTCCCTCAACAATCCCCCTAAACTGTGGTTGTGTCATATATATAAGTTTCTTCCCCCTGTATTTTTCCTTAATACCTTTAAAACACTGGGTAGACATAAGAACATCCCCTGCTGAAGAATGTTGCACAAACAACACAGCATCTACTTTTCCAGTAGTCTCTACAATCTCAAGGGGTTTTTCTTTAACAACTTCATCAAGCAATGTATTAACATTTGACTTCTCAGATACCCATTCCTTTGCCCTTCTGAGTCCCTTTTCCTTCATCTCTTTTCTCAGGGCATCATTTTCCATAACCTCTTTCATAGCCTTTACAATATTAGAAACCTTGCAACTTCGTGCCTCCATCCATGTTTGCCCCTCTTTCCCCTTCAACGGCAAGTATGACAGTTCATCACAGGGAACAAGAACCCCGGCCCCTTTCACAAGTTCAATATGAGAAGTAGAATCAGAAGCTATAACAGGACAACCACACAACATTGCTTCAAGTGGTGTCCAAGACAAACCTTCTTGCATAGAACAATTTACAAGGCAATCAATTCCATTGTACACCCTTACCATCTCCTCTTGGGCAAACACAGTGTGTTCTGGTCTTGATACAACATCCCCTGTTCTGAGTCCACAATCAAGAGCATACTGTCTTAAATTATAAAACCCATTAACAACATTTGAATGAAGATATAAGGTAGTTTTGGGATTTTCTTTGTGTATAAGAGAAAAAGCCTTTACAAGTCTCTGTGGGTCTTTTCTAACCTGATTTACACCAACAAAACCAAAAATGAAGTGGTCTTCTGGTATTGGAGCAAAAAGGGAACTCTTTATGTTCTTCCTGTCTCCTTCTGAAAGAACCCCCCAAAGATTAGCATTTCTTACATTGGGTCTAAAATATCTTAACTTTGGCACATACTCTTTAAGTGCCATTTCCCCATATCGTGAGTAAACACAAGGGAAATCATGCTTGTTTATCCAATTTACCCAATCTTTACGAATATACTGAAGATCATAAGGAAATATGGGAACAAGTTTAAATCCCATATCTTCTTTAAGCTTAACAAGTTGGGGGAGTATTTCTGCATATCTCCAAATATCAAGCCCAACAGTAACAACGGCACTGAATTCTGCCCTTGACAGAACATCCAAAAGCCTTTGTCCCCCCCAAACATCGTGCCCATCTTTTGCGTGAATTACTGGGTAAGGTATGGTGTTTGCAACAAATTGAGCAGGGTCAACCCCCGTATCCGAAAGAAACAAAACAGGAAAGTATTTTTCTTTATCCAGTTCCCTGACAAGAGTATCAAGCATCCCCGCATTCCCAGTATGTGCAAACGGATGCTCTCCAACGAAAAGTATTCTTTTCTTCATTATTAGGTTCTCCCAATGATTGATTATTACTCTCTTTGGTCTTCTTCTAATCTTACAACATCAACAGACTGGTACCTCCTTTTTATAACCTCTGAAACAACATAATATTCACCAGAAACAGCCTCAAACCTATCTAGCTCCTGTATGCCAATAGAAGATGGGATGTACAATTCATGTCTTTCAATACCAATTCTTCCCAATTCTTCATCTGTATCTGGATCATTTCCAAACAGAGGTTGTGTCATCAGAGCAGATATTTCCCCTGTAATGTGACTCCAATGTGTTTGAGTGTGGTAGGTGTCCCTTATGTTATCCTCTCCAGAAGGTCGCATAAGAACACCATCATTAATATTACACTTATACAAAACAGCATTTTTCCGAAACACCTCATTCTCAAAGATATCATCGGTAATGTTCATCACCACATATCTATTTTGATTCCTCTCAAACTCAAGGATGTTACCAACCTCACCAGAAGTATCATAAGCCATCATTGCCTCAAGAAAAAACTCCCTGATAAAGGGCTTTGTCACTTGGGCATTTGACTCAGATTTCAGGACTTCTCCACTCACACCAATGTCAACAATTGTATAACCAGTCCCTACTTCCTGTATTGCTTCTTTTATATCTGGGCCTATTCCAATTGCCATTTTATATAAACTACATTAAGGTTTCACAATTACTTCCTGATCTTCATCATAGGTAATATCTCTACCAGTACCATTCTCATAGGCAAATCCAGCATCAATCTTTGTTCCAAACATTTTATAGGTATCCACATCAGCAAACTCAGCAGGGTTCTCCTGAACAGCTTTCTCAAACTGTTCATCAATATCCTTTATCATCTGGCGAAAGTGTTCCCACCTTTGCTGAAGATTAATCTGCTCAAATTTGAACTTTGTGGCATAATTATTCAAAAGGTAAAAATACAACCATCTAAAGCTCCTTTGTAACTGCCATGTTATTCTAAAACTGGTAGAAACAGGGTAAGCCCATCCAGTATCATAAGAGGCTCTATCAGCAGCATTAGAATAATCATCAGATGAAAGATAGCTGCTTAAATCCTTTGATTCTTCTTGAAGCTTGGTTATAAGTTCATCCTTTGTCATAATTATTTATTCCTTCTTCTTCTACTTTTGTTTGTAGCAAAAGATAGTGCTTTCTGCCTGCTATTTGGTTTCTCATCTTCCTCTTTACCTTCCGAGGAAGTTTTGGATATCTCGTCTTTCTCTTTATTCTCATTGATGCCTGTTTGCTCATTTTCTTCAGCAGCACCATCTGATTTAATGCTTTGGGAGACTCCTCCTCCCAAAAACTCATCTTCTGTTGGTACATAATCTTCATCATCCCCATCAGAAGAAGAATCAGCAGAAGTAGTGCTTTCTTCAGGAACATCAGAAGTTTGGTCTTCAACATCTCCCCCTCCAACAGGGGCTGGCTGTAGATCATCCTCTTTTACTTCCACTACTTCTACTGTATCTCTCTTTGCCAAAACTTCAGCAATTAATTCCTTTGGAATGTTGGGGACTTCATACTCAGCCCCCTTGTGATATTCTTTTGTTGGTGTCTTCAGATAAGTCACTACTTTAACTTTTCTGATTCTGTCAATTTCCATCAAATTGCTCCTTTCTTTGTTTTATCAATCAGGTTCCAGTTCCACAACTACAACAGCACTTCCCATTTTTACATCGGGACTGGACTGACTAACAAGAACAAGATCAACTGTGAAAATGTCCCCGGCTTCAAACGCAGCATTGCTACTATTAACCACACCTTTGGTAATACCAGTATCTCCAGTAACTTTGGTTGTTTTCTGCTGGCTTGTCTCTCCACTTACGTAGCGGATAGAAGGTTTGGTAGATAAACAAGTAGTTCCATTGATTTTAACATCAACTTCACCACTTAGCTGATTATCATCATCTCTGCCACAAGCACCAACAGACCACCAAACATTCACAACTTTACCAGCAAACCTAGCAGCACCTACTACAGACCCATACACACTGTTTGTAAACTCCCCTGATATCAAAAGATTCAGGGGAGCCAGCACATCATGAGCCACCTGTTTCTCAAAGTTCGGGGAAGTTCTTGGCCCTAAAACATCAGTCATGATTCATCTCCCCTTTCTATCAAGCAACAGTTAAAATATAGACGGCATCTGTAAAGTAAAGAACAGGTAAACCTTTGTTCTCCACTCTCAAATATATACCATCAGGGTCTTTCTTTTCCCAACGGTCGGGTTTTACCCCATAATGCCTGTCAAGGCCAAAGGGGGCCTTCCAATACTCAGCAATTGGCTGATTTTCAACATTATCCGCAAAGAAGACAATTTTATCATCTTCGATAAATTTCCTCCGCATGAAAACAATGTCACGCCCTGCCCTGAAAGAAGCAGTAGGTGCTGTAGATACAGTAACTGTTCCAGCCTCAACATCTACAGAGGCAATGGTTTCGTCCTCTTTCGCACCTGTGGACATATTTACAAAACGAAGGGTTCCACCTGCCAGAAAGTCCTGAGCGTTCCCAACATAAATAACTGTTGTAGTACCACCAGTAACATTTGCAGTCAGGAATGTACGAACCTCATACTGCTCGTCATAGATAAGAAAATTATCAATATCAAGCAGGGCTGCTATCGGTTTAGGATTCACCCCAGTAAGTTTTTCAACAGCACCCTTAAAGAGGGTTCCTTCACCAAATGTTGATTTTTGCAGAAGGGTTTGAATGGTGGTGTCAGTGGCCAAATACTTAAAAACGGATGTGTTACATACAGCCCAGTTTACTTTACCTCCACAATCAAGGCTCACCCTTTCTTTAGCATCTGTAACATCTCCCATTATGTCCTTCTTATTCCCGGTGCTCCAAAGACTCTCAGAAGAAAGAGAAACAATGTGATCTGACGGTATGTCATAATCAACAGTTGCCTTAACTCCTTCTGCAACCTCATAAGCAAATTCACCAGCAAACAACATACGGGCAGTCATCCACTCTTGCCTTCTAAGTACACGACTGGTCATATTTGCAAGTTCTCTGGACAGTCTTTGTTTGGCTTTAAGATATTGTGATTCGGTTCCAGCTTTACGAACATTGTTCAGGAACTCTTCATCAAAAAACATCTTATCTCCCCAAAAAGCAGCTTCTGCTGAATGGGGGGCCACTCCCAACGGGGCAGACTGTTCCGTGGGTGCTCCCGGTGGTTTAAACTTAGCCATTTCCCGTGTTCCATCCTGACTTTCCCATTCAATTGTGCTTGATGGTGAGTCTTGGGAAGGAAACATGTTAGCAAGCTTAAGTGTAAACTGAGCACTAAACTTTGTTACAAACTTTTGTAGTCTTTCTAATCTCAAAGACGGTATATCTCCAAGTCCACGTGGCATATTACTTCACCTCCTTTCTTATTTCAAATATGTATAAATACCCCAACTACCAGCAGAAAGATCAGCAATAGCAGCAGCATCAAAATTGGAAAGAACCTCTGTATAGAGGACACAATTTCCAAGGATATTGACACTTAATGCTCCTTTTGCATCTGCACCAGTTCCGGTATCTGTAGATTTTTCAGCTATACCAACACAGGTATCGGCCCCCTCAACTGCAAGATAAGCAAACCTTGCTGTTGTGAAGCTTGTACTACCTGTTGCGGTAGTAACTGTTATTTTTGCCCTGTTGGTATAGGTTGTCCGATCAATTGCCGTGATAGCACCAAGCTGCTCTTTGGCAGTCGTATCATCAACAATATAAACATCATCCGCAACACCAACTTTATAGCTGTCATCTATGGTAACATACAGTTCTGTTTCAGTAGTGCCTGAATCCTGAACCAGATAAAGTCTGGCAGGGGCCTCCTCTGCCCCAGTTATTGAACTGGGATCATAAGGGATAACTTTTCCTATACCTCCCGCAGCAGAACCATTCTTTGCAAGGGCCGTCCCCGCAATTATCTGTCCATATCCAGCCATAATAGTAACAGGAACTTTCAAAGAAGCTTGATCATCTGAATAATAAAGCTTCCTATAGTCATCCTGCACTCCTCTAACTATACTAGGAATATCTCTACCCATACTAAATCACCTCCTTTCATTCTTCTTTTTTAACTGAAATACCAGCAAGACGCAGCATGTCCTCAGCATCTTCCTCATCTTCTTTGGACAGACGTGCCTCTTCTTTTGCTTCAGAACTTTCCGTATCTCTCCCGGTTGTCCCAGTTCCCTTAACAGGAGCCTCTGATTTAAGCCCCAAATCCTCCCAACTTTTAATCTCAGCATCAACTGCTTCAGTGAACTCAGAAACCTTAAGATTGTTGTTTTCGTCCATAAAGTCAGAATATGACTTCATGCCCTTTACCTTATCAAAAAGATGCGGGGGGACGGAAGTATCAGACAACTTTGCTATCCAAATTTCATTGGCCTTTGCTTTTGCCGTGTCTTCCTTCAGCAAAACATTGGTCTTCTGGATGTTTTTGTTCTCCTTCTGAACTTCTCCAAGAACAGTCATAACCTTCTCATTTTGCTTTTTTAACTCTGCAAGCTGAGTGGAAAAACTTGAAGTAGTTTCCGTAACTGCCTCCTCTTTCACCTTTTTGATCATGTCTGCATTCTGTTCACAAAATTCCTCATAGGTCAGTTCTTTTTCTTTTGTTCCTTCTGCCATTTTTGTCACCTCCTTTTTCTCTTGTAATTTTACTGTTGTTTCAATTTCTTTTAATTCAAGTTCAACTTCATCTGCTCCCTCTTTTGAAAAAGCTGATGATTTCGTCCTATGGTCATACCCCCAGACGCAGACACTGCTT
>JGI10211J34971_10003237_pt1 | contig 13113 bp, 7 predicted proteins | sample Etolagsediment_FD_34971 | JGI IMG/M metagenome (IMG submission 34971) | reverse complement strand
ACGTTTGCCAAAACCTGTCCACCGTCCCGCACAACGGCGGCGGCCGTTTCGTCACAGCTCGTCTCGATGCCGAGTATGTTCATTGGCTTCGGAGCAGGTCCGTCACTGATCCGCCCTGTCCGACTCGCGGATCTTGGTGAAACGCGATTTCTGAGCTTTGACGTAAGCGTCGTAGCTTCTCAGCGTCTCGACCGCGCGGCGGACCTGGGAATCCATGAGGACGTCTGGTTTGCCCTCGCGCATCATTGCCTCTTGCTGCTTGGCGAGGCTCTCGTGCTCCTCGTCCGAGATGGACACGTGGATGTCCGGCTCGATGCCGTGCTCATGTATGATGCGCTTGCTGGGCGTGTAGTACTTGGCTGTCGTCAGGCGCAATGCGCTGTTGTCGGGCAGCGATATGATATTCTGCACGGAACCTTTGCCGAACGTCTTCTCGCCGATCAGGATCGCTCTGCCATAGTCCTGCAGGCACCCGGCCAGGATCTCGGCAGCACTGGCCGTCCCGCCGTTCACGAGGATGGCGATGTGGACGTCCTCGGGTAGTTTCCTGCCGTTTTCGGTGAGGTACTCGCGCCTCTGCGAGGGCCTGCGACCCTCGGTGAATACGACGAGCTTCTCGGGCTCGAGAAACTGCCCGCACACCTCGACGGCCGACTCCAGCAAGCCGCCCGGGTTGTTTCGGACGTCGATGATCAGGCCCTTGATATTCTGCTTAGTTAGACCGTCGAGCGTTTCGGCCAGCTTCTCGGCCGTGGGATCGCTGAACTGCGTAATCCGCAGGAAACCGATGTCGCCTTCCATTACCTTCGCGTACTTGACGCTGGGGACACTGATGATATCACGCTTGACGGTGACACTCCACGTCTTCTTCGCATCCGGGCGGAACACGCCGATGTTCACTTCCGTGCCCGGCTCGCCCTTGAGGCGTTTGACGCACTCCGAGAGCTCGAGCTCCCGGGTGGACACGCCCTCGATTTCCACGATCTGGTCGCCGGCACGGAGCCCGGCTTTGAGCCCGGGCCCGTCTTCCATGGGCGTAACGACCGTGAGCAGACCGTCGCGGATCGTCACCACGATTCCCAAGCCGCCAAAGTGCCCCTCCGTGCTCTCCATCATGTTGCTGTACTCGTCGGGATCAAGGAACGAGCTGAACGGGTCGAGCGAGTCCACCATGCCCTTCATGGCGTGGTGAATGAGCTTATCGGGCTCGGCCTTGTCGGCGTCGACGTAGTTCTGCCGGATCAGGTGCATGACGTGCATCATGACCCGTACCTTCTCGAAGGCCTCGTCCTCGCCGCTGCGCTCCGCTTCTCTGGAGTAGACACGGAATCCGATCAGCGCGTTGATTGTGAGGCACAGGCCGCAGACCGCAAACCAGATGGGGCGTTGGCGGCTAGCTCGGGGTCGGTCGTGAGGCATGTCGTCTTTCCTTCGGGAGTCAGCCGTGGATCTTGGCGGCCAGATATGCTTTGAGCTGGTCCTCGGACACACGGTCCTGCGTCATGGCGTCTCGATCCCGGACGGTGACAGCGTGATCTTCGAGCGTGTCGAAGTCTACCGTTACGCAATACGGCGTCCCGATCTCGTCCTGACGGCGGTAGCGTTTGCCGATACTGCCGGTAACATCAAACTCGGCCCGGCACGTCGTCTGCAAGTCCTTGAACACGGTTTCGGCGCGGTCGGACAGCTTCTTGGACAGGGGCAGTACGCCGACTTGCACAGGGGCGACACGGGCAGGCAACCGCAGCACGACGCGAACGTCCTCGGCCCTATTCTCCTTCTGCGTCTGCGCCATATCCTCGTCGTAAGCGTTGCAGAGCACCGCGAGACAGATGCGGTCCAGGCCGCAGGATGTCTCGACCACCGTCGGATGGTAACGCTCGTTGCGCTCCTGATCGAAGTACTTCATATCCTTGCCGGAGTACTCTTCATGGCGGCTCATGTCCCACGTGCCCCGATGGTGCACGCCCTCGATCTCTCCCCAGCCGAAAGGGAACGCGAACTCGATGTCGAGTGCGGCCTTGGCGTAGTGCGCGAGCTGCTCGTGGTCGAGTATCCGCAGTTTGTCCTCGCCGAACCCGAGCCTTTTGGTGTAGAAGGCCCAGCGTTCGGCGCGCCAGTAGTTGTACCAGTCCATCGCCTCCTCGTCCCGGCAGAAGAACTCCATTTCCATCTGCACGAATTCGCGCGAACGGAACGTGAAGAAACGGGGATTGATCTCGTTGCGGAACGCCTTGCCCACTTGGGCGATGCCGAAGGGCAGCTTCTGCCGGGCGGAGATCCTGACCAGGTCGAAATCGACAAAGATGGGTTGACACGTCTCGGCCCGGAGGTACGCGGCGTGATCCTCGTCGAACACCGGGCCCACAAACGTCTTCATCATCAGGTTGAACTCACGGGGTTCGGTCAGCTCGTCCGAGCCGCAGTTCGGGCACCGGCTCGAGTCGGGCATCTGATCGACGCGAAACCGCTTCTTGCACTGGAGGCAATCCGTCATCAGGTCCGAGAACTGGTCCAGGTGACCGGAGGCGTGCCAGACGCGGGGGTGACAGATGATTGTGGAGTCGAGTCCCTCGACGTTCGAGCGGGTCTCCACCATATAGTTCCACCATTGCTGCTCGATGCAGCGGCGCATGGCGACGCCGTTGGGGCCGTAGTCCCAGAACCCGTTGATGCCGTTATAGATCTCCGAGCTCTGAAAAATGAAGCCGCGTCTCTTGCACAGGGACACGATCTTCTCCATCATCTCCGTATCGGTGGCCGTTTCCACGGGCGCTGTCGTATCCGTCGTCATTGTCAGTCTCGCATGCTCTCGTCTGAATGGCACCCGGAATCCCGAAGTCGTTGGACAGGTGTTGGAAATAACGCCTGGGCAGAGGTCGCGAATTGCGGGCAAGGCAAATTTGTAATGTAGCACGCGCGGTACGCCGGACAACGTCCCGCGCGCACAGCAGCGAGAGCAGTCGGACCAGTTCAGATCCCGTGTACTCGCTCACGCAGCCCGATGAGGTAGCCGAGCGTGGTACGGCTCGCCCGCGTGAGGACGTCCCCCTTGGCCATGCTGATCATGAACGCGAGCACAAAGGACGCCGCCGCGCTTGTCAGAAACGGGACGGCCGGGACCTCGAGTTGCTCGAGCAGGACGTGGAACCGGGCGTACATGTCGACGCCGACCATCGCGATGCATAGCACGCCTGCGTAGAGATGGAACTCGGAATCGAGGTAGAAGAAACCGTGAGCGGCCAGAACCACGACGAACACGAGGTAGGCCGGCAGAACGCCCGTTGGCAACCCCGGTGCCACGTACCCACTGAAGAAGATCGCTACGAAGAACACCGCCGGCAGGAGCAGGGCGATCACGCTGGTGACGAACTGCGCCAGCATGTCGTCGAATATCGCCGCGATGATCGTCCCCCCGACGAGGAGCATATGGAGGGGTATAGCGCCATAGACAATCGTGAGCCGGGGGCCGTGAAACTGCCAGATCAACCCGCCCACGACACACCCCAGCGCGGCGAAAGCCCACACCGATGTCTTCCGCCGGAAAGCAATCCACGCCAACCCGGCCGCCGCCGACACGCTGATCATCAGCGGGCTGACGCCGACGGACTGCAAGCAGCCGCTACGCGTGTCGAGCACAACACTGGCGAATGCCACGCCAACAAAGGCCAACGGGGCCGGCCGTACGCCCCGGAGCCACGCGTATCCGGTGACGGTCAGCGAACACACGACGGCGACTGTCAACGCTGACCCGTTCGGCCCGAGGAGCGCGGTCGTGAACCGCGTCTCCAACGCCGTGCGTCCGAACTCGCTGCCTGCCGCCATCGCGACGAATACCAGCGGTGAGAGCAACGCCCCCATGCTGAAGCGGGAGTCACGCAACGTCACTCCATGCTCGATGGCCAGCGTGGCGATGACCGTGAAGAGCGGGATGAACATGTACACGCCGACCCCGGTCGTCATCGTTCGATATGACCCGAACCCTTCGCCCGGGAAGAAGGAGATGGCCAACAGATAGGTCCGGAGACATGCCGCGACGGCGATCAGCGCAAAGACCAGCCACGGGAACATGGGCCAATGCTACGGCGTCCCATTGTCCTCTACGTGCTCAGGCCCGCGCCGGACGGCGGGCGTGAGGAACAGGTAGCCGGCGCCGACGACTGCGGGGAACAAGCCGATTGCCCGAATCGTCGCGTCCGGCGATGCGAATGTCGCCAACCGGGCCACCAGGTACGGGTAGTAGAAGAACAGGCCGAGGAGCCCGTAGTAGACACCTCGGAACGCCAGCGGAAGACGGATGCGCAATCCCCGAATGACAACGGCGGACAAGCAGATGGCGTAGACCCAGCATCCGGTCAGCATGGGCACCGACAGGTTCAGGTCCTCCAGTATCTTCGTGTCCAGCGTCACGGACAGTACAAGGAGCAGGCACAACAGAACCAACAGGATGGAGCGAGCGTCCGCCCACACCTGTCCCCACCGGACAATGGCCACAGCCGTCCCCGCAAGCAACGCCGTGTACCCGAGCAGCAGCACAAAGGGGATCGCCGTGTCGATCCAGGGGTCGTCCGTTTTGAACAGAACAGTCTGGCTGTAGAGGAAGAAGCAGGCACTCACGAGGTAGAAGGGATTGTTCGTATACACCCACTTCACCAGGTTCCCGCAGTCGGACTTCAGCGCTTGTCTGCCTTGCCTACCCAGTGAGGGCACCGTCGCAGGGATGTGCGGACGAGTCGCTGTCGACCCCGCAGGTGTCCCGAGGCCGGCCTCCGCCGGGTTCATTTCCGACCAAGCACTCGGTAGTCCTTTCTGTTCCCGATTCATAATATCCTCCTGTGTTCTTGACTCAAACATCCCTTTAATGCTTCTTTAAACTATCATACGCTATCTTCTGTGTCATGTCAATGCCATGTTCACACAAATCACGGATGCCGGGTGTGACACAGGGGCTAAGCGCTCCCGCCCTGCGACGGATACCCCGTGGTGGCGCCTTGCCCCCGGGGAGGCGCGCGCTATCATAGCCGCATCACGAACTGGCGATCAAGACGTGAGGTGATGTGTGTCTGTCCGGCGTTCACTGGCCCTGAATCTGGTACTTGGTTGCTGCATGGCGGGCGCGGCGGGGCAGGAGCCATTGCCGGCGGATGACGCGGTGCTTGTTGCTGCGACCCGGGAGGAAGCGGAGAGCGCACTGCGTAAGGAGCGTCAGGCTGGTCGGGGATACGTCGTGGACTTGGCGAGGAGTCAAGGGGCTCAGATCGTGGCGGCGAAACCGGCCGAGGCCCTGACTCCGGGACGGTATCGGTTGCACGCTTTCGTGGGGAGCACGCCGCATGGTCACATGCTCGTGGACGCAGTCGAACTGGTGCTGAAGGCAGGGATGGAGCAAGGGCAGTTCGGGCGGGAGAGGAGTTTTCCCAAGCCAGGCAAACTCGGACACGTGTGGCTCGATTTCACGGTCAACGAGAAGGTAGTTGTCCCCATCGAGGCGGCGTGGCTGGTGGGCGACAGCATGCTGGATCTCAGCAGTGGCCTGAAGAAGGGCGAAGCGAGACGGCTCTACCTGGCTCAACGGCAGGACGCGATCAATCGGGTTGCGCTCTCAGGACGCCGGGAGAAGATGGGGTTGGACGTAGGAGGCGACGGGGGTGAGGCGTTGCTGGAACTGGAGCCGGACGCCGGCCCGGTTCGTCTCCGCCAACGAACGTTGAACGGCGACAACCTGCCTGAGTATCGCCTGGCGCTTGCGGGTCTCGCAATCGAGCGGCTTTGTCCTGTCCACGTCTCCGGCGTGGGGACTGATCGGCCTGCGTATCCTGCAGGGGAGACCGCGGAGATCGCATTGACGCTCGAGAACCTGAGTGGCGAGCCCGTCGAGGCCACAATGCACCTGGAGATGACCGAAGACGAGAGCGAGGAACGGCGGCCGCTCGGGGAACCGCTCGAGTTGCGGCTTGCCGCGAGGGAGAGGCGACGGCACGTCCTGCCGGAGCGAGTTCCGTTGAGCGCAAACGCGGGGCTCGGACACTTCACTGCCACGGTTCTCGTCGGAGACTTACGACCGGCGACAGCGGCGGGGCTGATCGTTGTCGAGCCCCCACGGCGTGAGCCGAGGGAACGGCCCAGGAAGGCCTTCGCCCACTACATGGGGTGTTGGCCGGTTGCGAGCGGTCCGATCCGGTACGAGCGCGAGACGGTGGGGAAACATCTCAAACATGAGGCGACCGACGAGAAGATGCGTTCTGGCGGGCACGTACGGAACTACGACCTGGCGCCGCCACGGGTGAAACTCGGTCCCGTCGAAAGCGCTGATCTGGAGATCCGGCGGGCGCTGCGCATCGGCATCGACGGCTTCGCTGTGGACGCCTGGGCCGGGTCGGACGACGCCAAACGCTCGACATCTGCGCTGTTCGCAGCGGCCGAGAAAGGAGATCACCCGTTCGAGATCACGATCTGCATCGACCCGATGTGCGGCGGCAATATCGTGGGCAGTGTTCGATGGTTGCTGGACAATCATGGGAACAGCCCGAAACTGGCCCGGCGCGATGGCAAACCGCTCGTGTTCGGGTACCAGTCCGTCTGGTGTGGGTTCGGCTATATGTCCGCGAAGGGAGGGGCCCGGAGCGAGGGCGAACGCCTGCGGCTCCGGTCGACGCCCCTCGGCTGGCACTTGATGGGGCACGCGTATCTCGACGCGGAGCGTCAACTCGGCCGGGACATCTATTGGCACTACGGCATGAGCGCGTTCTTCTTCAATGCCGATCGCAAGACCATACCGGAGGACGGTCTTCTCGGCCCTGCCCGAGTGCTCAGCCGTTACGTCGATGCCATCGGCGGGTTCGTGTATCTGAAAGAGGAGGACGAGTTGGCGAAAGTGGCGCGTGAGGAAGGCATCGAGTGGGCCGGCACGACCGGCATGTACCAGAAGGAGAACATTCCGTTCGAGTGCTACATGCCGCGCGGGACGGAATGGGTCGATGGACGTTGGGACGCCGCCCGGCGACAGGACGCGACGCTGGTTCAGTTCATCACGTGGAACGACTACGGCGAGAACACCAACATCGCTCCGGGCTACGACACGCGGTACACGCTCTATGATCTCACCGGGTACCACATCGCGTGGTGGAAGACGGGCAAGCAACCGGAGCCCGACCACGACCGCGTGTACCTGACCTACGCAAAATACCCGCGCGGCGCAAAGGTCTGGCCATTCAGAGAGCACTTCAAACGGGACCGGGCGCTGGAGGTCCTGACGATCTTGCCGCAGCCCGCCACGATCCGTTTGCCTGGCCGACACGTCGAGTACGAGGCCCCCGCCGGACCATTCCGCAAACAGTTTGCGCTCACGCCCGGCCCCGTCGTTGCCGAAGTGGTCCGTCGCGGGAAGGTCGCCGTGCGCCTGGCAAGCCCGGAGCCGATCACGGATCGACCGTTCCGCGACAGCAACGGCATGGTCTGCTTCTCGACCGAGTTCGAACGTCACTGGCGCGCGGACTTTGCGGATGAGGCCCCCTTTCTCTACAGCGAATATGGTGATGTAGACGAGGACGGCCTTCCCAACTGGTTCGAGATGTACTGGTTCAGCGAAGAGCGCGGGTTCAAACCCGCACCGGGCAGCGACCCCATGGCACTGCTTGAGGATGCCGGAGACGTGCAGTACACGCGGTGGCTCGACTTGTCGACGGCCCATCTCGCCGATCCGGATGCCGACCCCGACCGGGACGGCAGGACGAACCTGCAGGAGTATCTCGATCGCACCGATCCCACTGTGAACCCCAATCCCCCCGCGCCCGGTGGCGACGGCGATCCGTTGGGGCTGTGACACGCCAAAGGCGTGCCGAGGCCGAGCCTCTGTCATCCGGGCCCGACGCTTCTCCTTGCATACGACGTGAGGCAGCCTACCTTTTCTCTTCGCCGGCCCCCGCCGGGCCCGCCTCAAACCCATGCCCGTAGGATTGTCGTAGTAAAGCAACATATGGAGAAGTGCGTTGAAGAAGTTCTTGATCCTGTCAGCCCTGGTCGTTTCCGCGACACTCACGTTTGCGCAGTCCGCAACGGAGATCATCGAAGCATCCGGAATCAAGGGAGGCGTTGTCATTCACCTCGGCTGCGGGGATGGCGCGCTGACCCGGGCCCTCCGCGTCAACGACAGTTTCCTCGTCCAGGGCCTGGATTCCGACCCCGCCAATGTCCAGAAGGCACGACGACGCCTGCTCGAGGCGGGGACGAATGGCACGACGTCGGTTGACCTGTTCGACGGCAAGTCGCTGCCTTATATCGACAACTTGGCAAACCTGATCGTGGCGGAGAATCTGGGCGGGGTCGCGAAGGAGGAGGTCATGCGCGTGCTCGCACCGTACGGCGTGGCCTACATAAAGGCCGGCGGCGAATGGACTCGTACAGTCAAACCCGTGCCAGCCGACACCGACGAATGGGGCCACTACCTTCACGAACCCGACAACAACGCCGTGTCCCGCGACCAACAGATCCACCCACCGAAATACCTGCAGTGGGTCGGCAGCCCCAGATACTCGCGTCACCATGACCACATGTCGGCCATGAGCGCGTGCGTGACCGCGGGCGGTCGGATTTACCACCTGATGGACGAGGCACCGCGTGTGTCGATCTTCCTACGCCCCACCTGGAAGCTGGTCGCACGCGACGCGTTCAACGGCATGATTCTGTGGAAGCGCGACATCAACGAGTGGTACACGCACATGCACCGACTGAAGAGCGGGCCCGCGTTTCTCCCGCGCAAACTCGTGGCTGTCGGCGACATCCTGTACGGGTCGGTTGGTCTGCACGAGCCTCTGTCGGCCATCGACGGCGCCACGGGCCAGACACTCAAGACCTACGTGCCTGACATGGCCACGGACGAAATCCTCCATCAGGACGGCGTTCTCTACCTGGTCGGTAGCTCGGGGGAAAGCACCACGGCAAGCGTTGACGCTCGCGCAATCAAGGGAGAGGAGCCGCGCCGGGTCGTCGCGGTTAACGCGGATAGCGGGTCGGTACTGTGGGAGATGACCACCAAGATCCTGCCACACTCTCTGGCCCTGGGGGACGGCAACGTCTATCTCCATGACACCCAAGGAATCGTCGCTCTGGACGCCAAGACCGGCAAACAGGCTTGGAAGTCGGAGCCTCTGAGCTACTTCAAACAGATGCATCCCCTCTTTGCGCCCACGCTGGTTACATACAAAGACGTCGTCTTCTTTGCCGGGGGCGAGGGGTTTGTCATGCACAGAAGTTCGCGCGACAAGATGTTTGCGCTTTCCGCAAAGGACGGCAAGACGTTGTGGAGCGCCGAGCACCCGCCGTCCGGCTATCAGTCGCCCGAGGATATTCTGGTTGTCAACGGTCTGGTGTGGTGCGCGGAAACCACGAGCGGCCGTCAGTCCGGCGAACTGATCGGGCGTGATCCGTGGACCGGCGAGGAAAAGGTGCGTTTCCCCCCCAATGTGGAGACGTACTGGTTCCACCACCGGTGTTACAGGGCGAAAGCCACAGACAACTACTTCCTGCTCTCGCGGACCGGCATCGAGTTCGTCGACTACAAGAAGGAAGACTGGATTATCAATCACTGGGTCCGAGGCGCGTGTCTGTACGGCGTGATGCCAGCCAACGGCATGGTATACTCGCCGCAGCACCCCTGTGCGTGCTACCCTGAGGTGAAACTCAGTGGCTTCAACGCGCTTTCGAGCCACCGCGACCTCGCCGCTGCGCCCCCGGCCTCTCGACTGCGCAAAGGACCGGCCTACGGTGATGCCCCGGGAATCGTGGCCGCGGCACAGACGGCGGCCGACGCGTGGCCGACGTTCCGGGCCAACGGAGCCCGGAGCAGCAGCGTCCATACCGATATTCGCAATGCCATCAAGAAGGCCTGGACAGCCGAACTCGGGGGACGCCTGTCTCAACCCGTCGTGGCCGATGGCCGGCTCTACGTGGTCCAGGTGGACTCACACACGTTGCACGTTCTCGACGCTGCGTCGGGCAAGCCGCTGTGGCGGTTTGTCGCAGGTGGGCGGGTCGACTCCGCACCGACGATTTACAAAGGACTGGCCATCTTCGGCTCGAACGATGGCCGTGTCTACTGTCTGCGTGCCGATACCGGCGAGCAGGTGTGGACATTCCTTGCCGCCCCCTCGGACCACAAACACGTGGCCTTCGAGCAGATCGAGTCCGTGTGGCCCGTTCCCGGCAACGTGCTGGTCCAGGGCGACACGGCGTTCTTCGTGGCCGGCCGCAACATCTTCCTCGACGGCGGCCTGCATATCTACAGACTCAATCCGGTCACCGGTGAAGTGCTGTCCAGGACCGAAATGACCGACGTCGATCCTGACGGCAAACCCATCCAGGACTACATCAACTGGCTCAACATGCCTACCGGCCGCCCGGACATTCTGTCCAGTGACGGGAAACGCGTGTACATGCTCTCTCAGCCGTTCGACATGGACGGCAAGCGGACACGCATCGACAGGCTGGACATCAAGGTGCAGAGAGGCGAGGAAGCCCACGTGTTCTGCCCGTCAGGGTTTCTCGACGATTCGTGGTGGCACCGGACGTACCAGGTGTTCGGGCGCAGCTTTTCGGGCGGCCATTCCGGCTACCATCAGGCAGGCAGGCTCACGCCGTCAGGCAAGCTGCTCGTGTTCGACGACAGCGACATCTACGGGTACGGTCGCAAGCCGCAGTACTACAAGTGGACGACCCCCATCGAACACCAACTTTTCCGCGTGACCAGGGACCAGGTCTCTGGCGCACGGGAGGGGGAAGTAGAGGACAGTGCCCCCGCCCCGCAGAAGGGCAAAGGACGGGCGGCCCCCGGACAGCCCATGATCAACATTGCGAACTCCGAAAGCCTGGACCCGGTCGGCAAAGCCCTGGCCGTCGAAGCCTGGGTCAATGCCGCCGTTCCCGACGGCGTGATCCTTGCGCGCGGCGGCCCGGCAAACGGCTATGCGCTAGTGGTCGAGAAAGGGAAGCCCCATTTCATCGTCCGCACTGATGGCGGCGTCTATACGGTCTCGGGGTTCGAGGGGATCGTGGGCGGGTGGCGTCACGTCGCCGGTGTCCTGACGGAAGACCACCAGCTCGAGATGTATGTCGACGGGGTCCTCGATGAGAAGGGGAAATGCTACGGTCTCATCTCCGCCCTGCCCGTACAGGAGACCCAGATCGGTGGCGACGACGGTGGGTCGGTCGGCGAGTACCCGAGTCCGTCGCTGTTCAAAGGCGCGATCGACGATGTGAGGATATACCATGGCAGCCTGACAGCCGCGGAGATTCTGCAGCACTCGAAGGGGCAGGAAAACGTGGCCGCCGAGAAGGCCAAACTGGTGTTGCACTTCTCCTTTGACGAGAAGGACGCCAAAGACCTGTCCGGCAGCGGCAACAAGGGCACACTGGGCAACGTGAAGTCCGGGAAAGGGAAGCACGGATTGGCCATGACATTCTCGGGGAAAGCCACCCGCAAGGCGGCCGTCCCGGCCCGGCAGTCGTTCCAGCATTCCTGGACACAGGACCTGCCACTGTTCGCACGCGCGATGGTAAAAGCCGGCGACAAGCTGATCGTGGCCGGACCGGAAGACATCGTGGACGAAGAAAAGGCCAAGAGCCTGCTCGACTCGCCCGAGATGCAAGAGACGCTTGACCGGCAGTCCCAGATGCTTGACGGCAGGCTCGGTGGCAGACTTCAGATCGTGACTGCCGCCGATGGCAGCATGCTTGCCGACCACCGCCTCGACGTTCCTCCCGTCTTCGACGGCATGATCGCCGCCGGCGGCAGACTGTTCATCAGCAACATGAATGGAACCGTTGTCTGCTATGAGTGAAGCTGCTCTGTTCGAACAGGAGAACGAACAACTGAGCGCCGTTCGCGAGTCGGTTGCGAAGATCGTGGTCGGCCTGGACGGGCTCGTCGAACGCCTGATGCTCGCCCTGCTGTGTGACGGCCACGTACTTATCGAGGGCGTACCGGGACTGGCCAAGACGTTGACGGTCAGTGCCCTGGCCCAGAGTCTGGGCGTGACGTTCAGCCGCATCCAGTTCACGCCCGACTTGCTGCCAGGCGACCTGATCGGCACCCTTGTCTACAACCAGAGAACCGGCGAGTTTACGCCACACCGGGGCCCCGTTTTCGCAAACATCGTGCTGGCCGACGAGATCAACCGCTCTCCCGCCAAAGTGCAGAGCGCGTTGCTCGAGGCCATGCAGGAGCGCCAAGTGACCATCGGGCGGGAGAGTTACAAGCTGGACGCGCCGTTCCTCGTGCTGGCGACCCAGAATCCCATCGAGCAGGAAGGCACGTACCAGCTCCCCGAAGCCCAGCTCGATCGCTTCATGTTCAAGGTCCCGGTCTCCTATCCCACGATCGAACAGGAGCACGAGATCATGCGGCGGATGGCGGTGTCAGCTCCCGTTCTCGCCGTGGAAGCCGTGATGACCGGTGACGATCTGCTGAGGATGCGGCCATCCCTGGACGCAGTCTACACCAGTGAGGACATCGAGAAGTACATCCTGCACATCGTCGCCGCGACCAGGGAGCCGGACCGGCACGGGCTGGCAGACCTGAGTCCCCTCATCCGGCACGGCGCTTCGCCGCGCGCCAGTATTTACCTGGCAAAGGGGGCCCGGGCGCATGCCCTGCTTTCGGGGCGCGACTACGTGGTGCCGCAAGACGTGAAGAGCGTAGGCATGGACATCCTGCGACACCGTGTGTCCGTCACTTACAAGGCCGAAGCGGACGACCTCGCCTCCGAGGACATCGTTCGCCGCATTTTCGACCACGTGGCCGTTCCGGGTTAGCCCCATGCAGCGCGAGGAACTCGAGAAGAAGGTCCGCCACATCCGGATTCACAGCCGTAAACCGGTTGTGTCGATCTTGGCCGGCGAGTACCGCAGTCGCTTCAAGGGCTCCGGGATCGAGTTCGAGGACGTGCGCGAGTACCAGCACGGGGACGACGTTCGTACCATCGACTGGAACGTCAGCGCGCGCACTGGCCGGACACACGTCAAGCTCTTCAGCGAAGAGCGGGAACTGACTCTGTACTTCCTGATCGACGTCTCCGGATCGGGCGATTTCGGTTCCGGTGAGATGACCAAGCAGGTACA
>JGI10211J34971_10003235_pt1 | contig 13114 bp, 7 predicted proteins | sample Etolagsediment_FD_34971 | JGI IMG/M metagenome (IMG submission 34971) | reverse complement strand
CAATGTTATTGTTTGAACTTTTTTGAACAAGTTTAACCGAAATTTGTTCAAAATTCACCTGTTGGAGGGCTTTTGTTACCTACAAACTACAGATGCACCCTATCAATCTGTGGGCAAAGGGTGTAAAATATTATTGACACGCCATTTTGGATTCTGTATATTCACTTGCTGTATTTTCTCATGTTAAATTGGGTCTGTCTGAGTCCCACCGCCAAGGAGGGCGTTAAAAGCAGAGATGCTTTCGGCGTATTTCAGTGAATTTGCGTATTAATCTGTAAATAAAGGCGGCAACTTTTTTCTATGTGGAACCGACTGAACCAGTGCTCGACCCAAATGAGCAGGAGCAATATTTGGGGTGTCAACCTATTTGGCATGTGTAAACATAGTAAACCAAAAATTTAAGGGGATAGGAAATGCAAAATTTACCATCAAGTAACACTGTCGTAAGAATCTCTCTGTTTGTTATTGGCCTTGTAATTGTAATTATCATCGGTTCATGTGATGTTGCCCGAAAGGAATCTTCGTATCAAGCTTTGGAGGAAATACCCCCCGCCGAATCTTTAGCGAAGCCAGATATACCGGCACAGCTTCCATCGGGGCCTGCCGGTCCGGGTCCTTTCGGAGCCAACTACACACATCTGAAATATTCACCCGAATGGGACAAACCCTGGCGAGTGGGAGACCATGCCGATGTTGTGGTGAGATTTGATGATGGTGGTCACAAGTTTGTCTTCTGGCGCGGGACAAGCTACATTCCGTGCTGGGTTACGGATACCGGCGTATGGTACACCAATGAGTTTGTCGAGCGTCGCGGCCATCACAGCCCAAACACCGAAGGCTGTGTTGAACCGATGAGCGACAAGCAATGTCGTTTCTCACACGTTCGAGTCATTGAAAGTAATGATGCCCGCGTTGTGGTTCACTGGAGATATGCTCCTATTGATGTCCGTTATCAACACCCGTTTATTGATCCGGAGACGGGATGGAGTGACTGGGTGGATGAATACTATACTATTTATCCCAATGCGGTGGGCGTGCGTAAGATAACGGTTCAGACAACTCGGCCGGATTTGTGGACGGAGTTTCAGGAAGCAATCGTCGTGAATCAGCCGGGTACGTTGCCTGATGATAATATTGAATATGGTGCGGTGTCGCTTGCCAACATGAAAGGCCAGAGCAAGACATACGTTTGGACGGAGGATGGCGGTCCTGATTTCGATGAGGGGCCGGAGCTTGCCAATATCCTTAAAGTCAACCTCAAAGGAAATCTACAGCCTTTTGCTCTTGCAGCGCCTCCCGAAAAGGGTCAATTAATCACACCCTACAGCGGTCACGGGCGCAGGTCACACTTTAACTGGTGGGACCACTGGCCGGTAGCTCAGGTTGCATCGGACGGCCGGGGTGCAACATCGGCTGATAGGCCCAGCCATTCATCGCTTTGCCATATAGGGCTGCCCGGCATGGCGACAGCCGAGTGGGAGCCGTACGCCAGCGGAGAAAAGTGGGTAACCAAGATCATGCTGAACGGCATGACCGATGAACCTGTGGCTGATTTGGTCCCGCTGGCCAAATCGTGGCTGAGTCCTGCGAAACTCAAACTCAAAGGTGACGATTTTGTAAGTAGCGGCTATGACCCAACACAGATGGCTTATGTTCTTCAATGTAAAGAGCCGGGTGCACCTTTAAAGTTTACCCTTGCCGCCGACAAAGACAGTCCTGTGGTAAATCCCGCATTTGTGATAAAGAACTGGGGTGATAGTAACGCCCAACTGAAAATCAACGGCAAGCAATCAGATAAAGGTAGGGATTTTCGCAGTGGTGTTCAGCAGAACTTAGACGGTATGGACCTGATAGTCTGGGTCAAGACCGAAACTACCGAGCCGATTAAAGTTTCGCTTTCGGCGAGTGAGTAGTCCCTGGAAAAGAAATTATAGCAATGTTCCATTATGAAGGAGATTGGACAATGAAGCAGACGACAATTCTATTCAGTTTAGTATTGCTGGCAATGTGCTCAGTGCCGGTGTTCGGTGCGGGCGATGAGCCGGTGGCGTGGTGGAAGTTCGACGACATTGAAGTTGAACGAGTAACCGTCGAAATGGTGCGAGGTCAGACGTTCGTGCCCCGCGAGAAGCTTTCTTATGCTACTGAAAGCATCTCCGGCAGGAAGGATGAGTTGTTTGGGAAATACTATGAAGTCGTGCCGGGCGTTAGAGGCACGGCCGTCCTGCTGGATGGCTACACCGCTTATGTTGAAGTCGGGCCCGCTCCTAACCAAAATCCAGATGATGAATTCGAGCCCTATCAGAACCCAGATATATCAGGGGATTTCAGTGTTGAAGCATGGATAGCGCTCGGCGCTTACCCAAAGCACTGGTGTCCGATTGTAGATAATCAGCGTGACATGAGTGAAGGATACTTCAACGGATACTTCTTCGGTGTTGATGCTCTGGGCCGTCTGATGTTCAGGATTGCCACAAAGGGCAGAAATGAAGTGCTTATGTCATCCGAAAGGACCCCTCTGAACCAATGGAGGCACGTAGCCGGTGTTTATTCGCCGGAAGATGGGATGAAAATCTATATCGATGGTGAGCTTGTCGGCCACAAAGAGGTGGCTGATGCATTCACTCCGGCTGATTGGGGAAGCGGGGCTGTTCTGATTGGTAAGAGCAGGACCAAACAAAGGCCATACGGCACAATCCGTCCCCACGGCACTATGCCGTCATTCACTTATCTTGACGGGATTATCGATGAGATAAAGATTTATGATGAAACCCTGAGTTCTGCAGATATTTTGGAGGCTTATGATGATAACAAGACCTCGGCCGAGCCTCAGCTTCCCAAAAGGATATTGCCTGCCGGTCCAAAAGGATCGGGCAGATTCGGTGCTATCAACACTACCCTGAAGTACTACCCCGCATGGGACGCCCCGTGGCACATCCGGGTTAGCAATGACGTCGTTGTTCGATTTGATGAATCTGGCTGCAGATTTGTCTTCTGGCACGGAACGAACTACATCCCAAACTGGGTCTCAGAAAACGGCATCTGGTTCAACAATGCCTTTGACGAAGGCTGGAACGAACATGGCAGTTGTGAGCCCATGAGCGACAAGCGAACGCTTAACTCATATGTTAAGATTGTTGAAAGTAATGATGCGCGTGTAGTGGTCCTTTGGCGATATGGATTGATAGATAACTGGGGCCGGTTCGCCTTCGTAGAGCCGCTGACCGGCTGGGGAGACTGGGCCGAGGAGATTTATACCATCTATCCAGACATGGTTGGCGTCAGGAAGGATTTGCTTATTAGCAATGCACCAAGGGCGGCACATGAGTGGCAGGAAAGCATTATGGTGATGGGCCCAGGACAACGGCCTGATGAGGTGCTTGAACTGGCGGCGCTTTCACTTGCCAACATGGATGGCAAAACACATACCCTGTCGTGGGAACACGAAACGCCACCGCATATCCCCCTTGATCCTCCCAACGCAAATATCCAGGTCGTCAATACGAAATCTAAGTACCGGCCATTCTCAGCTATCAGGCCCCAGGACGAACCGGCAATAGATATCTATTCAGGTGAGGTTCGGCGCGATGTGTGCGTGTTCCCGTGGTGGAACCACTGGCCGGTGGCACCGAGACCGACCGATGGGCGGTATTCAATGTATGATGACCGTGCATCTCATGCGTCTTTAAGCCATTGGAACTGGGGACCGTATGAAACGACGGACAACTCGATGACGAAAATCATGCTCAACGGCGTGACAACAAAGACAGTTGACCAGTTAATACCGCTTGTAAAGTCGTGGTCGAACCCGGCCCGGTTGGAACTTTCAGGCACCAGCTACACCAATGAAGGATACGACCCGACGCAGATGGCTTATGTACTTGCTTCCAAGAAACCTGAAGAAGCGCAGGAAATATTATTTAAACTTGTAGCGAGCAAGGATTCTCCGGTGATCAGTCCGGGTTTTATTATCAAAGGATGGGGCGTGAGTGATGTCCGAATGAAGATTGATGGCAAAGAGGTAAAACGCGGCAAAAACTTCCGCTTTGGGCATCGCGACAAGCTTGAAGCTACCGACTTAATCGTGTGGGTCAGGACTGAATCGACAAAGCCTATTAAGGTATCGCTTAGCTCGAGATAGGGCATTGATATACCGGTTTAGTTTGCAATAAACGAAAAAACGATATGTGAAGGAAAGACAGATGAAGTCACAGTTTGCAGTTGTGGTATGTCCGTTGTTTTTGGTTTTGTTATTAGTGTCGTCCTGTGAACAGCTCCTGGCTTCCACCCAGACGCCAGGCGAAGCACAAACTGAAAGGCCGGTTGCATGGTGGAAGTTCGATGAAGGTCAGGGAAAGGTTGCAATTGACAGCATTACCGGGAAAAAAGACGAAATCCAGCGTGCGTTCTGGTATCGGCAGGGAGTTTCCGGCAGCGCGGTCAAGTTCGATGGTTTTACCACGCACATTGTTCGCGAAGCGGCAGAAGCGCCGAGATTGAAAGACGCCTTTACCGTTGAGGCATGGATTGGGCCGCAGGCTTTTCCCTATAACTGGTGTGCAATAGTCAACCAGGAAAAAGACCACAAGGCCGGTTACTTTTTTGGTGTCAGTGAGCTCGGCGAGATTGCCCTGAATCTGGCGATAGACGGCGAATGGGTCAAGTGCGCAACAGAAAAAAAGATCCCATTTATGACAAAGTGGTCGTATATTGCCGGCACATTCGATAAAGACGAGGGGATTACAGTTTACATTGACGGCGAGGTGGCTGCTGAGCAACGTACGAGAGGTAAGTTCACACCTGCCGAAGATATGGACCTTCAAATCGGCAGGAACCATAAGAAGACGCTGATGGTCCCCGAATCACTCGTCCGACCGGACGTGAATTTTCCTGTGTCGTATTCTTTTGACGGTCTTATTGACGAGCTGAAGGTTTACAATCGTGCATTAACTCCCGATGAGGTCAGCCAATCTTATAAGCAAAGTAATCCGAATGCCGCTCCGGCTCTTAAGTGGCGAAAGTTGCCTGAGATTCCACCTTCAGACAGGTTCGGTGGTAGTTATTGCAGGCTGAAATTTTATCCGGAGTGGGACAATCTCTGGCGGGTCGGCGACCATCCAGATATTGTGGTTACCTTTGACGAAGGACCTTATTCGATGGTGTTCTGGCGCGGCACCAACTACAACATGAACCTTGTTACCGAAAACGGCAAATGGGTTGCCGATCAAAGCGCCGAGGGCGGCGGCGGTAATGTTGAAGGCTGCTGTGAGCACATGTCGGACAAGCACTGTCGTTATGCCCATGTTCGGATAATTGAAAACCATGATGCTCGGGTAGTTGTACATTGGCGATATGCTGTTTGCGATGTGCTGTACCGAATAGCCAATATGAATCGCGGTCGGTGGGGGGCTTGGGCCGATGAACTTTATTACATTTATCCCGATGGCGCTGCCGTTCGCGCATTCACGGTGTATAACATGAATGGCGAACACAGTATCACCGAGCCGGCATCCTTGAACAATCCCGGAGAAAGAGCTGAAGATAACCTTCATGTTGACGCTTTGATTCAAGCTAACATGAAGGGCGAGGTTCGCAGGCAGAGATGGAACCCGTGGCCGAGCAACGGCGATGTCGCTGCGCCGTTTAGCAATGACCTGCCCGGTGCCAATATTAATGTTGTGAACTTCAAATCGAAGAGCAAGCCGTACTATATTTATGAGCCCGGCACGCGAATCATCCCCTACGGCGGTGGCCTCGTGGAATTACGCGACTATTCAAAATTCCCCACCTGGAACCACTGGCCGGTCTCGCAGGCGCCATCTGACGGGCGTTATGCGTGGAATACCGACAGGGTTTCAAGCTCGGCGGTAACTTCGCCGGAGCCGGCCGTTGATGAGCCAGTTGATGAAGACGGCACCAGCCACGGGCGATTCATAATGGGCCTGACCGACCAACCGATCGAGAAACTGGCGCCGATAGCCCGCGCCTGGCTCCAGCCGCCGAAACTAATTGTAAAGGGCGATGTGTTTGCGATCGAGGGATACAGCCGAGACCAGCGGGCCTTTATCCTGTCCAAAAAGACTTCCGGCAACGCTGATATACTTGAGTTCGAGGTTGCTGCCAGTGAAGAATCGCCCATGGTGAACCCCGCTTTTGTTGTTAAAGGCTGGGGCGAGAGTGATGCAGAGCTGAAGATTGACGACAGGGAAATTGAGCGTGGTAAGGTTTTCCGTTTTGGTCATTACCGCCGGCTCGAAGGTACGGACCTGATTGTCTGGGTCAAAACCAAGATAATGAAGCCGGTTAGTATTTCCATTTCACCGGTTACCAATTAATGCAAAATGGGATAACCGGACCGGTCCGGTTGTCATTATACAAAAGTTACATAAATAGGGAGATGTAAAATGAGTAAGTTAAGGTTGGAATGTTATGCGCTGTGGTTCTGTCTGGTTGTCGTGTTCTATTTGCCAATTGCCTGTGCTTCAACAGCGGCCAAATCCGGTGAAAATGCTGCTGCCGGCAAGTTCAAGGCGGTTGGCCCCTCAAAGCCGGTGAAGCTGGAGCGCAGTCAGCACAAGGGTGCGGTGCAGGTATTCTTTGACCTGTTGCCCACGTCCATGTCGTTTGATCTTCCATGGAATTATTGCATGGTCGCGGAAAACGGCATCAAGCTTTCCTATTTTGCGGCGGAGACCTATGACCCCCGGGATTTTGATGGAACGGGGGGCGCCGCTTCGTTCGAACCGGGGATGGACCGGGAGGGACGCTATGTCAGGGCGTGGATTGAACAACAATCAGACGCACGCATTGTGGTGCGCATACGCTACGCCCTCGCCAATAACTTGTACGACATCGCTCACCCCGACATTCCCAGCGGGTCCCCCTATGGCAAGGGGAGTTGGGCCGACGAGTGGTTCTACATCTATCCCGATAGCGTGCACGTTCGACACATGAGGATCTACACAGGGCTCGCGCCGGTGAGCCTTCCATTCGGTTTCGACCGAGTCCCCCCAAAAGTCGTCCATGAGTTCATGGAATCTGTTGTTAGGGGCCAGCCAGGACACAAGCCGACCGACGATATCGATGTAAACGCGCTGACCCTCATCCGTTTGTTCGGCAGCCACTCAGAAGTCGTCATCCCGGAAGGCATCAGCACGACAATCTCGTACAAACCCTATCCGGACGGTTTTGGGGAATTCAGAGATGCCAGCATCATGCTCATCAATTTGAAGGCGCAGTACAAGCCGTTCACTATCGGCATGCCCTATGGCGTCCGGGTGCAGCCATATATGCCGGAGGGTCCCCTTCCGCATGTGTTTCAGACATGGGGATATTCTCCGCAGCGAGGCTATACCGCAGCGCTTGGCCACATGCTGAACTACTGGCATTACCGGCGGACCGACAACACGCTTGAACAAGTCTATTTGCATGGCATGACGAATGCCGAGGATCCCGTAAAGGAGCTTGTGCCGCTGGCGTGGTCTTGGGTCGCGGCTCCCAGGCTGCAGATGGACGGGTTGGAGCCGGACTACATGAAATTCATTTACGACCCGGCTCAGAAGGCTTACATTGTGCCTCGCAAAGGCCGCGGGCCAACTGCGTTAGAGTTCGCGCTCGAGGTCGATGACGACAGGGATGCCCCATCGTGGATCATCAATCCGGCTTTTATTGTCAAAGACTGGGATGAGCCCGGTATTGAGTTGAAAGTGGACGGCAAAAAGGTAAAACAGGGCAAAGACTTCCGTGTTGGATATGAAGAAACGCATACCGGTACCGACCTGATTTGCTGGCTAAAAATGAAATCGAATAAAACCGTGAAATTCGCGATTTCACCGGTTTCAAACTGAGGTGCGTTCATATGTTCAAGACTTAATCTCAGTTATGATAATTATAGTTTTTGAAAGGAGCATGCCATAGGTACACAAGTCAAGCAATGTCTGGTTGTCATTTGTTTGCTACTGGTTATCACATGTATAGCCGGGGCCGGCCGGACCTATAAGCCTACCTGGAAATCTCTTGGGCGGCATGAGATTCCCCAATGGTATGAGAATGCAGTTCTAGGTATATATTTCCACTGGGGAGTCTACTCGGTGCCCGCTTTCGGGTGTTGGGGCGGCCGTAATATGTACCAGCCGGATGGCGGGACATCGGAGGCGTGGGGACACATCGAGGATAAGTATGCCAATACTTATGATTACGTTAAGCAAGTGTATGGAGAACCTGGCACGGAGTTCGGATACAAGGATTTTATTCCGATGTTTAAGGCCCAGAAATGGAATCCGGACAGTTGGGCCCAATTGTTCAAAGAAGCGGGGGCCGATTTCGCGGGGCCTGTAGCGATCCACCACGATGGATTTGCCATGTGGGACAGCGAATACGCCGAATACAACTCAATGGACATGGGACCGCGTCGTGATGTCGTTGGGGAAATGCTCAAGGCAGTCAGAAAACATGAAATGAAGACATTCGCATCATTTCATTATTATACGAATTGGTTCTTTTTTAACCCGGGAAGGATGCTATGTCCTTATAAAACTGATGTGAATGATCCAAGATATGCCGGTTTATACGGCCCGGTGCGTGACGTAAAAGGACCGTGGAATAAAGAGCCTTTCACCGACAGTTTTCAGAAAGCATGGTATAACTATGTCATAGAGGTTATTGACAAGTACAGTCCGGATCAACTATGGTTTGAAATCGGTTTCAGTGATCCGGATTGTATAGGCGAAAACTATGTAAAGTCAGCCCTTGCCCATCACTTCAACACTGCCGAGAAGTTGGGCAAGGAAGTCGTGGTAACGCGCAAGTCGGATGACCTTCCCCTGTCCTGCTCGGTATTAGATATAGAGGCAGGACAATTGCATGAGCCTCAAAAAGATGTATGGCAGACTGATATATCTCTCGGGACTAATCATTCCTGGGCTTATTCTCCGGATGCAGTTTGCAGGCCTGTCAAAGAGATAATAGACGAGATTGTGGACAGGAAGAGTAAGAACGGTGTCACCCTGCTGAGTGTTGCTCCGAAGGCTGATGGAACGCTCCCGCCTTCCCAGGTCGAGGGACTGAGGAAACTGGGCCAGTGGATGGACGTGAACAAGCCGGCCCTTTACGCCTCGAAACCTGCCCCGTTTGTTGCTGGCGGTGTTGATGTGGCTGAAGCGGGATCCATTAGGTTCACCATGAAAGGAAATTTTTTATACGCGATTGATCTGGCCAGGCCAAGCGCCCCATACGTGATCCCTGGTGTAAAGCCTGTTAAGGACTCCGAGATTCAGATGCTGGGTAGTAGCAAGAACCTGCCCTGGCATCAGGAAGACAATAAGCTTGTGATTGAAGAAATTCCCGACCCATTGCCGTGTGACTATGCCTGGAGTTTTAAAATTCAGGTTCTGCAGCAGAAACTCTGAGGTGATACCAGAGTCATGAGGTATATCGCTGAATAATGTTTGAAGAATAATTTTAAGACTCGAAAGGATATCATGGAACTCAAAATCAAATTAATCATGGTAGTTTCCTTTCTTGTAATGCTTTCTGTTTATTCTTCTATTTGTCTGAGTGCAAACCAGGTGGATAAATTTCAGGCTGAAGGTTTAACCGAACCTGTTGACCAAGGGGATAAAGAATTTTCGGTAAAGATTACGTTTCCTCGCGATGATTTTCACATGCTTTTCGACCCACCAAAGGTAGCAGGCTATTTTACCCCGGAAGGTATCGGCTTTTCTAATGAATGGGCGGAAACAGCGTCTATTGAAAAAGAACACCCTGGATGGGGAGAAGTCTTATTTGACCGGAATGCGGTCATGTGGATCGAAAGGCAAAGTCCTGCTCGTAAGGTTGTACGTTTTCGCGGAGTTATAAAAACCCCTGAAGGGGAAGTCCTGCACACATATGTTGACAGCGGCTCGCCCTATGGAAAGGGGGACTGGTCGGATGAATGGTATTATATCTATCCGGATGGCGCAAGCGCTCGCGTTGTCAAAATCTATACTGGAAGGACAAAAGATGCGGTAGCTTTTTGGGGATTACCCGGACACTGCGCCTTTTGGGGCATTCGGGGAACCGTTTTCGAAACACAGGAAACTTTCATTCACGGCGTGCCAGGACTGCAACCTCCGGATATTATCGAAACCGAGGCGCTGACACTCATAACAATGGATGGCAAATACAAACGTATCTCTTATAAACCCTACCCTCCCGACTGCAGCCTGTTTGAGCCGGCCAATATCCAGATGGTTAACCTCAAAAGCAAATACCATCCCTTTACGATTGTTACGGAAGGTAATGTGGAGATCAAACCTTATTACATGCCGATGGATGACCATCGAAATATCGATAAGACCGTTTTCATTACCTGGCCCCGCCTTGGTCATTTCGAAGACGGAGACTACACATCTGCCTTGTCGCATGTGATAAAGTGGGGCTGGCATGAGAAAACAGAAAACACTTTAGTTCAAATTTATCTTTTAGGGATGACTGATGAACCGACCGAGCAGCAGCGTGTTGACAAACTCGTCAGGCTGGCAAGAAGTTGGCAGAATGCACCTGAATTAATCTTAAAAAATAATGGGTATCACTATGATGGCTACGAAATAAAAGAGAAAGCTTACATCTTAACCAATACCTACGGACAAAAGGATTTGCATTTATCCATAATGGCCGGCCCTAAAAGACCACTGGTTAATCCGGTCTTTGTAATCAAGAGGATGGATAAAAACAAGCCTTTCAAGCTTATGATAAATGATTCGAAAATAAGCAACTATCGGGCAGGATATGAGGATGACAATATGGTCATCTGGATTCGGTTAACTTCGATGAAGGACACCTCATTCAAACTGCTTTTCTGACCTGTTTTGAGAAAAATATAGTCTTTAGGATTCTTAAAAATGAATAACAAATCAATCAATCTCCTATTTGTTCTTGTTGCTTCTTTATTCATAAACTGCACAACTTATGCAAATCAACAGACCCATTATGAGCCAACTTGGAATTCGCTCGGACAACATCAAATCCCCGAATGGTTCAAGGACGCCAAGTTCGGAATCTATACTCACTGGGGGGTATATTCTGTTCCCGCCTACGGTCCCAACGGTACCTGGTATCCTCACAATATGTACAAAAAGGGAACAGCTCAATACGAATACCATGTTAAAAAATATGGTCACCCTTCCGAGTTTGGCTACAAAGACTTCATACCATTATTCAAAGCGGAAAAATTCAACGCCGATGTATGGGCTGAGCTTTTCAAGAGAGCAGGCGCCAGATTCGCAGGCCCTGTTGCCGAACACCATGACGGTTTCGAAATGTGGGACAGTACTCTGACCGACTGGAACGCGAAGCAGATGGGTCCAAAACGAGACATTGTCGGTGAGTTGGAAAAAGCAATAAAGAAAAGAGGTATGAAATTCATAACCACTTTCCACCATGCTACGCACTGGGCATATTACCCGCACTGGGTGAAAAGCTTCGATTGTTCAAAACTCGAATACACCGGCCTTTACGGCCCTGTGCATGATCAGGATAAAGATTGGCCTAAGTGGTATAAAATCGGTCCGGATGATTTAGCATTTATGCAGCAGCAGCCATCGGTGGAATTTAGAGAACTGTGGCTTGGAAAACTAAAGGAAGTCATCGATAAATACCAGCCGGATTTGATCTGGTTTGATGGTTCGCTGGATAGAATGGGAGAAAGTTCTGTCCTGGAATTTTTTACCTATTATTTTAATCAAGAAATCCGCTGGGGTAAGCCGGTCGAAGTGTTATTTAAGGGGTGGGATGTCCCGCCGGGCGTTGCGGTTAATGACCTTGAATTGGGAAGGGAAGCAGACCTGACGCGTCATGTCTGGATAACGGATACTTCTGTTGATGACATTGGAGCATGGTCATATGTCGAAGATGCCGGATATAAATCGGTCAACATGCTTGTGGACAATCTGATCGACAGGGTTAGTAAGAATGGCCTGCTTTTACTAAACGTCGGTCCCAAGGCAGACGGCACAATACCCGAAGAAGCCAGAGACTGTTTACTCGGTATGGGAAAATGGTTGGAAGTTAACGGCGAAGCAATCTACGGCACCAGGCCCTGGGTTATTTTTGGCGAGGGCCCCACGGATATGGAAGGAGGCGCTTATACAGAATCTCGCGGTCGAGAAGATGCCGTTCGATACACCGGTCAGGATATACGATTCACCATAAAAGATAATATCCTTTACGCTATCTGTCTGGATTGGCCTGGCGATGAAGTGGTCATTCATTCATTAAAAAGGTTGGAAGAAGAACTTTCCATATATTGGGTAGAGCAAGATATCAAAAGTATAAAAATGTTAGGTGTAGATAAAGAACTAAAATGGTCATTAGATGAAGACGGTTTGATGATAAAAACTCCTGGTAAAAAATCCTGCGAGCACGCCTTTGTATTTAAAATTACGAGAAACTTTAAGGCCGGTGAACCTGAATAATATTTGAAGAACAATTATTAAGACTCGAAATGATATATCATGAAATATAGAAGCCGTTTTATAATAGTATTATGCTCACTCGTATTGATCTTTATTTGTTCTTCTGCGTCCCTGAGCGCCGCTTCAGAGAAGTTTTATGCGGAAGGGACAAGCGAACCGATAGTGAAATATTTGGAGGAGCCGAGTTCACCGGTCCCGCGTCAACTTCGCAAGGTCGTTGTTGAGGTGCACTTCGACCTTGTTCCTACCAAGATGCGGTTTAGTATGCCGTGCTTTCCGTGCATGGTGACCGAAAACGACATCCACTACTCAAACGGCTGGACTGAGACCTATGACCCGAAGGCTTCCAGTTCATGCGAAGTATTGTGGGACCGCCAATCGCGGTACGCCCGCATGTGGATTGAGAGTCAAAATCCTGCCCGGATAGTTGTCCGTGTACGCGCTGCGCTGTGTGATCCTGATGGGAGGATCGCTCACTCAGACATTCCGAGCGGGTCGCCATACGGCAAGGGTGATTGGACTGATGAGTGGTACTATATTTATCCGGATGGCACGCACACGCGCCTTGTTCGGATTTATACGGGCCTGGCAGAGCAGAGCCTTTTGGTGACGGACGAGACCTTTAAAGGAATCGAGCCCATTCGGGAAATCCCACCCAG
>JGI10211J34971_10003234_pt1 | contig 13114 bp, 9 predicted proteins | sample Etolagsediment_FD_34971 | JGI IMG/M metagenome (IMG submission 34971) | reverse complement strand
AAATTTATATTTTGATGTTTTTTTAAAAATATAAATTCATCACCGTCAATGATAATTAACCAATTAACATTATTTTTAGTATTTATAATACAATGATTATATGCATTCATTTGTTGTGATTTTCCTTTTATTTCCAAAATTGAACAGTTTTTTTTAAAGAATTCATGATTCAATCTTTTTTTAATTGGTATTTTACTTTCATTGTCATAAATAAAAAAATGTTCAACACCAATTATATGATGATAAATAATAAATTCTTCTAAATATTTTTCATCTTTAATAATACAACAAATAGCATTATTAAATTTCATCTTAATCAAAAGAAATAAATTTTTTTAATGATTTTATTTAATACATTTTTTAATCATTTTATGTAATTATTTTATTTTATCATTTTATTTTTACTATATAAAAAATCTCGTAATTTATTCATATCTTCATCACTAATATTCCTTTTTGATATTTGATACATATTTACACCATTTAATCGTTCTAATATAAAATTCATCGAATACATACCACATTCACTTCCTCCATATTGATGACGTTTATTATTATAAATAACAGTTGGTTCATAATTATTTTTTTTGAAATTAATCTTTAGTTTACTAATAAAATCTTGAATTAATTTTATTGGCATTGAACCATAACTATCGTAATAATTTATTTCATTATTTTTATTATCAATAAACATAGCTACCCAATGAGTACCTGGACCACTACTTGTATCTAAATTATAAATAAGACCAATATGATGAATATTATTTTTTTTCATTTTTTGAATATCCATATTAGACAATTCACAATGAATTTTAGTAGGACAATCACTTGGTACAACACCCATAAATTTAAAATCAGGATATTTTTTTTCATATTGTTTCATAACTTTAAGAATATCATATGTATTTAACCATGTATGTTTATTATTTTTCCAATTAGTTGGATATTCGGGTTTAAATGTATAACGATTTATTTCAATATTTTTTAAATTTTTTACTTCATCTCTTTTAACCCAACATTGTTCTTTTTTTGAACACGTATCTTGAAATTGTTTTTGAATAAAATCCCATAGTTGTTTTTTGCTTTTATGATTTGTTTTAAATGCTAATTTATTCTTTTTACTAAGTTCATTTGATATTTTTATTAAAGATTCTTTTGAATAACATGTTTTAAATTTACCATTTTCATCTACAGCTGGTGCACATGGTGAATTATCTATTTTATATTTATAATGCATATCTATTTTATAATTATATTTTATTTTTTTATAAGTATAAATTAATGAATGATATTATTATTATTGGTGGAGGTATAAGTGGATTATATGCATATTATCAATTACTTTTAAAAAATCCTAAACTTAAAATAAAACTTTTTGAAAAAAATAATTATTTTGGTGGACGAATATTAACATTAACTAAAAAAATAAATCATCAAAAATATCAATTTGAAGCAGGAGCAGGACGATTTAATAGTAAACATACACTTTTTTTTAAACTTATTAAAAAATTAAAACTTGAAAAAGAAATTATTAAAATCAGTGGAAAATCTGATTTTATACCTACATCTTCATTTTCTCTAAGTTCAAATGAAGAATTTAAAAATAAAAATGCCTATTTTTTTATACAAAAAGTAGTCAAAAAAGGACTTAAAGAAAAACAAGAAGTTTTAATAAAATATACATTTAAAGAATATTCTCAAACAATATTGACTCCAAATCAAATAGAATTTATGATAAGTTCATCAGGTTATTATGGAGAGTTAATTTATGAAAATGCGTATGATGCAATAAAAATATTTAATGAAGGTATTCGAGATGATATACATTATTATGTTATGAAAAATGGTTTTTCAAGTATTATTCAAAGATTAGTACAAGAATTAATCAAAAATAAAGCAAAGTTATATTTAAATTCTGAATTAACATATATTCAAAAAAATAAAAATGAGTATGTTTTAGATATTAATGGGAATCAATATAGAACAAAAAAGATAATATTAGCACTACCTAAACCAGCATTACTTCAACTTGATTATTTAAAAATATATAAAAAGGAACTTAATAGTATTGATTGCAAAGATTTATGTCGTATTTATAGTATATTTAAGGATGTTTGGTTTAAGAATATAAATAAGACAACAACTAATAATAAATTACGTTTTATCATACCAATTAATAAAGAAACTGGATTGATTATGAGTAGTTATAGTGATTCTACTTATGCTAAAATGTGGAAAAAATATGTAAATAAACCAGATGAACTCAAAGTAGAATTAGTAAAAGAATTAAAAAAAGTATTTCAAATGCCTATTCAAAAACCCATTTACAATACTATATGTTATTGGAATTGTGGTGTAGGATATTGGAAAAAAAATAAGAATAGTCAAGTTTTATCCAAGAAAATATTACAATTGAATCCACAAGAAGAATTATTTATTGTAGGTGAAAACTATAGTACAAATCAAGGGTGGAACGAAGGAGGACTTGAAACAGTAAATGAATTAATAAAATGTTTAAGAATTTAAATCTTATTATTTATTATGACGACCTGGGGATTAGGAATAGAACATGAAATGAAATTGAAGTTTCAAAATAAAAAATTATTAGGAAATGGATATATTAATTATTATATTGATTCTCTTTTAATAGATGGATTAAATAAATATAATAAAGTTAATTATTATCAAAAATATCATAAAAAAGCTTCAAAAAATATTATTTCAGATGAATATCATAAAAAAATGAATATACAAATAATGTTAAGAAAGAAAGCATTTAATAAAGAAAATTTTCCATTTGAAGATTCAAAATTATTTCAAGTTACAGAATATATATTTGAAGAAAAAAAAAGTTATAAAATAGGAAAAAGTACAGAAGAAAACTTACATTTTTATATTGAAAATTATATTTTATATCATCAACCTCAGCTTTTTTTTAATTTAAGAGAAGAAGAACAATCAACTTATGTGTACACAAATATAGTAGATAATTTAGAACTAATAAGATCATTTCAAGATAAAAAAGAATGTTTATATTTTTATTATGATTTAATCAAAAATATTAAAAATGAAATTTATTTACAAGAATATAAAAAAAGAATTGAAACAAAATTAAAAAGAAATAATCTTACATTTTCAAGAATGGGGAATTATCATACTATTCTTTTAATTAAAAAAAACAATCGTTCAAATAATAATAATAATGAATTAAACAGATTAATTAAAATAAAAGCAGATAAAATAACGAGTTTTATGACAAATAATTTTAAGTTTTCGGAAAATCAAAAATTTATTGATACTATATTTACTTTATATAATAATAATATTCCTCATCTTGATTATTCATCCAATGATTATTTATTAGAATTCAAAACCATTTACTATAAAAATGTAAATTATGAAAAAACATTAGATGAAATTATTTTATATGAAACATCATTTATGGAATATATGACATATTTTTTCGAACAATTTGGTTATAAAAACTATGGAATGATTAATTACGATGCAATAGGAACAAGAGAAGAAGGTATTGAATTAGTAGATATATTTAATAGTCATTATGAATCAGATAATAATTTATTACAATTCTATGATTATACAGGAAGTTATCATTTATGGGTCACAGTTCCTTATAATAAAGATTTATCAAAGACGAAATTTTTAAATGTACATGCTAATTTAGCCAATAAATTACAATTATTAGAACCACTTATATCATGTCATTTTAGTAGTCCTTCATTTGATATTAAATACAATAAAGACTATCCTTCAAAAATGAGTTATCGTCATTTTATCAATAAATTTTCAAATTACGGGTCAAGTGATGTTTCTTTAATTAATGGTACAATGTATTCAGATAATATAAATAAACTTTTCTTTAAAGTTGAAAAAAATCCAAAAGTTTATAATGTTGATTTACATCAAAAAATAATAATGAATCAAAATGATACTATTATTAAAAATTATAATGCATTATCTCAACGTATGGGAACAAATAAAATATATAATTTTATTACTACTAGTCAAAGTTTACGAAAAAATTCAAGAAATGTTAAAGTAAAAAGTTTTTATGAAATATTTTTTAAATCAAAAAAAAAAGCTTTTGAAAAAGCTCTCAATATTTATAAAAATAATAATAATATATATAAAGTAGATTTTTTTGGTGCAGATATACGAACTGCTTTAAATGACCGTTTAATGTATCCGCCAACATTGATACCTTATGATAAAATTTATATGCCAAAAGAAAATCAATTTATTCAATATCATTTAGATGAACTTGGTAATGTTGTTTCAAAACCTAAATATAATTATCAAAGTTATAAAAAAATACTAAACTCAGAAAGAATCGGAATTGAATTTCGTATTTTTGATCATTTCCCTACACAATATATGAATCAAATACTTGCTTTATTGCCGTATTTAGTTGTCGAATCATTAAATGATTATCCAATAGAAGATATTCATGATACATTTATATCAAAACAATTTTGGCATAATGAAATGGCAGAAGTTATTTTACAAGGATATAAACATCATTTTAGTAGTGCTTATATAAATCATTTAAATAAAGAATTTGGTTTAAATATAAATTATGTGAAAGATAAAATAAATAGTACATTATTATTTAAAAAATTAGTAGAAAGTTATGAAGATAAATATAAAAAAAATAGAAAATTTAAGATGTTGTTAAATAAATTAAGACCCACAAAAGAAGTACAATATGTAAGCATAAATGAACTTGCTACGAAAATTATATTAAAATCACAATAATAATAATATTTAGTAATAATGAATTATCAATTATTTAGTTCTTTTTTATTTTTATATAAATATTATTTATATTTCAAAAATAATATAAAAAAATCGATACTTAATTAAAAAAATCATTACATTTTTTGGTAAGATGATACAACTTTTTTTTGCGATATTATTAATGGTCTCTAAGACCATTAATGGTCTTCCTAGTTTGACATCGTCTCATACCTCGTCTCCGACTTTGTATCCCACATTGTCTCCGACTTTGTATCCCACATTGTCTCATACCTCGTCTCATACCAGGTATTCAAATTTCAAACAGATTAATGATGAAAGTTGTTTCTGTACTATACATGTTGGTTTTTATTGTTCATGTGTACAACGGACTTACCCAGATGGAACTAACAAATGTGTATGCGAAAATGAATATATAGATGACCAATTATACACTGATATTTCAAGATCGGTTCCTACTGGTGTTCCTACTGAATCTCCTACTTTCAAAGACGAGGCCACTACCTGGTTAGAAACAATTATTTCAACTATAAAGGATAATCTTTTATGGGTCGCTGTCATTGGTTTGTTACTCTTGATTCTTGTGAAGAGAGTGAAGAGAGACAAAGTAGTAATAAATAAAGAAGAACACATTTTACCGGTGCAGTTTTTATGAGAAGACAAGAATGAGATTTCTTTTTTGTCCAATCATGACTACATCATTGTATGAACTAATGTACATCTATATAAATCATTTACATATATACACCTTTGAAATCTTATTATTATAAAATTAAAATAAAAATAAAAAAAAATATCTTTATTTAAAAAATGTATAAACGTCTTTTAAATTTAAGTAAAAAATTTGTTCCAGTTATTTCACAAACTGAGTCTATTGCACTTAATAGTGGAACAATTTCTGTGGAACAGTTATTCTTTAAAGGAATTTTTAATAAAAAATTTTTAAATAATAATTATCCATACCCAAAATTATTAGAATCATCAAAACCTCTCCATGATTCTGTTCAAAAATTATGTGATAATATTGATGATTATTCTATTTATCAAAATAAAAAGATTCCAGAATCAGTTTTTGATGAAATCAATAAGAATAAATTATTAGGTATGATTATTCCAAAAGAATATGGCGGTCTTCAATTAAACCATCATGAACAATCTCAAGTTGTACAAAAAATATCAACAGCGTCAAGTCCAGTTGGTGTAACAGTTATGGTACCAAATTCATTAGGACCTGCTGAATTATTATTAAAATATGGTACACAAGAAGAAAAAGATCAATATTTACCCAAACTTTCTTCAGGTGAATTTATACCTTGTTTTGGTTTAACTGGACAAAGTAGTGGTTCAGATGCTGCTTCTATGCTTGATAGTGGTGTTTTAATAGAAGAAGATGGTGTAAAATATATTAATTTAAACATATCAAAACGTTATATAACATTAGCACCTATTAGTAATTTAATTGGTATTGCCTTTCAATTAAGTGATCCAAATGGTTATTTAGAAAAAGGTAATACAGGAATAACACTTGCATTATTAGAACCTTCTAAATACAATATTATAAATGGACCAAGACATAATCCAATGGATGTACCTTTTCCTAATGGTACATTAGAAGCACATAATTTAAAAATTCCAATCGATGCAATAATTGGAGGCGAGGAAAATGCTGGTAATGGATGGAGAATGTTAATGGAATGTTTAGCTGTGGGTCGTTCAATATCATTACCTGCATGTGCTATTGGTAGCGCAAAAGTATCATTAAATTATGCAGGTGCTTATAGTGTTTATCGAAAACAATTTAAAACAATGTTAGCAGATATGGAAGGAGTACAAGCAAAATTAGCAACAATTGGTTCTGAAACATTTAAAATAACATGTATTCAATATTTAACAAATGCTATATTGGATGCTGGTGAAAAACCATCTGTAATTAGTGCTATTATGAAATATGAAACTACAGAAAGAGCACGTGATGTAGTTAATCATGGTATGGATATTGTTGCGGGAGCCGGAATATGTAAAGGACCCAATAATATTTTAGGAAACGCATACCAAGCAATACCTGTTGGAATAACTGTTGAAGGATCAAATACATTAACAAAAAATTTAATTATATTTGGACAAGGTTTAATGAAAAGTCATCCATACTTATTTAATATTGTAAATTCAATTCAACACAATGATGTAGAAGTATTTAAAAAAAATTTAAATGGAATGATAGGAAGTAGTATTGAGTTTATAGGAAAGTCACTATATTATAGAATAATGACAAATTTAATGTTTTTATCTAATAATGAAAAAATTATTGAAGATAAATATTTAAATAATTTTGCTCTTACTTCAAATTTAGTTTTATTGATGGGTAAAAAATTTAAGTCCAATGAATTTACTTCTGGTCGAATGGGAGAAATTATGGGATCCTTTTATATGATTGAAGCAATGGATTGGTTTAATGATCATCATGAAGGTAAGTTTAATGATTTAGTAAAATATGCAAAATATGAAGAATATAATAAAATACAAAATAATCTACAACTTATTAGTGAGAACTATCCGATTTTTGGAATAAGAACATTTTTAAAATGTATAAATAATAAATCATGTTTAGAAAAGAATTTAAAAATAAGTGATAAAATGATTCAAGATGTATCAAATATTGTATCTAAAAATACAGAATTACGTAAAATATTAAGTGAAAATAGTTATGAACATCCTAAACTTAAAAAAATGAATGACCACTTAGATGAAATATTAATTTATCATCAGTCAAGACAAAATAATAATGAAAATTTTAATATTCTTGTTGATGAAATAACAAAAGTTGATGTTTTTGAAAAATTATAAGAGAAATAAAATAATTTTCATGTAAAAATTTAAATATAAATCTTCTAATTGATTATATTTTTTTGACAAATAAAACAACCATCTCATGTATTTTTTTTTCTGTAAATTATTTATATTTTTTGAGTTGATCATAAAATGTATACTATTTCTTTGTAAAATAATTAATTTAGATGATATTTTATGTATTTTAAGCATTTGGTTTGATATAATTTTTATGAAATGAAATATTAAAAAATTATGATGAATTATTAAAGAAAATCCAAAAAATAAAGAATATATTAGTAAAACATATTTCATAATTTAAATTAGTAATACATTCTTAAATAATTAAATTATTATTTAAAAAAATAAAGTACAATTCAATTATGGAAATACCAAATAAGTATTTAATTTGTGATATACGAACACCAAAAGAATTTGAAAATGGAACAATAAGTGGATATAAAAAAAAAGATGTAATTAATGCTTATCAAAATGCACTCATTAATACAAAAGTGGAAGAAGCAATACATTGGGCTGTAGAACTTCATATATCCACGTATAACAAAGAAATCTGGAAATCATTATTTGAAGTATATTTTAAATATATTCACATGAATAATCCAAAACTTTTTTTTTATTTGATTCAGAGAAAAAAAGAATATGATAATATTATTCTATTTTATCCAAAAAATCATTATATATTTTGTAGAAATAATCAAGAAATAAGAAATATGTTTTGTGATGTAACAAGTATATGTGTATTGTCTAAAAAAAATAATATGTTTTTAGATAAATCACTTCCAAAAGTGAATCTAAATAAATTATCAAAAGAAGAATTAATAAAAAGAAGAATACTTGATAGTTATGAAATTGTTCATGATATGGGATATGATGATTTAAATAAAACAGAAATATTATGTTTAAATCAAATGTTTACAAATTTAAATAATCATCAAGGTACATTAAATAATTGTTTTTATTGGTATATTTTGTTAGAAAAATCAATGAAGGAAAAAGCAAAAGATAATAAAAAAAAGAAAGAAGTTTATCTAAAATACGAAAGTGCGCCTAACTCAATGTTAAATTATGTGGATAAAAATAAAATTCCATCAAATAAACATTGGACTAATTTAATTTGGGAGATGTTTGATAGAATAATTTTAAATAATGATAAAAATAATAAACTATTAAAAAAGCTTAAAGAATATTATTATGAAGATTTCAAGGAATCCAAAATAACATCATTAAAGTATTTAATATTTTTAGCATTTATTATTTTAAAAACAAATCAAATAAAATGGAATAAAAATTTAATAAGCCAATATGATTTATATATTCAACTTAATGGTTCAATTAATTTTGTTTATTTTGAAATATCAAATAAAATATTAAATAAATTTGATCAATTTAGTAAAGATATGTATATTAAACAATTTTATGAATTACAAAATAAATTATTAAATAAAACTTCTAAAGAACCTAAAATAATAAATAAAGATATAAATAATATACATTTAAATAAAATATTGAGAGGTAATCCATTAAAACAAGATGATTTTACAGAGAATGATGAAATACAAGATAAAACAAAATTAATTAATAAAAATAAAACAAAGAAAGATGAGTTAGAAGCAAAAGAAGAAAAAATAGATAAAAAACTTAATTATTTTAATCAATTCTTAACTAAAAAAGGTAGTAGAGAAAAACCAAAAGTATTAAATCAAGAAGTTGAAATAAAAGAATTAATATATAAAAAAAAAACGAGAAGTTAAAAATGAATATTTAAATATCTGTTTATTATAGATTTATGTCTAACCCAAAATTAGAAAAGGTAGATTTAGAATTAAATAATATAAATAAGTTGAAAAAAAGTATTCATACTTTTGTAAAAGAAGGTTTAGATATTAACAATTCAACTACCAACAAAGGATTAAAAAATATTGAAATGAATCAAGAAAATGAATTAAAGAAATCAATCAAAAAAATGATAGTAGATGAAACGGAATCTCAAACAAATAAATTACAACAAATTATAAATTTTATGATATATACATCAAAGGTATTAAATGAAAATAATATAAAGTTTTATTTAACTTATTTTACATTTTTCTTCTTTCTTTACTATACGTTAACAGCAAAATACACAAATAGTGCTTTTGATGCATTATTTAATCGAAATAAAGATAATAAATCTTTTTTATGGTTTTACTATGGTGGAATAGTAGTATTGATTATATCATTTATTTATTATTATAGTAGAGTTGCATTAATTTTAGGTAATAAAACACATGAAGATTATTATTATACAAACTTTACATTTATTGGAATTGGAATATTCGTTTTATTTTTATTTTTCAATACCATGCAAGTATTTTTTAAATATATTACAATTTATTTACCAGATATAATATTAAAAATATTATTGGTGTTATTTTATATTTTTAATATATTATTTTTACTTTTCTATTTTAGTATTTTTATTCTAAATATCAATAAATATTATAATGTAGAAGCACTTGTAGCATTAGAATTATTATTCTTTTTTTATATGCTTAATAAATCAAATATTGAATATAATAAAGATGATGTACTTAAAAAGTTAAAACAAAATAATTTTACATATTTAACAACAAACTGTTTACCAACTGAAAATAATGATACTTTTGATAATAATAAAGAAATATCTATTCAAAATCAACTTATTTCTAAAAAATATGGTATTGGTTTTGTTCAATTAGAAGACAATATTCCTGTAAAATATATGAATAAAAAGACTAAAAATTATGAAAATTTAAAATTATGTGATTTTTATTATCCTGGTTCTTATTATTCTTATTTAGGAAATAGTCCATTAAGTGGTGAACCTGATTTAAAAGCACTTCAATTGAGTTTAGAGAAATTTAAGACACGTGTTATAACACTTGATATTTTCAGTAGTAAAAAAGATAATTATGATCCAAAAGCAGAACCCATTGTAAGATGTGAAAATATGAAAGAAGGTGCACAACATTTAAAATTAGAAGATTGTTTTGAATTAATTAATAAATATGCTTGGTTAACTAATAATGGAAATAATAACAGTTATCCATTTATATTGGTTTTAAATTTTAATTTTAAGAGTAATACACATATATATAGAAAAATATATAATATTTATATTGAATATTTTTCAAAATATTTAATAGATAAAAAATATGGATTTTCAGGAAGAAATGGAGAATTACCAATATCAGAAGCACCAATGACTGATTGTTTAGGTAAGATAATACTTGTATCAAATAAATATCCAACAGGTTCATTATTAGACGAAATTATAAATGGTTCTAATAATGAAGATAGTCAAAGTTTTCAATTAAAAGAGTATAAAGGTGATTATGTAAATTTTAATAAAGTCGGTGTATCACAAGATTTTAATAAAAATGAATTAGTGACAATTACAAAATTTAATATGCTTTTTTTTTATACAAATCCAAATCAAGAATATAAAAATAATGAACAATCAAAAGCGGGTTTATTCAATCCACGTTTTCAAGATTTAGCCCAATATGGTGTTCAGGGAACACTTATGTATTTATTTACACCAGATAATAATTTAAAAGATTGGTTTTTATTTTTCAAGAATAAAAGTAATTTTGATCCTGTTTTAAAGGATGAAGTATTGATTAATAAAGAAGTTGATAATACAACTACAATTAAACAAAACCCAGTTGCTGGTATGCAAAAGGATCAAAAATATTGTATGATACCTGGATTATTTGATACTGATAAAAGTAATTTAAGTAGCGGGAATTCAAATATTTCATGTCAAAATTCAAAAAAATAAAAATCTATTTATACATTATATATGAATGATTATAATGGAAATAATGGAAATAATAGAAATAATAGAAACAAAAATGAAAAAAATGGACTTAATATAGATAATAAACCAAAAAAAATAAATAAAAATAATTTTTTATTAGGAGTAGCTAATAATAATTCTGAAATTAGTAATTACGGAGAAAATGATATTGTTCAATTTTTAAGTGAATTTGAAAGTAATAATAATAATTCTTCTAATCTACCTCAATATAATAAAGGATCAACAAATCAAATTAATCAAATTCAAAAAAGTTATAGTAACGCAAATCAAAGAATGAATATTCAACAAAATACTAAAAGAAACAATTTAATGAGTCAATTAAAAAAAATAGAAATGAATATTAGAAACTCAAATAATACTGATTCTAAAAAATCTAAAAATGTTTTACTTAATCTAATTAAAAAAATGGAAAATGAAATTGAAGAAGTAAATACTAAAATAAAAAATTTTAAACAAGAAAAAAAAAATATAATTGAATTAAATTCAAAACAAATAAATGATCTTAAAGTTATTGTAAAAAAACTATATATTGTTATATTAAAAATATATAAATCATTTGAATTAAATAAAAATCAACGCTTAAAATTATTAAATTCTATTAAAAATAATGTTGAAAAAAATAATGGATTTTTAAAAAGTATCAATAAATTATTAAATGGAAAAGAAAATAAATTAAATGATATGGTAAATATAAATGTAAATAAAAATAAAAATGTTACATTGTTATCTAATATAAATGTAAAACCTAATAATGCGGATGCATCCATAAATGCTAACTTATTTTCAAATTTAAATAATGGTAATAATAGTAATAATAGTAATAATAATAATAATTCTACATTAAATATTGTAGAGAATACACCATTATTATTAAATAGTAATACAAATATAGACAATAAGAATAAAAATAAGAATAATAATTCTGAAGAAAATAATAAATCAAATTCAAACAAAACCAGTATATTTGGAAATTTATTTTCTATAACAAAAAATAATAAAAATAAAACATCTAATGTAATTAAAACAAATAATAAAAAAAATAAAATAAAAATGAATAAACTTATTCAAAAAATTAAGAATGAAAAAATTAATCAAAATAGAGCAAATCAAAACTTAATTGCAATGATGTAAATTTTCTTTTATAAAATAATATGATTTATATAAAAATATATCATAATTAATAAAAAATAAATTCATTTAGATGGTATAACCACCTTGATTATCATCATACCCAATAGGTTCATTTAATCCTTGAGCATTAAATTCTCCTTGATAGGTAGCAACAGGGGAGCATACATCTCCTACATTTTCATTTTGAGGATAATAATTTTGCATACATTTTTTTTTTGATAAACCATTGTTCATATTATCATTCATTGATTCATAATCATTCATATTTTTGTTGCTTAAATCTAAATCCATACCAGGTTTTGTTAAAAATCCTTCAACATTATTTTCAGACATTTCTTCATCATCATCATCATCATTATCATCATTATTTTTATCTTCCATTAATGTGTTGATATCATCCTTAACATCATCTTGCATTTCGCCATTATCAAAGTTTTCTGTCATAGAATTATAATAAAGAGAAATAATATAAGACATACCAAGTAATAACCCTAATGCACAATTTTTTTGAGAAACATA
>JGI10211J34971_10003233_pt1 | contig 13116 bp, 17 predicted proteins | sample Etolagsediment_FD_34971 | JGI IMG/M metagenome (IMG submission 34971) | reverse complement strand
TATAGACGTTGGGAGGACGACACGTCTATCGGCTGGCTTCTCCCGGCCATGGTGGGTGAGCGCATACCTCACTCTCATGTCCTGCATGAGCCTGGTGGTTTGCGTGATGTTCCTGTTGGTGTAGCTCACTGTGCTTTCTTTCCTCGCCCTGTTTTTGAGAAGGTGGGGCTCTATGATGAGCGGTTCATAGGGTATGGCATAGATGACGTTGACTACTCCTTGCGTGTCCAGCTGGCAGGGTATCGTGTCTGTGTGTGGGATGGGTGTCAGATCTGGCATGGGGGTGTGGAGTCTGTAGCCCGCAAGAAGCCCAACTTTGATTCTGACCATAACCAGAACTGGAAACGGTTCATCGACAAGTGGGGGATAAAGCCGATAAGCGATGACATCCAAGCCTATTGTAATGAGATGCGGGCCAACCAAGCCATCCCAGATCGTGCCGGGTGAGTTTTACGTGGTAGCTGGGACTTCGTATTTCCACAGTGCCATTCCTTACCAGATCATCCATGTAAGGTCGTTCCCGAGGGATGCGCCGTTCATGTCCCGGGCTACCATGGTCTGTGAGGCGTGGGTGTTCGCCGACATCTGTGGTGTAAAGACGGACTGGCATGAGTCTTCCTATCCCTTGGATGCGGTCAATTGCAAGGAGCACGGAGATCATGACAGGCACCTGGAGCGTATCGAGCTCGACCCCAACAACTCGTGGCACAGGGCGATATACAGGCGATGCCAAGAGCATGTGAAGTGATGCTGCGGATCCCTGTGGGCCGTGAGCAGATCCACGGGGATCTGGCGGAGTGGCTGTTTTGGCTGGGTGGGAATGACATAGATTTCAGGGTCCACCGGTGCAGTGCGGGTCCTTCAGAGGCCAGGAACGAGATTGCTGAAGAGTTCCTGAAGTCTGACAAGCCCTACCTGTGGATGGTGGACTCTGATACGATCCCTCCCAGAAGCCTCTCTTTGCTCGACAACGAATGCGATGTTGTGGGCGGCTGGTATTACCAATACAACCCCGTCGTTCGTCCTGAGCCGTTTCCGTGCGTCTACAAGCGAACCTCTAAGGGTTATGTCGGTCTGAGCCCGAAGGAGTGGAAGAAGGAACCTTTCCCTGTTGACGCTGTTGGCTCTGGTTGTATGCTGGTTAGCCGCAGGACTCTTGAGGAGCTTCCTGAGCCTTTTCTGTATGGCCGCAAAGATGGGCGCAGGATCGGTGAGGACATCACATTCTGTCACAGGACGAAAAGGGAGATCTTTGTAGACCCCAGGTATCACTGTGTCCACCACCGCATCTGCAACCTGGATGAGGTGACGGCACGCATGAAGGTGCTGAAGTATGGAAGGTGACTGGCTGGATGATGCCGTGCTACATGTCGGTGTTGACATAGCCGTCAAGCGTGATACTGCTGCTGTTGCGGCTGTGGCCAAGCACCCCAAGCATCTGATGTACGCTCTGTGGGGGCACCGCATATACACGCCTCCGGTGAACATACACCAGACTGTGGTTTTGTGTCTTGAGAGGCTTCTCACGGAGCACCGCGTGGCACAGATATTGTATGACCCGTATCAGTTCACTTCTGAGGCTCAGAGGTTGGCTGAGAAGGGTTACGAGCGGTTGCTCAAGGAGGTGAACCAGCAGTCTGAGATGGTGTCTTACGCCAACACTCTGGATACGCACCTCAGACAGGGAACCCTGCTCATGTATTCCGACCAGGAGGTCCGCTCTCACTTCTCCTGGGCAGCGGCTCAAGAGACTGAGAGGGGATGGAGGATAGTCAAGAGGAAGCAGAGCCGTCAGATTGATGTTGTAGTGGCCATAGCCATGGCTCTCGCTGGTGCTACTCTTGACATGGGGTATATGATGTATCCTTCCTACAAGGACCAGGTCCACAAAAGGAGTTTCCTGTATCTACCATGAATCATCTGATATCTGAGGACACGCAGGATGGGGTAAAGGTCACCTACCACCTTGACTCCGTGGCGAGGGATCTTACCGGGTCTGACTATTTCAACTACGAGTTCACCAGGATAGGGATTGGGGTCTCTCTTGATGAGGGTGTGAACTATGCTGTTGTCTGTGGAGAGCGCACGTTCCGTGGTGAGCACTCGTGGATGCGGATGTATGTGGTGATAGACGAGAGTGAAGAGGAGACATCTGCGTCGCTCTTCGCTCGCCTGATCTTCCTCAAGGACACCTATCTATCTCGTGGTGTTTACTGTGGCAACGAGCCCAGGTATACGATAGAGGCCATGAAGCGACATGAGGGGCTCACCTTCTATGACAAGAATCGGTCTGATGGGGCCTGCAGGGAGGTGTGGCCCACGTTCAAGGCCAAGACGTTGAAGGCTACTGTTGTTGATCGGGAGGCGCCTACAGAGGCTACCCTGCAGCGGGATATAGAGGCCATGCTTCACAGTGATACTCTTGACCCTGACACCATGGCTGTGAAGATGAACACCCGGATTGTGTTCCCTGATGAACTGAGCAACCGGGTTATTCGCACAGCCATTCGTCAGTCTCGTGGCCCTTACTGTCGGGCTCTCTGGCATGTGCTTACTGGACTCGATACATCCAATCCTATCAAGGCTCACCATGTCCGCAGGGTGCGTAGCGGGAACAAGTATACGGGGTATTGATGACACTGAAAGAGTTGCAGGACGCCATAGACTGGTCTGAGATCGACGAAGCGGCCAGGGCCTGGGAGGCTGAGTATCCTGGGATGAAGATCTCCGGTGTGCAGCAGTATCGGACAGAGAGGTTGTATCTGGCTGTCAAGGCTCTTGAGGGCGAGGAGGACAGGCGGTATCTCTACTGTTTGCCTACGGGGATACGTAGTCAAATCTATGAGTTGTATAGGAAGAATGGTCTTGTCACGTAATTCTTTCCTCTGAGTGCAGAAAGGTGCCGGTAATTATCGAATTTGTGTTATATTTATTGATGGGGTAGTCTGCCCCACCTTCCTTTTCCTCCCTCCAAAGATAGACAATGCCTCTACCGAGATTTTGGACAGCCGAGCCTGTTAAGCTCTCTGAGGAAGAGAGGGAGAAGCTGCTGTCTCATATAGAAGCTACCTACTCTCAGGGGGTTGAGGCGAGAAACAGGTGGAACGACCAGCATAACGCATACGAGCAGATGTTCCGTGGCCAGATGGAACCGCGTGTTGGCCCATGGGAAGGATCTGCCGATCTGCATGTGCAGATGCCTTACTGGCTGGTTGACTCTGTCAATGTTCGTCTTGTTGCCAGCGTCTGGAACCAGACTCCCATAGTCTCTGGTCATGCTGAGGAGATGGGAGACGACAGGATAGTCAAAGACGCGGCACGTCTGGTGTCTTGGCATCTTCAGCCTCACAGGATGAACGCCAGGGCGAAGTGGAACAGGGCCTCCAAAATACGCCTGATACATGGTGTATCCGTAAGCCTTATGAGCTATGCGAGCGATACATTCAAGTATCGTGTCGTGGAGCCCGACGTTGAGTTTGTTGAGGACGAAGACGGCAACCAGACCGTCAAAGAGATTGAGCGGGCACGGGTTCAGGAGGGGGTTCGGTATGACGGCCCCGTGCTGACGCCGCTGGAGTGGGAAGATGTTATCGCTCCAGTTGGTTGTGCCAATCTCCAGCCTTCCTGCCCCAGCAACCCACATGGTGCTGACCAAGTTGTTGTGCGCCAATGGGAACCGCTGAATCTGATCTTCAAGTCTTACGATCTCCCGAGCGACTGGACAGACAAAGACGCCTGGCGAGACGCGGCCCCCGCGCAAGACCGGTCCGAGGATACCGGAAATGTGACGGGCGTCAACACGAACGACCGGCTGGACGGCATCAATCGTCTTACGGCGCGAAACTCTACCCAAAATCCGGAGTTTTGCATCCTTAAGTGGTTTGGTCCCTGGAAAGACCCTTCTGGTGATGACGACGAAGAGATGGTTGTCATCATGTGCCAGAATCCCAAGGTCCTTCTGGGTGTCTACCGCCTGTCTGACTTGTATTACAGCTGCAAGCGCCCCTTGCTGGAGATGCACTACCAGACTGTTGGGACGCGCTTCTATTCCATGGGTATCATGGAGATTGTCAAGCATCTCAGCGCTGAGCTTGATACCATCCACAACATGAGGGTAGACATCGGCCAGGCTACCAACCTGCCGTTTTTCTTCTATCGCGCTTCTTCTCAGTTCCAGCCAGAAGAGATCGAGCTGAAGCCGCTCAAGGGCATCCCCATAGACAACCCTGGGGATGTCATGTTCCCACAGATGCAGAACGTCACCTCTTTCTACTACCAGGAGGAGACGCTCCTCTATACGCTCGTTGAGCGTGTTGTGGGTGTCACTGACTTGTTCCTGGGTATCTCTCCTACTCGTGGTGCTGCTGCCCGACATGCTACGGGCTTCGTGGGCACCCAGCAGGAGGCCATGGCCCGCACCAGCGAGATCCTCACGCAGGACTCTGAGACGGCTTCAGACCTGTTCCATTGGATCTACGACCTGGAGATGCAATACGGGCCTGATGAGCGGGCGTTCCGTCTCTTGGGTGAGACGGGTCCTCTGAGTTACAAGCTGAGTCGCAACAACTTGTGGATACGCGGCGAGTATGATTTCAGGCTGGGCGCCAACCAGGGCATGTATTCGCAGATGCTGAAGCAGCAGCAGGCCCAGGCTGTGCTGGAGACTATCCCCAATAACCCATTCATCTCGCAAGATCCTGGCAGGCTGTGGGAGGCTTACTCCCGCTTCTACTTCTCCATTGGCATGACCGAGCCAGAGATAGAGATGCTCATTGGTCCCAAGGATGCTGTGTCTAAGGGCAATCCAAAGACTCAGGATGAAGAGAATGCCCAGATGGCGCAGTATCAGTTCGGTCCTGGCGTCCCGGCTCCAGTGCATCCTGCTGATAATGATCGGCAGCATGTGCAGGAAGTGTTCGGATTCCTAAACTCCCAGGAGTTTGCCGCGCTTCAGCGACCCAATGAGCAGGCGTTCATGGCCCACGTGATGCAGCATCAGCAGGCCATCAAGCAGAAGAGCGCCCAGGCTCAGATGCAGCAGATGCAGCAGGCGCCTCAACAGCAAATGGAGCAGCAGGGTAGTAATGGGCAGCAGGACAGGATGCTGTCTCAGATACTTGCCCAGCCATCTACAGACATACGGGGTGTGTCTGGCTCTAAGCAGCCCCAACCGTCCGTGCCCAATATGCCACAGGTAAACATGCGATGAATGAGTGGAGGTGGAGGGACTTTACCACGGCTCATGAGTGGGACGAGATGAAGGGCACCTTGATGCGCATCAAGCAGGAACAGATGGAGCTGGCTATCAGGACATCTGAGAAGGGGGACCTGGGGGATATCAAATACCAGGCGGGTGTGGTGGCTGGTGTGGACAAGGTGATCGACTGGATGAACCGCAGGGAGGCCCATGCCAACGCTATCGAATAGCATGGCTCCAGAGACTCAGGACCAGCTGGCGCGGAACTGCGTGGCTGGAGGGAAGTATGTGATCATCAGTTTTCACCGCAACCTAAACGATCCGATTGTAGTATCACGGGGGATGACAGAGCGGCTGTGGAACATCGCGATGAACATAGTCCGTTCGGTCAGAAAAGGAGGTGATCAGAATGAAGTATGATGGAGCGGGGAAGAAGGGGAAGTGCCGCAAGGGGAGCGCCAGCAAGGGCAACCCGAAGACCACGAAGGCGAACCAGGCATGGCCGAAGTTGAAGTATGCGTAGGTAGCACAGCACGTAACGGGATTCGTGCACCCATGACGACGTATCTGGGTTCGTCACCAGGGAGGAAAAGATGCCGGAAGAGCAGGCACCAGTAGCTGACGTATCGGAGAGTCCGTCGCCTCCACCGGAACCACAGCAGGATGTTTCCGAACCTGCCGAGACCCCTGTCAGCCAGAATGCGAACAGGCGGATACAGGAGCTCAACAGGGAGAAGAAGCAGCAAGAAGAGAGGGCGCGGAGACTGGAGAAGCAGGTTCAGGATCTGCAGTCTCTCTACCAGCAGCAGTTCAAGCAATCACAGACCCCGAAGCAGCCCGCGCGTGACTCTGAGGCTGAGAATATCATCCATGAGTTAGGCGGGGACGATACGGCTCGCAAGCTGTATGATGTGCTGAGCAGGACGTTTGGTCACGCAGCGAAGAAGGGGGAGTACGTAAGCAAGGCCGAAGCAGAGCAGATGATGAAGAGTGTGGCATCTACCTACTTTGGCGGCATACAGTCTTCCCTGGCCGTTAGCAACTCGGTCAACGCGCTTGTTCAGGCGGGGACGCTGGACGACAAGGAGGCACAGTGGGTGACCAGTCAGGTGAGCGAGATCGCCAAGGGTAACCCACAGACTCTGACAAACCCGAAGAGTGCGTCTATGTTGGTCAACATGGTCTTGGGTCAGGGTTTCACCTCTGGTGAGATCAAGCCGGGCAAGAAGACACGGGGGACGCCCACGGTCGTTGGTCCTGGCAGGAACAGCACCGGAGGCACGCAGGACCCGGAGTTCAAGGACATAAAGGCCGCTGCGAGTAGGTTCAGGACGCTCGCTGGCCTTGACGACAAGTCGCTCAAAGCTCTCAGGGACAAGGTGTCAACATGACCGAGAAGACAGAGAAGAAAACGCTGGGGGATCACACTGAGGAGAGTGCAGACGCCATCGAAAAGGCTATTCGGTGGGTGTGTGCACAGTCCACAGACGGCAAGACCTGCCCGCTGTGTGGATGGGTGGTTCCCTACGATGACAAGGACAAGGCCACCAAGCTGTTTGACCACATGAGGGTCCGCCACCTGTATCGGTCTATCGCCGCCTATGAGCATGGGACGCTGGACGTTCCACGCAAGGACGTGGATGGAGATCCGGTAGCGGAGGCTGGCCTGGAGGTCGTTGATGAGTTGTCCGAATACGATCCTCTGCACATCCCTGTAGCTTTGAAGCGACAGGTTGAAGCTGATGGGAGCCGTGTGCGCCTTGTGTCGCCCAGCAACGTGACGCGATACAAGGACATGGGTTTTGAGTTCGTGGAGCCTACAGACGACACCAAGTCGGAGGATGGTAAGCTGAAGGTGAACGAACTCATAGCCATGAAGGTCCCTGCCCGCTGGCTTGAACGCAGAGAAGTTCTCAAGCGCAAGCGCAGTGGCGATGTCATAGCTACGCGCAAGGAAGACTTTGAGCGCCGCATGGACGAACATGCCCGCAAGGTATACGACCATGCAGTGCACAAGGGTATTCCTGCCGACCAGGCACGCAATATGGCGCGTGCCATAGAGCGCGGGCTTGCTACGGGTAACATTACTCGGAGATAGAGATGTCTACATTCAATGACAGCAGGGCCTATGGGTTCGCCCCGTGGGGTCCGCTGTTGCACGCCAAGACCTACGATGTGAAAGGCTACGAGGATCAGGTGGCCTACATCGGGGATGTCATGGGTCTGGGGGCTAACACGGGGTTTGCTACTCCCAGCGCTGCTGGCAGTACGCTGATCCTGGGCGCCAACCTGACCTACCTGGCTGTGGGAACTACCGGCACGGTCCTGATCGCTGACGACCCTGACCAGCTGTTCCATTGCCAGGACAACACGAACGGAACGCTGACATATACGGACATCAGCAAGAGTGCTGACCATGTCTTTGCTGCCGGCAGTTCCTACTCACTGCTGTCCGGATCCCAGCTGAATACGCAGACTGGCATGCAAGCTGCTGCGGCTGCTGGCTTCAAGCTCCTGGGGCTTCTGGACAACTACAACACGGGCGGCAACGAGGGACAGAACACCTGGGGCAAGTACAACAAGGTCGTTGTGCATGTCAACGAGCATGTCCTCCGCTCTAGCACTGGTGGAGGTGCGTGATGCCAATGACTACTGCGAACTTCCCCAACCTGACTACCCTGCGTGGGATCGAGATGGTCATCCAGCATGACTGGGACCGTCGCGAGGCTGTTGGGCGCAAGATCTTCAACGTGCGCAACAGCACCCAGTACCAGGAGGACACGCAGACTGTTGGGAGCACTCCGGCTTTCTACGTGAAGCCGGAGGGTGAGCCTGTCTCGTATACCACCATCCCCGAGGGATTCCGTGAGACCTTCACGCATATCAACTATGCGCTGGGTCTGCGGCTGACCGAGGAGATGATGGACGACGAGCTGTATGGTGTGATGGAAGACATGGGCAAGGACCTTGCCTTCTCTGCTCACGCCACCGAGGAGCAGCTTCTCGCCTCTCACATCGTCAACGGGTGGGCTTCCAGTGGTTACACCGGGTATGACGGTCAGACGCTGTTCAGCTCTGCGCACGTCCGCGAGGATGGGTCTACCTACGCGAACGAGCCTTCGAGCCTGGCAGATCTGAGCAAGACCACGCTGGAGGCTGGCCTGATTGCCTTCCGCAACTTCCGCGATGGTGCGGGCAAGCGCCTGGCCATCCGCCCGGAATACCTGATTGTTCCTCCCGACCAGCAGTTCACTGCTGCCCGCCTTGTGCAGTCCACGCAGAACCCCACGGTCGATTACTCCGGGTCTGGTGACTCTGAGTCCGCCATCAACCCCATCGCTGATACTGGCATCAAGGTTGTTGTGTGGGACTACATCACTGACTCTGACTGCTGGGTCCTGGCTGCTAAGAAGGACAAGCACAAGCTGATGCTGTATGAGCGCAAGCCGTTTGGGACCGACAGCATCTACGACTTCGACACGGGCGACTACAAGATCAAGGGCTCTTTCCGTCAGTCGTCTGGTTGGGCTGATGCTCGTGGCATCTACGGTTCGGACGGTAGCGCCTAACCCATAACACGGCGGGGAGGGGTGTAGTGCCCCTCCCCGATACGACATGAAGGTTGTTGTTCGCTATCCCACGTCTGGCAAGCCTGACCACTACGCTGTGGAGCGTATGCAGTGGATCCAGCGCGAGCGTCCCGGCTGGGACGTGTCAACCTGGCGCAACGGATATGCGGTAGACATCTGTCGTAACGAGATCGTCAAGGATGCGGTAGACAAGGGCGCTGACTACCTGATCATGATTGACGATGACATCATCCCAACAAAGAGGGTCCTTGAACTCCCCGATCTGGACAAGCCTATCGTTGCTGGTCTATCCCTCTGTTGGAATGCTGGGGCTATGTTTTGGAATGCCTTTGTCAAAGACAGTGATCAGTATGTATACAGGTCTGTCTGCAATGCCGACTTCCCCACCGAAGCTCCCAGGGAGGTCTACGCTGTGGGTGCAGCCATCCTGTGTATCAGGGCTGATGTGCTGAATGACGAGGAGATGAGGCCGCTGTTCAAGTTCAAGCTGAACGAGTGGGGGCTGATAGACTCTCTGGGTGGTGAGGACATACAGTTTTGCCTCAAGGCCAGGGACCGGGGCTATAGCATCTGGGTAGACCCCCAGACTCAGGGCGAGCACTGGCGTCCCTTCGGTCTGAAGCAGACAATGGCCCGCTTTGATGCGGTCCATAACGACCCGAACTACACCATGCCAGAAGTCTTTGCCATGGGGTTAGCCAACGTCCCGGAAACTCGGGGAATCAAGAATACCGAAGTCAAGCCCAAGCCCCAGCCTGTGCCCATACAGGATAGGCTTAACATCATCAACCGGACACTGAGGATCAAGTAATGGCTGCTCCAACTCCCACGATTCGCACGTTCCAGTATGGACACTCTGGGCTGACGATCTTCACCGCTACGTGGTCTACCACGGATAACTTTGCCGACCAGGTGGTTGTAGATCTGTCTGGTCTGACCACCTACACGTCGGCTCTGAAGGTTCAGAAGGTGCAGTGGCAACAGAGCACAGGTATCGCTCTCACTCTGGAGTTCGATGATGACTCAGCCGACGAGACCATCCTCAAGAGTGCAAAGGCAGTCGCGGGGTCTACAGAGTGGAACTGTGTTGACTTCTGCGCCAACGGTATGCCGGGCATAGTCTACCAGGGGAGTGGTGGGTCTGGTGACCTGGTCATGACCACAACGGGTGCGGCGTCGGCGGATGTGATCACCATGTATGTCTGGTGGTATGCAAACTGATGTCAGTAACCCTGGGTGATGCCATCAACGCTGGGCTGGTAGAGATCGGTGAGCCTGAGATCACGTCGTTCACAGCTACCAACCTGCTCCAGCGGGCACTCATAAACGAGGCCAACTATGCGGTCCGAGACATCATGTCCCGGTCCCGCTTCCGGTGGGCCTATCACAGGGATACGCTCACCACTACGGCTGTTGTGAAGTCCTACGCCACGGTGACCAATGGCAGCACGTCTGTCACCAACACAGACAGTGATGGCAACGCTGAGGACGCCACGGTGGCTGTTGGGGCCTACTTCCGCCTGTCCACGGACTACACGAGCTATCTGATCACGGCTGTGTCTGGGTCCACGATAACCCTTGAGACGGCTTACGTGGGGGATAGTGCCACGGCTACGGCTTACTACGGCATCACAGACGAGTATTCGTTGCCCGCCTCTGACGTGGGGGATGTAGCCATAGCGCAGTATGGTGAGGGTGGGCTGTGGGCTAACTCTCACAGGCGCAGGGTTGAGATCGTCCCCTTGCAGGCTCTGTCAGCCAATGCGGGTGGCGACTTTCATCTTGACTCTTCTGGCAAGCCTGTGCAGATGTCCCGCATACGTCCTGACAGCAGTGACCTGCAGGTGTTCAAGTTGTGGCCCTACCCTGATGACGAGTATGTCATCGAGTTGTGGTATACCAAGCGATTCACATCAGCTTCTGACATAGACACTACTATCTTCGGCGGTGACGCACCCCAGCTTGCTGAGGACTGCGTCTGCTTCCGCTGTGCCGCTCGCGCCTTCCGGTGGGCAGGGCAGAGAAGTGAAGATGCTGAGAGGATGCAGCAGTATGAGCGTGGGCTGATGAAGCTGGTTGCTGGGCCTACAACACTTGAAAAGTCCTCAATTGGGCTTGCCACGTATCGCAGAAGCTATTCTGCTGGAATACGTTCCGAGTCTCAGATTGCGTTTGACAGGCAATGAGCTGGAAGGTTGAGAAATACGAGTCTTTTGGTGAAGGAATTCACCGGGAGATCTCTGTGGATCATCCTGACTACCCAAGTGGTGGTATGTGGGATGCCACGAACATCGTATACTCTCTGGAGTCCAACCTGCCGGAGAAGATGCGCGGCTATGCTCAGTTGGGTGAGACCATCACTGGCACGCCTACCATCACTGGCCTGTTCGACTTCAAAGAGGGCACGCAGCTCATAGCCACGGCTTCGGACGGTAAGATCTACAAGCGCACCACAGGCAACTTCAGCCAGGTGACGGGTGGGACGGGATACAGCACGACGGCATCGGTTCGCTGGTCTGCTGCCATGTTTTACGGATCGTCCTCTACCACCGATGTCCTGGTCATGGCCAACGGAGTTAATGCACCGTGCAAATACGATGGCACCAGTGTTACGGCACTCTCGGACGCCCCTGCTACTGGGCAGTTCCCGGTCCCGTGGATGTCTCGAATCTGGATGTTCAGCTCGGACATAGCATACTACACCGTGGCAGATTCTGTAGACGACTGGACGGGTTCGGGTTCGGGAAACCAGCCGATCTTTCGAGGGTATGGGGGCGACATAACCGGGGCTATATCCTTCGCCAACTGCCTGATAGTGTTCAAGAGAGACAAGATCTTCCGTATCACCCCTGGGGCAACCATCTCAGGCATCACGGTGGCCATCGTCGCGGATGGAACGGGGTGCGTCAACCATAAGACAATCAAGGAGGCTGGCCCTGAGGGGGCCTCCTACCTGATGTTCCTTTCTGAGTCTGGCTATGAGGCTCTGTTCCCCACCTCTGTGACTGGCGGTTTTGTTGTTCGGTCTATCAGCAACCCTGTTGGCAACATCATCCAGCAGAGGAATAGAGACAAGGACTCCCTGGCTTTCTCAGTATACAACGAGCCCAGGCGAGAGTATTACGGTTTCTTCTGTCAGGGTGCTCTTCAGCTTCTTCCCAGTGCCCAGCTGATAGCCAATGGAGCTCGCAGCAAGAGACCTCTGCGGTGGACTTACGCCAACATGAGAAACATGACTGCTGGGTGTATGTATAACACCACCAGCGGTCCGGTTCAGTATGTGGGCAACAATGCCGGGCAGGTCTTCCTGATGCACAGCACGGACGGTCGTGCGGGTGCTGCCTATCGTGGGTTCATCTACACGAGGGCATACACGGGGGGACGCCCCAGCATGATGAAGCGCTACAACAGGGCTTATGTAAACCTGCAGTGCGAGGGGAATGCGTCTGGTCCTGTCAAGACAGAGGTGAGGCTGTATATGGGTCGTCATGACCTTCCTCTGCCGCCTGGCAACATCAACCGTGCATCTTTGGGTGTTCGCACGGGGCAGTGGGGAGACGCCTACTCTGAGGTTCCCTGGGGTGGGAATGTATCCACAGGCACCTGGGTCAGGCCGGTGAGTTGCACGCGGGGTGTCTACATGCGGGTTCAGGTGGATAGCATCTTTGCTGACCAGTGGTTTCGCTTCTGTGGTTTGGAAATCGAATTTGACTGGGAAACCAGTAGTCTGAGAGGGTGACATGGCTTGGCAATGGGCTCTTGCTGCACTACCTGCGGCGCTGCAGGCAGTCAACCAGATTCTTGGTGGTGAGGATCAAACCAAGGAGCAGAAGGAGTTTGCTGGTGTGCAGGCTGATTGGGCTAAGGAGATGCTTGAAAGCCTACAGCGCAGGAGTGGCATAGAGAACCAGTATATGGACTCTGCTGTCAGCAACGCTTTCAACTACGCCAACCAGCAACTGAACGCCCCCAGGAACATCCTGTGGTCGTCTGGCAAGTTCACGCCTAAGTTTGCCACGCAGCAGGCCTCTCCGTTCACCATGCCGGACGGGTCTACCGCTGGCGGTGGAGCCAATACATCTGAACCCGTAGAGACGCCGGTGTCATATGACCCCTATCCTGCTACAGAAAGAGTCGGACCTGCCCTGAATCCATTCGGCCCAGGGGGAACAACGCAGTCTCAGACATCCTATGATCCTTATCCATTGGATGACGTTGTCCAGCCTACCATAGAAGCTGCTTTGAGTGCAGTAGGTGGGAGCACTTCGGAGATGGCGAATAGGCTTAGGGACCTCCTTTCTTCTTTGTTTGGTGGCACCCCCGACCTAT
>JGI10211J34971_10003232_pt1 | contig 13117 bp, 12 predicted proteins | sample Etolagsediment_FD_34971 | JGI IMG/M metagenome (IMG submission 34971) | reverse complement strand
CTGAATGTCGCGAGTTCGAATCTCGTACCCCGCTCCAATTTCCGCCCATGCATTTGACCGTTATCGGTCAGCGTTTTTTGCCCTTCACGTGTTTCATCAATCGACGCTTCTTGTCGATCTGGCGCTTGCTCAGCTGATTGCGTTTATCGGCATAGGGATTTTGCCCGGTCTTGAACTCCAGACGTAACGGCGTGCCCTTGAGTTTCAATTGCTCAATGAAAAAACTCATCAGATAGCGATGATAGGCCTTGGGCAACTTGTCGGTCTGACTGCCGTGGATGACGATAATCGGCGGATTCTTGCCGCCCTGGTGGGCATAACGAAGCTTGATACGGCGGCCATTATGCAGCGGCGGGTTATGCCGAAAAACCGCCTCTTCGAGCATTTCTGTCAGCGCATTGGTATTGAACTGCTTGAACGCCGAGGCATAGGCCTGATCGATCGATCGCATCAAATCGCCCACGCCCGTACCATGCAGCGCCGAGATGAAGTGCTGATTGGCAAAACCGACGAACGACAACCGCCGATGCAGCTCGGTTTTATTGTATTCGCGCTGCTCGACCGGCAATCCGTCCCACTTGTTGATCGCCAGCACCAGCGAGCGCCCACTGTCAAGCACGTAACCCAGCAGGGTCAGATCCTGATCGGTGATGCCGTCACGCGCGTCGATGATCAAAACCACCACGTTGGCGTTATTGATGGCTTCCAGGGTTTTGATCACGCTGAATTTTTCAATGGTTTCGTGCACCTTGCCACGTCGCCGCACACCGGCGGTATCGATCAGCGTGTATTGCTTGCCGTGGCGTTCGAACGGTACCGGAATCGAGTCACGCGTGGTGCCTGGCTGATCAAAGGCCACCACCCTCTCCTCACCCACCAGTCGGTTGATCAGGGTCGATTTACCGACATTGGGGCGACCAACAATCGCAATGCGGGGCCCCTCATGCTGAATCTCTTCTTCCTGCTGCAGCGGAAAACGCTGGATGACGTCTTCGATCAACGCGACGACCCCTTTGCGGTGCGAGGCGGCAATCAGGTACATGCCGGGCAGTCCGAGCGCATAAAAATCCGCCTCGGCCTGTTCGAGCGACACGCCATCGATCTTGTTGATCACCAGCAGTGCTTCCTTGCCACTTTTTCGCAACATGGTGACGATGACCTCGTCGCCTGCCGTAATGCCGGCACGGGCATCGACCATGAACAACACCACGTCCGCTTCCTCGATGGCAAGCAGGGTCTGGCGTGCCATCAGGTCATCCAGTTCCTGCTGTTCACCGCTCAGACCACCGGTATCGACGACGATGAATTTGCGTTCCAGGGCGTGACCAATGCCGAACTGACGGTCGCGGGTCAGACCCGGCTCATCGGCGACGATTGCATCTCGGCTGCGCGTGAGCGCATTGAACAGGGTCGATTTGCCGACATTGGGACGGCCGACCAGTGCGATGACAGGAACCATGGAATTGAGTTTATTGAGGCAGTGAGAGTGCCGTGAGTCGGCCGGCGCTATCCAGCACCACGGCGAAATCCTTGATCACGAGCGGCTGGCTGATGTAACGATCGTCGCCAGTGGCAACGCGGGCGAGCAGCGAACCATCCTGTTTATTCAGAAAATGTACAAATCCCTCGAGATCTGCGACCACAATCTGGTCCCCGAGCACAGCAGGGCCTGTGAGTTTACGCGCGTTGAGCACGTCCTGCTTCCAGAACGCGGTGCCAGTTCGCCGGTCAATCGACCACACATGGCTTTTTTCATCGGTGATATAAAGTGCGTCTTGGTCGGAATCCATGGCCTGATAGCTGGAGAATTCGCGCGACCAGATGATCTGGCCGCTACTGATCACAATGGCCGCGAGGTTGCCCTGAAACGAGCTGACATACACAACGCCATCGCGGATAAGGAACTGGCCATCGAGGTCGACCAGACGTTCGATTTCGCTGCGCCCTGTAGGCACCCCGATCGAGCTTTCCCAGACTGCCGAACCACCCTTGCGTTCGAAGGCAACAAGCTTGCCATTATCAAAGCCGCCCAGCACCAGGTCGCCAATCACGGCCGGATGGCTGGTGCCGGTCAACGACAGCGGCGGCACGCGGCGCGATACGCTCCACGATATTGAGCCATCGTTGAAATCGAATGCGTACAGCTTGCCATCGGTCGAGCGCAGGAATACCTGGTCATCGATCAGCACTGCGCGGTTGCGTATCTCGCTGCCGAGTGGTTGACGCCAGACCTCGACGAGACCTTCAGCCGACATGTCAAAACGCACCAGGTCGCCTTCAGCCGATGTCGCGATCAGGCTTTGCCCACGTCCCGCCAACCCGGCCGCGCTGCGCAATCCCGTTGCATGCCGCCACTCGATATCACCGCTGGCGGCATCAATCTGCTGAATCATACCTTCGCTATCGATGGTAAAGAGCTTGTCGCCCAAAACCAGTGGGCGCAAATCGAAGAAATTGAGATCGATACCTTCACCCGCATCGACAGACCACAACCGGTCCACCGACCGGGCGTTTTCGATCTCGGTGAGCGGCGCCGGCGGTTCGCTGTTGTCAGGCGTCGAACAGGCGCCCAGCAACAACAGGCTTGACAGCCACAATAGCCGTGAAAGCGGCCGAAACGGAGTCATGGACAGGAGTTTCTCAGCTATTGGCGGAAGCGCCGCCCAGATCATCCAGCTTTTGCTGTAAAAACTGGATATCCGGCACCGGTGGTTCAGCCGTTGTCGCGCGCTGGTAAGCTTCACGCGCCGCGACCTTGTCGCCCTGGGCCGCGTGAATATCGCCTTTAAGCTCTTCAAATGCGGCTGCAAACTGCGCTGGATATTTGATATCCAGGGTGGACAGGGCATCCGACAATTTACCGAGCTGCATCTGCACTGAGGCCAGACGGGTGCGCGCGACCATTTCCAGGGTATATTCAGAGGTGCCTTTCACCAGTAACTTGAGCTGCTGTTCGGCCTCCTCGAACTTGGCGCCTTCGACAAAGGCCTTGGCCAGTGACAACTGGGCCAGGTCGGCGTAAGGCGTGCTGGAATACTCATCGAGAATGATATTGGCCTGCTTGATGGCGTCATCGTGCTGGCTTGAATCAAGCGCCGCCACCATGTCGCTAAAATGCGCCGACGCCTCGGCCGCCAGATTATCTTTGTAATCCACCCAGAAACGCCATCCGGCCAGGCCGCCAAAACCAATGACCAATCCGGCAATTACCGAGCTACCGTTGTCCGCCCACCATTTCTTGATGCGTTCAACCTGTTCTTCGTCTGTTACATACTCTGTCATGTCTTATTCCCGTTCAATCGATGATCTGCCCGAGTCTTTGTAGCAGATCGGACTGCAAAATCTGTTGCTGTTCCGCGTCGTCACGCAAAAACTTGATATTGATCGCTTGCTGCTGTAATTCCTGCTCACCCAGGATCAAGGCGATACGCGCACCGGACTTGTCGGCCTTCTTCATCTGGCTCTTGAAGCTGCCGCCACCGGCGTGGACCACCAGGCGCAGCGAAGGATACGCATCACGCAGGGTTTGCGCCAGCTTTTGACCCGCCTTGAGCGTATTTTCTCCCACCATAACCAGATAAACGTCGTTAGCGGGCCCCGCGACAGCCTTTTCCTGGTCCTGCAGCATGGCCACCAGGCGCTCTACGCCCATGGCGAAACCGGCTGCGGTGGTTGGCTTGCCGCCCAACTGCTCGACCAATCCATCGTAACGCCCGCCCGCACATACCGTGCCTTGCGCGCCGAGTGAGTCGGTGACCCACTCGAAAACCGTGTGGCAGTAATAATCGAGCCCACGCACCAGACGCGGATTCACCAGGTAAGACTGGCCGATGTGATCGAGAATTTCGCACAACTGGGCGAAATGCTCCTGCGATTCCAGGTCGAGATGTTGATTGAGTTGTGGCGCCTGCTCGATCAGCGCCTGCATGTCCGGATTCTTGCTGTCGAGAATGCGCAGCGGATTACTGTCAAGTCGGCGCTGACTGTCGTCATCCAGTTGATCGAGATGGTCACGCAGATAGACCTGCAATATCGCCTTGTAGTCGGCCCGCGCCTGCGCCGTGCCCAGGGTATTGATCTGCAGCTCGATATCATCCAGACCCAGGCGCCGCCAGAAACGCGCGGCGAGCACAATCAGCTCGACCTCGATATCGGCCCCCGGCATGCCAAAGGTTTCAGCACCCAGCTGGTGAAACTGACGATAGCGCCCTTTTTGCGGTCGCTCGTGACGAAACATTGGGCCCACATACCACCAGCGTTGCTGTTGATTGACCAGCAGGCCGTGTTCAATACCCGCACGCACCACACTGGCGGTGCCCTCCGGGCGCAGGCTGAGGCTGTCGCCGTTACGGTCATCGAATGAGTACATCTCTTTTTCGACGATATCTGTGACCTCGCCAATCGATCGGTGAAACAGACCGGACTTTTCAACAATGGGGGTGCGAATCTGCTGGTAGCCATGGCTTTCCACCAACTGACGCCAGGTATCTTCAACCTGATGCCATACATGCATGTCTTGCGGCAGGATGTCGTGCATCCCGCGGATGGTTTTGATCTGGTCGGCCATGTTACTGCCCCAGCTTGAAGCGGGCTGTATTGTTGGGCTTGACGAAACCGCTGATATCGAAGGCCTCACCTTTATAGGTCAGGCTAACGCCATAGCCATTGCCGAGGAAGAGCTGCAGCGGGGCCTTGCCGGACAACTCCAGCGTGCGTCCGGCTCGTAACAGATCTCGAACCAGTTTGTCGCCATTGGCATCGCGAATATCGGCCCAGGTATCGGCATTGACCACGATGACCAGATCTTCGGTGCTGCTGGGGGCTGACTCAGAAGACGTGGCTGCGCGAACAGCTTCCGCTTGCTCAACGGACACCCGATCAGCCTGTGGGCCCGGGGTGGCAACGCTCGCCGCCATCTCGGCAATTTCATCGGCGGTGGGCAAAGCCGGGGTATCTTCTTCACTGGCCAGCCTGGCGACCTCGATGACTGGCTCGATTTCCTCGACAACGACCCCATCCGCAATCGGCGTCGTGCCTGGGGTGGACAACTCGGCCAGTTCCTGCTGAGCCGCCTGCGTCAACTCTGACTGCGCGGGCGATTCAACCCTGGTGGGAACACTGGCGATACGAATATCACCTCCATCAGCGCCATCGACCTGTTTGATCTGCTCGGAGGAATCAAGGCTCAACGGCTGCGCGGGTTGCTGGTAACGATTCCACCACCACAGCGACAATAGCGCGATCAGGCCAACTACCACCAGGCGTGTTACCCACTTGACGCGGGCGTCATCGGCATTGATTTCAGGAATCGCGTTACTGGTCGAAGAAATGGGAGGATCGCCATCGGTATAGAAGTGGTTGTACTGGTCGATAATCTCATTTTCATCAAGCCTGACAATACGTGCGTAGGAACGCAGATAACCCTTGACGAAGATGGGCGCGGTAATGTCGTCGAAGTTGTTTTCTTCCAGACTGTTCAGAATCGATTCCGACAGGTGCATCTGGTTGGCGACATCCTGCAGCGTCAAGCCATGGGAAATACGCGCCGCCTGCAGGCGGTCACCCGGCCCCTGGGTCGGCAATGAAGGTTCTATTTGTGCAGCATTCTGGGTCATCATTTTGACAGCTCGAGCCAGGATTTATATTGATTCGATTGCGGAAAATCCGCCTTGAGTTTTTCGGCCAGTCCGTAGGCGCGAGCCGGGTTATCCAGTGCCAGTTCATTGCGGATTTCCAGCCACAGACTGCGCGCCGTCTGCTCGCCGGCCACGTTGAAACGCTTGAGGTAAAGCTGTGTGACTTCAAAATTGTCCTGGTCAAACATGATCTCGGCGATATTGATCAGGGCCAGTCGATAGTTACTGCGTGCCGCAAGCGCTTTATGCAGGTAATCCGTCGCCTGCTCACGACTCGTGTCATCCTTTTTAAGCAGACACACAGCGGCGTTGGTGTAGGCCACCTCGGGCGACTTGTACAACGGGTTTTCAACCGCCTGCATGAACATCTGTATCGATTCATCAATGCGATCCTGATTACACAGGAACGCGCCGAAATTGCTTAACGCCTCGGAGTTCTGCGGATCCAGCTCGATGGCCTTGCGAAAATGCTCCTCGGCTTTTTCTTTATTCAGAAAGCGATGCTGCAGCACCGCATAGGCGTAATGCGCCTGCGACGATTCAGGATCCTGGCGCAGTGCCTTCAATAATTTCTCGTTCGCCTGTTCCAGATTGCCCTGCTGATAGTACCCGACGCCCAGCTGCACATTGATTTTGCTGGCCTTTTCGTCCTTCGACGGGCCGACCGGCACCATGGTACAGGCCGTCAACATGACAACCAGTAACAACGTCGAACTAGTTCGGTACATTAGATTTGTCCTGTATTTTCATTCAACTCGATACGGAATTTGCTGCTGCGCCGGCTGCGGTCAAGCACCTTGCCCACCAGCTGACCACAGGCTGCGTCGATATCTTCGCCACGAGTTTTACGCGTGACAGTGACTATGCCCTGACCCAGAACATACTCACGAAACCGGTCAATGGTCGCGCTGCTAGATGTTTCGTAATCGCTTCCCGGAAACGGGTTGAACGGGATCAGGTTCAGCTTGCTGGGCACCGGTCGCAAGATTTTAACCAGTTGCCGGGCATGTTCAAGGCTGTCGTTGATCCCCTTGAGCATCACGTATTCAAAGGTGATGCGGCGGCGCCCATGGTCGCGGACATAATCGTGACAGGCCGCCATCAGCTCGGCAATGGGGTATTTACGGTTTAGCGGCACCAACTGGTCACGCAACTCATCGTTTGGCGCGTGCAGAGAAACCGCCAGCGCCACATCGGTGGACTGCTTGAGGCGTTTTATGGCGGGTACCACGCCTGCCGTGCTGATGGTCACGCGTCGCTTGCTCAGACCATAGGCAAAATCGTCGCACATGATATTCAGCGCCGACATCACCGCATCGTAATTCAGCAATGGCTCGCCCATGCCCATCAGAACGACATTGGTAATGCCACTATCACGACCATCTCGCAACAGGGCGTGGTGCGCCATATACAACTGGGCGATGATCTCACCCGTCGTCAGGTTGCGATTGAAACCCTGCCTGGCCGTGGAGCAAAACGAACAATTCAGCGTGCAACCGACCTGCGACGACACGCACAGTGTCATGCGATTGTCTTCGGGAATCAGCACGCATTCCACCGCATTGTCGACCCCGTCCATTTGCAGCAGCCATTTGCGCGTGCCATCGCGCGAATTCTGTTCGACGCTGACCAGCGGCAAGCGCACTTCAGCCAGTTCGGCGAGGCGCGCGCGCAGATCTTTGGACAGATCGGTCATCTGGGCAAAATCGGTCACACCGCGCTGATGAATCCACTGCAATATCTGGCGCGCACGGAACGGTTTTTCACCGATCGAGATAAAATACTGTTCCATGGCCTGGCGATCCAGGTCAAACAGGTTAACCGCGTTGGAAGAATTCATTGGAAGTCTGGAGACCCTGAATTGGATACTGTCGGCCAGTATGACAGCGAAATCTTCACCAGCCGACTAAAACGCTTGATTTTACGCATGATTTCGCTTTAACAGAAGATTTTCATTGTATTTTGCGACAAATATTTCTCAACCTGACGCCACACAGCGGCGTCAGGCGCACCGCGCCGATGGCAACAAGCCTTTAACGCGCGGCACATACGGCTATAATACGCGTCCCTTGAAATCCGACATACAGGCCCGGCCCCATGAAATTCTGTGAAACACGCGGCAACGATGGCGTTCACGCCATGGAGGTTTCTTTCTCCGAAGCCATTCTCAACCCGATTGCCTCGTTTGGCGGCCTTTACAGCCCGCAATCACTGCCGCAACTGGGTACGGATTTTATCACCCGCCACCTGACGTCATCCTACAAGGCGCTGGCCGCTGACCTGCTGGGCCTGTTCGAAATCGACATCGATACCGATGTCATCGCACAGGCGCTGGCACTGTATGACCGGTTCGACGACCCGCAAAACCCGGTGCCGGTGGTCAGGGTACGCGACGACCTGTATGTCAGCGAGCTGTACCACGGCCCCACGCGGGCGTTCAAGGATATGGCCCTGCAACCCTTTGGTCTGGTGTTATCGTCGCTGGCCCAGGCGCGCGGGGAACACTACCTCATTCTGGCGGCGACCAGCGGCGATACCGGGCCGGCCGCGCTGGAGACCTTCAAGAACAAGGCCAATGTACAGGTCGTCTGCCTGTATCCGGATGGCGGCACCTCCGATGTGCAGCGCCTGCAGATGGTCACCGAGGACGCGGCCAACCTGAAGGTTATCGGTATCCATGGCAATTTCGACGATGCGCAAAACGCACTCAAACATCTGCTGGGATCGAAACTTTTCAAACAGACCCTGAAGGATCAGGGCATTTCACTGTCGGCGGCCAATTCGGTCAATTTCGGCCGCATCATTTTCCAGATCATCTATCATATTCATTCCTATCTGGAACTGATCCGCCAGCAGGCCATCGAGGCCGGTGACAAGGTCTACCTGAACGTGCCCAGCGGCAATTTCGGCAACGCCCTCGGCGCTTTCTACGCGCGCCAGATGGGCCTGCCGGTCGAACGCATCATTATCTCGTCCAACAACAACAATGTGCTGACTGACCTGATCGAGCACGGCATCTACGACCTGAATTCGCGCCAGTTGATCAACACCACGTCACCGGCCATGGACATCCTGATCTCGTCCAATATCGAAAGGATTCTGTTCGCGTTGTTTGGCGCCGAGCGCACGCGCCAACTGATGCAGGAGTTGAACGAAAACCGGAAATACCAACTCAGCGCGCAGGAACATGCTGAACTCAAGACCCTGTTCAGCGCCGATTTCTGCACCAACGAGGAAGGCAGCGCCTATATCAAGCAGGCCTTTGAATCGGGCTACCTGATGGACCCGCATACCGCGACCTGTTTCAAGGCCCACGACACGCGGCGCGATCAAGATCTGGTTTCAATCATTTATTCAACCGCCGAATGGACCAAGTTCTCACCGGTGATCGACCAGGCGCTGAACGATCAGATAGACTCGCGGGACATCGATGCCTTGCAATCGATCGCGCAAACTGCCGGCATTGAAATTCCCGCCGTCATTCGCGAATTGTTCGAGAGACCGATTATCCAGTCGAGCGTTATCGACAAGGCCAATATAGAACAGGAAATACTGGCCTTTTTGCGCAGCTGATTTTTTAGCTCAAGTTTTGGAGCTCAAAACTCAAGCATTCCACAAGCCGGTGTGAGGATAGCGCCTTTGCGCAAGCTACAGCAGCATGGGAACCGCCGCTGAGCCTATACGGATATATTCACGGCAAGTTGCGTAAAGGCGCTCCGCTTTCGCGACTGTTCCACGAACTCCGAAACCGGAGTTTCCATGGGAGCCCTGAGGAAAGACGCGCAACAAGCCTGTCCCCGCGAGGGGACAGGCTGAGAGCCTAGGACGGGACAGTGCCCTGCGACGCTGTTCAGGCGCCCAGATTTTCAACCCGGATACGAGTGACCTCGCCGGACACCGAGTCAAGCGCCTGGATCTCGGCGATGGCCAGATTCATGCGCGCCTCAACGATGCGCTGGGTCAGCATGATGACCGTCGCTTCGGAAGCGCCCGGCTGCGGCTCTTTCTGCAGAATCGCCTCGATCGAAATGCCATTCTGCCCCAGAATACGCGTGATATCCGCCATGACACCGGGGCGATCGGCAGCGTTCAGGCGCAGGTAATACGCCGTTTCCACCTGATCCATGCTCAGCACCGGGGTATCGTTCATACGATCAGGCTGGAACGCCAGATGCGGAACCCGGTTATCCGGATCGGTGGTCAGGGAACGGGTCACATCGACAATATCGGCCACCACTGCCGATGCCGTTGGATCGGCGCCGGCGCCGGCGCCGTAATACAACGACGGCCCCAGTTTATCGGCCATGACCAGCACCGCATTCATTACGCCGTCGACATTGGCGATCAAGCGTTTTTCGGGGATCAGCGTCGGGTGCACGCGCATCTCGATGCCCTGATCGGTCGCACGCGTGATACCCAGATGTTTGATACGGTAACCCAACTGCGCGGCGACGGTGACATCCTCGGGGGAAATCTTGCTGATGCCTTCGGTGTAGACCTTTTCAAACTGTAACGGCACACCAAAGGCGATCGACGACAGGATGCATAACTTGTGCGCGGCGTCGATGCCCTCGACGTCGAAGGTCGGATCAACCTCGGCGTAACCCAGGGCCTGGGCCTCTTTCAGCACATCGTCGAAATCACGGCCCTTGTCACGCATCTCGGTCAGAATGAAATTCCCGGTACCGTTGATAATGCCCGCAATCCATTGAATATTATTGGCGCTCAGGCCTTCGCGAATCGCCTTGATAATCGGAATGCCACCAGCGACAGCCGCTTCGAAAGCGACAACGACCCCTTTTTTCTGGGCCGCCGCAAAAATCTCGTTGCCGTGTTTTGCGATCAGCGCCTTGTTGGCGGTAACCACATGTTTGCCATTGGCGATTGCCTTGAGTACCAACTCGCGCGCCGGCGAATAGCCGCCGATCAATTCAACGACAATATCGACATTGGGATCATTGACGACCTCAAAGGCATCCTCGGTAATCTTCGCGTTCTCGGTACCCGTTGGCTTCTTGTCGCCTAGATCGCGCGCGGCGGCATGCACAACCTGAATCTGACGTCCGGCGCGGCGCGCGATCTCGGTGGCATTTTCGCTCAGCACGCGGGCCGTGCCGCCGCCGACCGTGCCCAATCCCATAAGTCCGATATTGACTGGTTTCACATTATACCTCGGTAAAATTGGTTTGAATCTGGATTAACCGGCCTTGCGCAACATATCGCGGATGCCGCGAATCGCCTGGCGGGTTCGATGTTCGTTTTCGATCAGGCTAAAGCGCACGTGATCGTCGCCGTAATCGCCAAAGCCGATGCCCGGCGAAACCGCGACCTTCGCTTCCTGCAGCATCAGCTTGCTGAACTCAAGCGAGCCCATGTCCCTGAACTGTTCCGGTATCTGCGCCCACACGAACATCGTGGCCTTGGGCGACTTGACGTGCCAGCCCACCGAATCGAGTCCCTTGCACAGCACATCGCGGCGACTACGGTACATATTACGAATATCGTCAACCACCGACTGGTCACCATCAAGCGCGCTCACTGCGGCAACCTGAATCGGCGTGAACATACCGTAATCCATGTACGACTTCATGCGCTGCAGGGCCGCCACCAGGGTCGGGTTACCACACATGAAACCAACGCGCCAGCCAGGCATGTTATAGGTCTTGGACAGGGAATAGAATTCGACCGCGATGTCCTTGGCCCCTTTCACCTGGAGTATGGATGGCGCGACGTAACCATCGAAGGTGATCTCGGCATAGGCCAGATCATGCACCACCCAGATGTCATGTTCGCGCGCGATGGCCACGACCTTTTCGAAAAAGTCGAGCTCCACACACTGCGTGGTGGGGTTGCCGGGAAAGCTGATTATCAGCATCTTGGGCACCGGCCAACTGCCTTTGATGGCCTTTTCAAGCTCCTCGAAGAAATCCACGTCGGGGGTCAGCGGCACGTAATGAATATCGGCGCCGGCAATAACGAAACCATAGGGATGGATCGGATACGACGGATTGGGTACCAGCACGGCATCGCCCGGGCCCACTGTCGCCATGGCCAGATGCGCCAGGCCTTCCTTGGAGCCGATCGTCACAATGGCCTCACTTTCAGGATCAAGGTCGACATCGTATTTGCGCTTGTACCAGTCACACACCGCCTTGCGCAGACGCGGAATGCCCCGCGACAGTGAATAACGATGGGTATCACCGCGCTGGGCAGCTTCACACAACTTGTCGACGATGTGCTGAGGCGTCGGCTGATCCGGATTGCCCATGCCGAAGTCGATGATATCCTCGCCTCGTGCTCGCGCCGCTGCCTTCAGTTCGTTGACGATGTTGAATACATAGGGAGGAAGACGTTTGATACGTTGAAAATCGGCGTTCAAGGAGGGTGCGCTCAAAGGGTTAAACAAGACTCGGAACCATAATCATAGTATCCTTGGCTGTCAATCTGGTGACCCTAAAATCATTGAAAATATAACATTCCCAGCCCATGCCGCTTGCCGAAGACCTCATTACCGCCGCCTACAGTATCCAGGCCTATGACTCGAATCAGATCACGATCAATGGTCAGCATTACCGCGACAGCCTGGTATTGACGCCCACCACCCTCATTCACCCGTGGCCCGTGCGTTCGATAGCGGACCTCAACGAGCGGGTTTGCAGCGAAATCTTCGCCCAGCAACCCGACGTGGTGTTATTGGGCACCGGCGATAGACAAATCTTTCCGGATATTTCTATAATCGGGCTTTTCGCCAAGCAGGGATTAGGACTGGAAGTCATGAACACTGGCGCATTGTGCCGTACCTTCAATATTCTGGTTGCCGAGGGCCGTCAGGCTACTGCCGCCATCATCCAGTCATAACACTTAACCACCGAGATTCATTTATTTCGCCATGAAAACACTACTGACCTGTCTGCTGCTGTTATTTGTCGTAGCCCCCGTGAGCGCTGACGAAGAAGAGTTGTTGAACATCCTGCAACGCAAACAGGCCAGCCCCGATGCAAGCGCCGCAGCCATCGCAGCGGGCAACGAACGCGCCCTGTTATGCAAATACTGTCATGGCGAGGACGGCAACAGTCTGAAAGACACCATTCCCAACCTGGCCTCACAAAATTCGGTATACCTTATCCGCCAGTTCGAGCTGTTTGCACGTGGTGAACGCCAGAACAAGACAATGAACCAGATTGCCGCCCTGTTGTCAGCCGAGGAAAAGGTCAACATCGCGATGTTCTATGCCAACCAGAGCGTAAAGAAACAGGCGCCCTACAAACCGGAACTGCGAGAGGATGGCAAGTTTATATTCAATACCAAATGTTTCTTCTGTCATGGCAAGGAAGCGCATGGCAAGGAAGACACCCCGTATATCGCCGGCCAACCAGCCAACTATAGGGCATCTCTAAAAATATCCAAATTCAGGTATAATGACGGCAACAAGATCGACAGGTTATCAAAAACATAAAAATATGTCCCAGCCCGGATTTTTT
>JGI10211J34971_10003230_pt1 | contig 13117 bp, 26 predicted proteins | sample Etolagsediment_FD_34971 | JGI IMG/M metagenome (IMG submission 34971) | reverse complement strand
TTCGACCCTAGCTCGGGGTGAAGAGCCGTCCTCCAGACGTTATGTGGACGTGAGGCACCACGCTCGACTCCCACGACTACCTAGTCAAGTTCGTGTAATAAGATTGATGGTTAGGGGTTTATGCAGTGTTGTACCTCAACAGCATATGCCGTCGGCTCTGTGAGGGGCAGGGGAAACGACGAAAACCATTCCCCATCTTTTTTCTGGGAGTGCTCCTTATGGTTGTGTCGCCTACCTAAACCAGAAGTTGTTAGCACCCCATCTAAGGTAAGGACTATGATTGGTTTAAGAAACTTTGAAAGTTTTTTATTCGCTAGGTTAGTCCATTCAACAGGCGGGTAAGCGGGGGCCATGTTGAGCAATATTCTTAATCTTTACTATAATAATTGGTTCTCCGAAACTGATCCTAAACCAAATGGATATGTTGAGTCAGAGAAAAGATCTGACGTCTACAAAAAAGGTGATCTACACCAAATTTTACGCCTTGCTAACAAAAACTTCAGGTTGACTAACTCAACTGATGAACCTTTCATCTTCAACATACATATCCGTCTATCTCCCTCTGGCGAACTTCGTAAAAATCTCAATAAAATTATACCAAAACAGGTAATAAATTCTAATTGTCTGATTGTGTTTACTGATGATGAAGGCTTTGATGCAGGACCACTTAAGGTATACGAACAGTGCTTAGTTCTTGGAATTGACAGAGATAGATTACTGTATCTTACTCCCTCTATGAAATGCGTAGAAGAAAACATCATTCCAACTATGTTTTACTGCTTAGATTGGAATGAGGTATATGAAATTATTTTCAGTAATTGGACTAAATATTTAAGTGTTTCTAAATTACCTTCTAACTATTTATTGTCCTCTCTAGTCGCTTATCCAGATCCTCATAAAATTTATATGACTAATTCACTCTACAGAAGGAACTTGATTTCAAATAACTATGTTACTTGTCAGAGTCCAGTAAAAAATAGATCTGACACAAACTTTTTAGAATCTTTAATTGAGGTCGATAATTTACCGCTTGGAAAAAAGATACTTGATGAAGAGGGTGATTTTAACCCTCTTGATCTCTGTTTGGAGACTATAAAGATTCATCGCGAGTCAGAGGTATGTATATTTAATGCTTCTCCAACTGGTAGGTTTAGACGGTCTAAACAAAGAAGGTGGGGAGGATTTAATAGTTTTGGTTTAGCTTGTATACTGCTTGCGAACAGACCTTTTTTGATTAACTCTGAATATCCTTGTCTTGATTATTTACGGTCTTACGGTTTTAAGACTTTTCACCCATATGTAGATGAGACATACGACAATATTTCAAATCTACGAAAAAAGGCTGAAGCTATTGTAGATATTGCTCAGTCTACAAATTTTGACACCGATGAGATTAGAGAGATTTCTAAATTTAACTTAAAACTATTTTTAAGTTATAATTCTAACTCTAAGATAGGACAATACCTTGAAAATAAACTATTGCGGTGACTCTTTCTGTGCTTCTGATAAACACTTTGCTTGGACAAAACAGTTAGCTTCCAAACTCAATGCTGAAATCGTTGGATTAGGAAGAAATGGTATGGCACATGAATTTGCTATACAATCATTTAACGAAGAAGCTGATATTAATGTGTTTTGTTGGACTGAGGCTCATCGTTTGTTTTATAAAGATTATGCCTTAAATTTTTCTACTGTTTTTTCTCCAGCTTCTGATAAGCACTTCAAAGAAGATATGAGAGCGAGTAAGAATCCTATTTTGGGTAGTGCTTATTACTTTTTTAAGTATTTACATGATATAAAATACTTTGAACAAAGACAGATGAGAGATTTATATTGGTTTGATAAAGAAATACTTTCAAATTACAGGGGAGTTGCAGTTCATTGTTTTTGTTTTCAAAATACTTACTCATTTGAAAATGGGTTAACGTATGACACGTTGCTAAATGAAGATCGAAGCTTCAAGGCACAAGGAGGTGAAATTGAAAACCACAAAAACGAACTGCAGAATACAAGGTTAGCTAATAATTTATTTTGTTTAATAGATAATATTTTGTGACTTTATCATTGCTAATTACTTAAAATTTTCGTATTATGTTTTTAATGATTGAGATGGGGTATGTCGATATTCCTCCCCGTCGCAGAATTAGATTCGGACGAAAAAGTATTGACGCATACTGTAATGAGTGTTTACGGAAGGGATAACCACTCTAAAAAAACCCTCCACAAAGTCCAAGGGGAAGTGCTGTAAGTAGCCGAAAGCAAGGAGAGCCAACGATGTGCTCCCGCAAAGGGTCAACTAGGCACCACAAATTAACCTTCGCTAGTAGGGAACGCACTCTTCCCCCTGATTTTTAGGAATTTTATGAGAACAATAAGTTTTTGTGGGGACTCCTGGTGTGCAGGACTAAAAACTAATAGCTGGTGTAATCTTTTAGCAGATCGCCTTAATTCTAGGATAAAAGTAAGAGGCAAACCAGGCACTGCTTATGAATATGCTATTAAAAGTTTTGATCCCACTTCTGATGTGACAGTATTTTTATGGACTGAGGCTAGTAGGCTGTATCATAAAGATTTCAAATGTACCTATAACAACAAAATTCGTAGATTTGACAATATGAAAACTGTTGAATTGTTAAGTGCTACTGCTGAGATTTTCTACAGAACTTTTTATACTAAAGATTTTTTTGAAGAGCTTCAGATGAGGTCTTTGTATTGGTTTGATAATGAAGTGTTGTCTAAATACAAAGGTCTAGCAATACATATATTTTGTTTTGAAAAAACCTATCATTTTAGTAATGGTATAAATGTGGACCATATTATGCACACTCAAAATGCTAAAGAAGCTGCATACGATAACCATCTATCTTTAGTGGACAACAAGCTGTTTAGTGATAAACTTTTTACTATTATATCACAACATGAAAGTAAAGTTTAAGTTGCCTGTAGGTTATTTTTTTGATATTCTAGTTTTACAAAATGAGGGAAGGGAACGCCTCGTGACGGTTCCTAGTGTTTCAGAGCTAATGAGGTGAATTATGGCTGAAGCAACCCAAAAGACTGCTAACTATACGGCAGAGATGGTCGAGTCGATGATCGAGATGTATAGTGAACTTGGTAACGACGGTCTCGATGAGATTGCTGATACTCTTGGCAAGAGCGTTCGTTCTGTTCGTTCTAAACTTGTCCGTGAGGGCGTGTATGTTGCCTCTGCAAAGAAGGTAGCTACTAAGCAGGACGGTCCTTCTAAGAAGGAACTCTTGCGAGATATTGAAGCCTCTGGCTTCGATGTTTCAGGTTTTGAAGGTGCTACTAAGCTGGCACTGACTCGCCTGATGGGTGTAGTGGCTAACTAGCCACTACCTCACCAAGTCCTACTTCCTTGCGAAGTAGGCAGCCTTTTTAATAGTGTGGGTAGCTCCCACATCGAAGTGTGACTGAATAATCCTGTGTCAGCGGGATAAGGTAGACCTGGGGAGTAGTACTCCTGCCTAACTAGCTAACAGGTTGTGGTGGTGAAAATTTAGTGTCATAGGAGACTGACTAGCCACTTGTGAGTAATTGCCTATTCTCATCACTTCACATATGGTGAACCTCCTACACCATGCCAATGGGCGAACGGGAGATGTAGCAATTCCGCTACACTAACAAGGTGCATCCTAGGCATATTTCTAGGCTCTGCCCAATAAGGATGGTAGCTGTTATAACTAGTTTACATAGCACTATCCTTCTACCTTTGTCTCTGGGGGAGTGACCGATTTAGGTCTAAAACAGGGAGTCGGGAGAGGAATAACAGCCTGTATGCTGCCTCTTGATAGTTGGCGAGGTTGGTGGCGGCTATCACATTGTCAAGGGAGACGCAAATTCGTCTCTAACAGGTTTCTAGTGTTTTCCTATAAAAACACAGGGTGGTCATTCTGACACTTCGCTACCAGAGTGCGATACAAGTAAAATCTTGAAGTAGACGAACATAAGCCGATGTGGTTAGTACAAACTTCACCTTATGCTACTTGAGTTGGTTTAGCTCGACGGAGCGTATAATCTGAATACTCTTGGAAGGAGTAGACTCTGCAGGTCTGCTCCTTTCTTGCTTTTTAGCCTTTTATTTGATATAGTAACACATAATCAGAAAAGAGGAGTAGGCAAAATGACCCTGAATCAAGACATCACTATTGTTCGTAACTGCACCACTTCTGGGCAAATGTTTGCAGTTGCTGAAGACCTTTCACACCAAATCTCTGACCTTGAGGCTAACCTCAAGCGTTACGAGTACGACTACAACTGGGAGGGCATTGAGGCTGCACTCAAGTCTCTTGCTGTGAAGCGTTACGCTTATAAGTTTGCCTACGACGCTGCATCTGAGCAAGAGGATTATGAGCATGAGATGGAATGGTCCGCTGAAAAGGAGGCTGCCATGATGGCAGATCGTGTGTAATGACTACCGGTCGTAACATTATTAAATCTCGTATCAAGTCAGGTAACACTTTGATTGGTGTTGGCTGCTACTCTGCCGCACTTGAGGGCAAATCTTGGGACAAAGTGTTAAAGGTAGGCAATACTTCAGATGATCCTTGGTTAGAGTATTATGAGGCTGTAATCAAGCCAAATCAAGGCAATTCACACGTACCAAAAGTTTACTCTTTACACGTTGACACTTATCACGACTACTATGTTGCTGTAGTTGAGAAGTTGTGGGAACACGACGAGCGTGAAGAAGATCGTCTTGACGGTCTTGATGAGTTGGAGGAACTTGTAGAGGCTACTTGCAGAGGAGACTACTCGAACGCGGAGTTTATGCAAGAGTCTAAGAGAGTAGATGATTGTATTGGAGATTTTCATCCTGGTGAGCTGTATCAAGTGTGCAGTAAGATTCACAGCTTGATTCAATCTTCTTATTGCGAATGTGATGGGGAGTATGATCTTAAACTCGATCTGCATACAAAAAACTTTTTGTATAGAGTAGATGGTACTCTTGTAATTAACGATCCTATATCAAATTCTATGATGCAAGATGTGGATGATCTTTCAATTTGGGCAGATGAACAAGACTTTCATCATTATTAAAAATCTATAAACGCTTGTATCCTAAACAAGATTAAACTTGCTGAGACGTGCGTTTTTTGATATTCTGTTATCAAGATAAAAAAGGAGGTAGGCAAATGACTGATAAGATGTACACTTTTGACTCTTGGCTTCGTGAGGTAGATCAGCACATGATCAACATCTTTGGGCTGGCACACGACGATCTGCCTGATGCACTGTGGCGTGATAGGTTTGATGACGGACTGACTCCGCCCGAAGCTATTGGTGCGGCTGTTTTTGACGAGTGGGCTGATATGCCTGAGATGGAGGATTTGTGGCATGGCGAATAAATGGACAGACGATCAGATTTGTTCAGCTGTTGACCAGTGGGTTGACACTTGGGACTTAGAAACACTTCAAGCGTATGCGTATGAGAATCTGCTCGACTATTTTCTTACTGTGGCAGATGAGGAAGAACTGACACAGTTTATGGAGGAAGCAAACAATGGGTAAAGTAGGACAACTCGTGCAAGAAGCACAACAGTTTGCACAAGATCACTACAACATGGATCGTGTGTCATTCTATGCACACGCTGCTGCGTGGGAGTGGGAGTATCCTATGCAACTGCGAGAGGCTGTTGCCCACTGGGAGGAGATCCAGACCGACATTGCACTGTTTGATGATGCTATGGAGCAGTATGTGGAAGACCCTGAGTCCCCTCTGTATGCTGACAATGATCTGGCTCCAGAAGACTACAACCTTGACATTGAGGAGGGACGCCGTGACTACCCACCATACTGATTGGCGTGTGTACGCATTGTCACTTGTTGACGAAGGCATTACTGATTATGACACTCTGTTGATTGCTTGCATGAAGTGGATGTCGCAGGATGATGTGTTTGAGATGCTTGATGCTAATGAACTCTCACCACGCTTTATGGAGGTAGAGGATGCGGTTTGATCCAAACTCAATTTTAGTTCAAAGATCTACTACAGTGTTGGCCCTTATCGAGGAGTTAGCCTGTGAGTATTCAAGATATCTCATTGCTGAAGAGGATCGAAAGCACAAGATCATGATTCAAGTGAATCAGCTGGTAACAGCGATTAACCTGTATCAGGAGGAGCTCAATGACTAACATTATTTCTCTAGATAAAGAACGTGAGAAGCGTCAACCAAAAGTAGAGCAACAGCTTGAGAATATCATCATCTTTACCACTGAGCAGGGATCAGAGTATGAGTTCTCATTCGAAGGAGCGCTCACTCCAGAAGAGATAGTTCCTCCAATTGTAGATGATACTCTGTTTGGTTGGAGCTGTACTATCTGGGATCCTTATGAAGAAGAGTGGATTACTCTACCAGACTACTACAAAACAGAACAGGCAGCTCTTGCTGCAGGCACAGCACTTGAGATTGCTTTAGACTTAGACTTTAACTGAGAGGAGATGACGATGACGTATGAAGGCGTAACACTTGATAATGGATTGGTTGTAAAGAATGGTGAGATCATGACTTCACCAGATCTTGATGCTATTCGTAAACAAACTGTAGAACTTGTAACTCGTATTAACTCTGGCCCACTTCCTCAAACTGTTGCAAAGCGCAAGGCAGCTGAAGAGGCTAAACTCAAGAAGCGGAAGTAAGCCATGATTACACTGTACTTTCAATCTATTGACGACAGAGATGGTTGGACTGAGGAGTTTGACACTATAGAAGAGGCATGTTCTCACTTTCTCTACCAAATGGGCAAACCTTATGACATTGGCTCGTCTTATGCTGTTAATACATACGGTGATGTTACTTGTGTGGTTGAGGGAGCTACTTGGAAGGAGTTAGGTCTTGCTTGATATGTTTTGGTTAGTTCAAATGATTATTGTTGCTACTATTTTCATTGTCATCTGGACAAACAGACGATGAAGTGGGATGAGATTGTTTGGACAAAGCACGACATTTTACCTTCTAAGTGTGCTCGCATCTCGTGCGGACGGTACACAATCTCACTCATTGAAGAGATCAATTGTCTAGGCGTTTATGAACTAGCGGTGTTTCATCAGGGCAATCTCTGTCAAATTGCTGGTATCCACCCAATGACTGATGACTGGGGAGATGACGTACTTCGGTTTCAAACCGCAGAACAGTGTGTCGCCCATATCACAAAGATACATCTTATCACAGGAAAGGAACCTGAAAATGCAAACGCAAGCTGATATCATCTATCGCTGGATGTGTAACAACTCGACAAATTGTTGGGTTCAACGTGTGGGACATCTCTGGCTAAGGAGACTGAGATGAAGTGGATTGTAGCAATTCTCATGCTCATCACTATATCCGCGAAGGCAGAACCTCTTCCGTGGGTAGCTAAACCTGTTATTTGTTCTACTCAGAGCGAAGTGAAGGTCTTTTATGAAGAGAATGGACTGTGGCCCTTAATTGGTGGATCAGGTAAGCGATATCATTACCAAACTGATACATGGCTTGACACAGCCTACTTTATTCTCGTCAATGATAGAGGATCACTTGCTGTAATGGAGTATGACCTTCAAGGAGGAGTCTGCTCTTTAGCTATAATGCACAACATCACCTACGATGTAGATGAGCTGAAAGGATATCTGGGTATTGAAAATGACAGATAAAGACTGGACGGGAACTCCACAGTTTCACCAATCAATTTTCTACGCCTATAATCGTAGAACACACTCGTTTATGTTCTACGCTCCTATTCAAGGTAGAGAACTTGTACCAATCGGTATGTTCTCTCCTCTCGCTACTTCAGAGATTCCCTATGATCCACAAGAGATTGTAGAATCAATTGCCGATCTCATGAGTCAATCTGATACTCTCTATGATTTTGAGATTGACGAAGACTAAGTTGAACTCTTCAAACCCTGTCTGGGCATTGGGTGAAGAAGGGATTTTTTGTATCCAACGACTAACCCCAGTCCGTAGCAACTATACACTACATCATCTTTTAACTGTTGTTTGCCATCCCAATTTAGAGTATTATTAGTACATAACAAAGAACAGACAGTTCGTCATTTTGTATATTCTCAATTCTACTAATTAACCCTTCCAAGTCCATTGACAATCAACAAAATATAGGCTAGTATTAGTTATCCAACGAGTAAATGCGCTTTCACACAGCGTATTTTTTTTTGTGACAGCGATCACACGGCTATTGAACACGCTTCCACAGTTGTTACATAGCGTTGTATCCAGCATGTACCCACTAAACAACAAGATCGTAGATCTACTCTACACGACCAGAGGGAGTGTGGGCTGTACCAGCTGACACCCGAAGGGTGTTAGTTAGATACTAGATTATACCGGAATAACAGATTGTTCTATTGCACGCGAAGCGTGCGTCTTACACCAGGTTTAATCACGAAGTGATTGACCTGCCGCAGCACAACCCACAATCTATTGATCAGCTTGCGAACGGAGTTCGCTTGGGGCTGCCAAACGAGGCCTTTCTCCAACTGTTTTCTCAAAGTTTCTCCACACTAAAACTCCTCAATTTTGCACTTATTCTAGCTGCATTTCTACGAAATTTCGCTATTTTTTACTGTTTTCTTGCTGTTTCTTCTCGAAACCTATCTTTTTTATCTTTTTTTGTAGCTGGCGACCGTAGGGAGCCAGTGTAAGGTTGCATATTGGTTAGTTTATGTGTTATTATACCAGGGTGGGGAGGGGTCTAACCTTTCATACGCTGAGGCACAGTATTTGGTATAACTGATCCTCTAAAATTCACACATTTTGGGAATTTTTAGTCTTAGGATGTACTATGACTAGAGGTTTTTTGAGAATTTGCACACATGTGACCAAGTAAATCGACTTTTTACTTCACATTTGCACTGGTGCGGTGGTGCACAGGCTAATTTACATCGACTTTCGACTTTGTACTGGTGCAAGCACGTTGCACCTTTGACTTAAGTGCTTGTTTTCGCACATAAAAAAAGAGGCAGAGCCGAAACCCTGCCTCTCTATCACTCTGTCGAGTGATTAGTTGCCAAAGTGTGCAATCAGACGCTGAATCGCATCTTTAGTTGCCCCCTCAAAGCCTTGGACGTCAAAGCCAGTCTGCTCGAGGTCCCGCAGAAGTTCCTTCTTAGTCGGTCCCTGTTGCTTCTGGCTGGTAGCCTTCGGCTTTGCAACATACACACCCTCTCGGACGAGCTTCGAGCGGACAGACCGGATGCTCTTCTCGATCGAGGTGGCAATATCAGCAACGTCTACGCCGTTCTGATAGTCGGAGATGATTTTAGCGGTCATCTCAGCGCTGTAGTTTTGTTGTGCCATAGTGATATCTCCTTATGGTCTAGCTGTTGTTTTCATCTTATGTAAAGAATATACGCCAGTTTTAGCCATTAAGCAAGTCAAAAGTGGCTTCCGCTAGTGTCAATAGTTTGACGCATAGACTCAATCATTTATACGTTTGAAAGCCATTTTTCACTTGACAACGGGCAGGGACTTGTGCTACACTGCTGGCGCGTTTTGAGCGTACCACGAATTTGAATCGTAGATTTACTACTTATGGTGGTGCAAGCACACTTTCAATCTATTCCATCTTTACGACAATTTGAGTTGACTTTTTACTTGACAATCGTCGAACTACTACTGGCGCTACACGCCTAGACTTCTAATTTATTTGCACTTGATTGACAATCTACTTTAACTTTGTACTTGACAATCGCCTTTCCACTCTGGCGCCGAAGCGCACTGTAACATATTTGCAACACCTCGTAGAATAATAAGCAAGGAATGTACGATTTTGCTTGACAAACTGGGGTCGCGCGCGCGGTGTATCGTAACCTATTGAAAAATAAAAGAAAAACCCCCGATTAGACCGGGGGCTGGCTAAGTGTTTAAAATTGTTGAGAAAACTTGCCAAGAGAAAAGGGGCATGAAGCCCCTAAAATTATTGTAAAGTGTCAAGGCTTGTTCGTTCAACCTTTTTACCATAGAGATATTCAGACCAAGAGTCTGTTCCGAAATGTTGGCGAGAAAAGTTCAACAACCATTGTTTAATTTTCTCAATATCCCAAGCCAGTTTTTTGCAAATCTGAACAGCCTTTCCAAGATAACCACGCAACTGATTTTTTGAAACAGCGAATATCTCAGTCCAACCAGTTCCATGTTTTTTTATATCGCCAGCGTGTAGACCTTTGCGTCCCATTAAGGCGTGTTGTATTTGTTCGACAGCAAGAGTTCGTCTGTCTCTTTCCAGACGATCAATCTCATCAGAAAATGGGGCATAGGTGTTTTCACAAACTGGATTTTGAAAACCAAGTTTTTTGTATTGCTTTAGCAAGCCATGAACACGCTTCCAGCCAACACGATCATCAAACTGGTTATGACCTGTCCATCCAGTTTTACGAATAGTTCCATCAATGTTAATGTGATAATTCATTATTCCTACCTTTCAGAGAAGTTTGAGGGGNAAGCCTACCTTACCCCTCGGTTGCGATTAGGACTTGAAGTGAGCAATCAAGTCCATGATAGANGCTTTAGTAGCACCCATGAAACCATTAACCTCAAAAGGAGCNACCTGCTCAAGTTCGAGCAAGAGTTCCTTTTTAGTAGGCTCATCATTCTTTCGAGCCTTGGCTTTTGGGGTTGCCACATAGACACCCTCGCGAACCAGTTTCGAGCGAACCGAACGAACGCTCTTATCAATATCGGTGGCAATCTGTTCAACAGAAATACCAGCCTGATAGTCAGCGATAATTTTAGCAGTCGCCTCTGCTGTGTAGTTTGGTGCTTTCATTTCTTTCTCCTACAATAAAAGCGGTTTCGTTGTTACCCTCTATATATAGTTATTCTATAGCCAAATGTCAAGACCCTAACTCATAAAAAATGCATTTTCTTTTCCTTTAAAATCAATGGGTTAGCCTTTTTATACAAATTAATTTAGTCAATAAAATCAATGAGTTAACCTGCTAGCGCGCGCCTCGTTGTAAGTGGTTGAAAACAAAAAGAAAAAAGCCCGCTTTTCGCGGGCTTTTATAGGTTAGTATTCAGATTCTCGTTCTGGCACGACCATATAGGCATCGCCGTTGGCCTCTAAAACTTGATCTTCATATGGAGCCGCAAGACGACGATACAATTCTAGCTTGCAACATTCCAATGCTCCGATCATCGAGTTGATCTTGTCATAGCGACAGCCATTCTCAAAGATGAAGTTATCGACGAAACGGGTCATAATATAGTTGAGATCACCAGCGTTGGTTGGTGTCCAATCAATGCCGAGGTTTTCCATCTCAGTGTGGATTACAGCACGACGATCTTGTGGGATATAAGGCATTATGCAGTCTCCTTTGCTTTACGAGCTTCGATTTCTTGACGCTTGCGCTGAATAGCGGCAAGCATCCGAAGGGCACGACGCATTTCAGCGCCAGATGTGAATCCGCCGAAGCGAACACGATTTTCGAGCTTTTTGATTTTGACGTTTTTCATATTGCAATCTCCTTCATCAGTTTTTCTTTTTCAGTTTCAGCATCCAGAGCCATTTTCGCTCCAGTCTCAAGGTCATTAGTGGGCAGCCAGTGCCAGTTATCAAAGTGGGTAAAGGCAACATCCGAAATCTCATTCGGTGCAACCGTCTTGCATTTTCCAACGGCATAGACAGGCTTTTGAAAACCATAGGCCATGCCAATCTCAACCAATGCTCCACGCTGTTCCTCGTTGAAATCTTCAGCATAGAACAGAACGAAATCGCTGTCTCGAACATCTTCAAAGCAGAGATTCCAGAGCTTGTCTTTTTGGTTCAAGACGAAATCGGAATCGTTGTCGAGGTCAATCCAGCGGGCTTTCACGCCATAACCTTTCGAGCGGAGAGCCTGAAATTTCGAGTTGTGCCAAACTTTGCCAGCGGTGTAGAATGTCTTTTTCATCTTTTCAATCCTTATCTTGTTCATATTATTAATATAGGGATTGGCAGTCTAAATTTCAAGGGGTAGACCTAACTTTTTTTCATTTTCTTTTCCTGCAAAAACAATGGCTTAAGATTTTTTTTCGAGAAAAAAAGCTAATAAAATCAAGCGGTTACGGTCGCGCCCGCGCCGCGAGCGCTAAGTTGTTGAAAAGATTGGCGAAATTGACCCCTAACAGTCGGGGTCAAAGTCATGCCATTCTTGTGCCCAATCGGGTTGGCCGTCGGGGACGTCGCCGTCGCATTCGGGACAGATGAGGATATCCCCGTCTGTCTCGTCTGCAATCCATTGGCAGTCGTCACAACCTGCCTCGCCGTGGGTTTCCCAAATTTTCTTAGACATGTGCAGTCTCCTTTTCTATCTCGAATTTTTCCCAGATGTGAGTATCAAAATCGCGGGGTGATTTGACAACCTTGATCCGCTTTTTTCTCCGAAGAATACGAAGCAAAATCTCGGCCTCAATTTTTGTGTCTGCCTTGGCTGTGTGGGCCTCGATGAAATCCGGTTGCTGTGTCTCGAACCTGTAGACATTTTCGGCAGAGGTAGACAAGAAGCGGCCTGATGCTGTCCTCGGTGCTGTGTAGGCTTTAGGTGCAGAGATTGCCCAGTTGCCCCAGATATCCAGCAATTCAACAGGATGCCGCATAAACTTGTCGCCAGCCTTCATCCGCTTGGTGGTAATGTTCAAAGCCCGAACATCAAAAGCGGCATTGTAAGCGCAAACAATCGGACGATAGCCAAGCCCGATAAGATGGGCAACATGAAGATTAAACAACCGGCGACCTATTGCGAAACTGGTCATGCCATGCTCGCCTTTGCGGATACGCTTGGCGTAGCCCGAAACCTTGTTCCAAAAATAGGGTCGCTCGGTTGCAACAACATCCAGAAAGTTGAGGTCGCCAGACCCCAGAACATTGCCTCGCTTGTCGATGGTAGTCCAGCCGAAATCAAAGACCAGCTTTGAAAAGCCCGATGTTTCGGTGTCCATGACGATGTAGGCATTTGGTTTGATGGTCATTAGTCGATCCTCGTTTCGTTGTTGTCTAGTATATATAAGCCTTCTAGTCTCAAAATTCAAGGGGTGACAGTAGAAAAATTTTGCTTTTTTCGCCCCCAGTAGAGAAAATTTTTCCCGAAAAAACCTAACAAAAACAATAGGTTACGGCTCGC
>JGI10211J34971_10003226_pt1 | contig 13124 bp, 9 predicted proteins | sample Etolagsediment_FD_34971 | JGI IMG/M metagenome (IMG submission 34971) | reverse complement strand
AAGTGTAGAGCACCAAGCTTCTTCCATACAGGACTCCTTCAAAAGCTTCTTGTTGGTACATACATTGCAGACGTCGTTACGATCATTGGTACTACCAACATCGTATTCGGTGAAGTTGACAGATAAGGAATATAAAATGAAATTATATTCAATAAATACACATTGTCAGAGTAGCAAGTTGCGAGAGCACCCTGCTGAAGAGTCCTTTTTGGGCTTAGCTCAGATAAACACTTATATGAAGAGCGACAAGTTGCGAGAGCACTCTGCTGAAGAGTTCTTTTTGGGCTTAGCTCAGATAAACACTTATATGAAGAGCGACAAGTTGCGAGAGCACTCTGCTGAAGAGTTCTTTTTGGGCTTAGCTCAGAAAGGAACCTATTAATGAAACGATATGATTTAAGACACTTAAAAGACGATTTTTATGACAGAATGGTTGAGCTCATTGACAAAGGCATTCAAGTTGGTGAAGTAGGTATCTTTATGTTTGAAGTAGGGGATTTTTCTTCTATTCAAAAATCTGCTGATGTCGTCAAATCGACGGGACATGATTTGTTAAATTCACTAAAATTTAACGAAGTAGACTGGACCATTGTGGTTAAAAAAGTAGATGAAAAAACAAAACAAGAAAGAGCTGAGAAGATAGAAGCAGCAAGAGTAGCAGCTGAAGTATCAGCATCTGAAAAAGCAGATGCCACTTCAGAGACAGAGAAGGCTGAGTAATGTCAGGTGTAATATTTTCTACTTGGAGGGATGAGTTTATCGACAACCGTGAGAAACCATCCGATGAGTGGAGTCAGACAGGTTTTAAATTACCTGAAACTTACCATGGTGACACAAGCTCAAAAGCATTTATAGGTTGGGATGGTGTAGCCATTTTTGACGAAGATATAGATGCCGTTGAACTAGCAAACCAATATGCTGCGCAGTACCAGGAGTACTCAGAAGCATGTGGGCGTTGTGCACCAGGTAGATGGGGTGGTAGAATTCTTTATGACTTACTTGACAAAATTGCTCGTGGTGAGGGTTCACATGATGACATCACACACTTAAAAGAGATCTCTGAAACGATGATGGTCACTTCTAAATGTGAGATAGGTAAAACGGTACCTAAGCCTATTTTGGACTTGATGGAACATTATAAAGATCAGTTTGATAGATGTATTGATAGACAGATCCCTTCGAAGCATTATGATGGTGACACAACCTATATTGCAAAAGTAACTGCACCGTGTACAGACCTTTGTCCTGCACATGTAGATATTCCTGCCTATATAGAAGGGGTAAGAGATATGGTATTTACCGAATCTCTTCAAGCAACAAGACAGACCATGCCTCTTGCACATACCTGTGGACGTGTTTGTCCTCACCCATGTGAAGATGCCTGTCGTCGTATGAATCTTGATGAGCCGATTTCGATTATGGAGCTTAAGCGTATTGGTGCTGACTATGAAACAGACCATGAAGTGCCTTGGTTGCATCCTTCTGAACCAAAACCTGCACGTAATGATGGTAAAAAAATTGCGATTATCGGTGCAGGACCTGCAGGACTTACCGCAGCATACTATTTGGCATTAGAGGGTATTCAAGTTGATATCTTTGAAGAACTTCCTGTCAATGGTGGAGAAGTAGCGGTAGGTGTACCTGAGTACCGAATGCCTATTAACAAGTACAACAAAGATATTGATTTTGTACTAGATATGCCCACCGTAAGTATTACAAACAACCACAGGGTCACAGCAGACAGACTCAAAGAGTTAGATGAAGAGTATGATGCAGTGATGCTTGGTTTTGGTGCAAGACTGTCTAAGAAAGTACGTGCTGAAAATGAAAATGTAAACATGGGTGGTTACTGGGGTGCGATTGCTATGCTTGACCAAGTGAACCTTTGGCACAAATATCAGATAGGAGAACCCGCATCTAACCAACTTAAAGGCAAAACAGTTGTTTGTGTAGGTGGTGGATTTACGTCTATGGATGTTGTGAGATGTTCCATTCGTGAAGGTGCTAAAAAAGTGATCATGCTTTATAGACGTGATGAAAAAACGATTATTCGCAATACAACCTATGAAGAGTATCATGAAGCAGTCGAAGAGGGTGTAGAGTTTATCTTTCACTCAGCGATTGAAGAAATTTTTGATGATGGTAAAAACATTAACAAACTTAAAGTGAATAAATTCGAACTTGTGCCTGATCCTGATGGTGGTAGACCACAGCTTGTGAAAATGGAAGATGGAGATTTTGAGATCGAATGTGATTATCTTATTCCTGCAGTTTCTCAAGCACTCGACACACAAATCCTTCCAGAAGAGTGGAATCTTGAGATGACATCTTGGAACAGTATTATGACCAATGGTAAAGACTATATGACAACGCGTCCAGGGCTATTTGCCGCAGGTGACTGTGAATATGGACCGATGACTATTGTAAATGCTGTAGGGCAAGCTAGACGTGCTGCCTCTGTGATGTCTCGTTATATCTATGATGGAAAGTGTACGCTTCTTGATGATGAAATCATGGAAGATCACTTGGCTAAACTCAAAGTCTATGACAAAAATGAAAAGATCACTGGTTGGATGCCTGGACTTCCTCGTGCAGTGAGCCAAAAGCTTGAAACAGAAGAGAGAAAGACAAACAACAAAGAAGTTAACCTTGGTTTCACAGGTGAAGAAGCCATCGCTGAAGCAGAAAGATGCATGCGTTGTTACTATATCTCTATGGTGGCGGTGTAATATGAGTGTACATAATTCATTAAATACCGGTAAAGAGATCATGCTTACAATAGACGGAAAGTCATGTAAAAGTACCTTTGGAAAGACCATACTGGAGATCGCCAGAGAGAATGACATTTACATTCCGACGATGTGCTATCTTACTAAAGTGAAGCCTATTGCATCATGCCGTATGTGTATTGTTGATGTGGAAGGTGTAGATGGAGCCATCCTCTCTTGTCAAGAAAAAGCGACAGATGGTGCTATCGTTACAACAGACAATGCAGCACTTTATAAAGAACGTCAAAACATTATGAAACTCTACAATGTAAACCATCCTCTTGAGTGTGGTGTATGTGATCAAAGTGGAGAGTGTGACCTTCAAAATAAAACGATGGAATTTGATGTTGAGGCACAACCCTTTACTACACGTGATCAACACAGACCGGTAGAGAATTGGGGGCATGTTTCTTATGATCCTGCACTTTGTATTATGTGTGAAAAATGTGTAAGGGTATCAACAGAGATTACCGGTGATGAAGCACTTCAACTGAAGTTTGGTGGATACTCTTCAACCATTATAAACACTAAAAAAGAGAAAAACTATGCATCATTAGGTGAAGCAGCAGCAGTATGTCCTGTAGGAGCACTCGTAGATACGAATTTTAAATATACAACCAATGCTTGGGAACTTGAAAAGATACCATCTGCATGTCCTCACTGTGGTGGTGGATGTCAGATGACTTACGAAGTAAAGCATGATAAAATTTATCGTATGAGCAATAATTACGAGTTCACTTCACTTTGTGGAGCAGGTAGATACGGTTTTGACTATGATAATAAAGGTGTAACAAAAGATGCAAAAGCATTTAAAGCTGCTGTAGAAGCAGTAAAAAATGCAGAGAGTATCCTTTTCGCACCGCAAATTACCAATGAAGAAGCACTGATCTTGCAAAAGATCAAAGAGAAAACAGGTGCAAAACTTATTTCAGGTGAAGCAAGAGCTTATCAAAAGTTTATGCAAGCCTATGGTTCCGTCACAGGTAAATCACTGTACTCTGGAACACTCAAAGGAATCTCTGAGTCTAAGGCAGTCATTATCCTTGGAACGAAGATCTATGATGACGCTCCAACCGTAAAATATCATATTAATATGGCAAGTAAATGGCATAGGGCACGAGTTGCCTATATGCATCCGCTTGAAGATCTTGAGATGAAAAACATCGTGACACAATTTATCAAGTATGAAGCAGGTGCAGAAGAAGGTGTGTCAGCACTTTTGGTAGAGATGCTACTAAGAGAAGCTGAAGTACCAGAAGCAGTAAAATCATTTTTAGCAGATTTAGATATAGGTAACTTGAGTGCAGAGTCCAATGTAGGGGAAGAAGAGCTTGAAGCACTACGTAAATCATTGATCAAAAAATCAGGATTTTCGTTAGTGGTCGGGTCTGATCTTTATGCACATCCAAGAGCAGCACAGATAGCAAAAATACTTGCACTTTTAGAGAAATACGCAGATTTCAATGTGCTTTGTGTACCACCTGCAGGAAATGCGATGGGTGTATCTCTTATTTGTGACCTGGACGATGAAGCAGAAGGCTCAACAGTAGGATATAATGTAGCTGCTGATTTTACACTTTCTGCTTTGGGTGAGGGCGATCTAGATATGCCTGCACTCAATCAGCAAGAGGGAACATTAACAACAAATGACAAACGTGTGGTTCCTATGAATGTCGCCTTACCGTATGGTGGGTATGTCTTAAATGACATTGCAAATGCTTTAGGGTTGAATGCAGAACATACTATTGAGTATACGAAAGTACTTCCTGTTGAAAAAGGCTTTAAGGCACAAGAATTTGACTCACTACCTGACTACTTTGATACGGTGGGTACGGAGCATAGAGGATACCTTTTAACTAATCCTGAAACTGTGATTAATGAAACTTTGAATGAGATAGCAGAGCTTGATGGTTTTGATGGTGCAATCGTTTATCAGTGCAATCCAAAAGAACAGTTTTCAGCGTTTACAGCAATTTGCGAACCTTTAGTGGAAGAAGCATTTTTGCTAGGTTCACAGCAATTTGCGACAGCAACAAAGTTATCTGATGGTGATAGTGTCTCTTTTACAGTAGATAGTGTGACGTTTAAACGTGTGTTTAAGATTGATACATCTATGAAAGGAACCATTGCACTTAACCCTACGTATGACATGGGATTAAGTGCTCCTTTGGTATCCTCTTATAGATTTAGCAGAGTAGAAATTCAGAAAGTGGGAAGCTAATATGAGTGAAGTACAAACGGTAGATAATATGATCTCTATCACGATTGACGGTACTGAGTTTAAGGCAAAAGAGGGTGAATATATCCTCAATGCTGCTCGTGCCAACGATGTTTTTATCCCTGCTATATGCTATCTGACAAGATGTTCGCCAACATTGGCGTGTCGTATTTGTCTAGTAGAAGCAGATGGTAAACAAGTGTATGCATGTAATGCTAAAGTCAAAGAAGGTATGGAAGTCACGACTGAGACACCAAACATTCTTGAAGAGCGTAGAGCGATTATGGAAGTCTATGATGTCAACCACCCGCTTCAGTGTGGTGTATGTGACAAATCTGGTGAGTGTGAGTTACAAAACTATACACTTGAACTGGGTGTTGACTCACAATCATACATGATTCCAGATACAAAACGAGAAGCTACAAACTGGTCTTCGGTATTACATTATGATCCAGGTCTTTGTATCGTATGTGAACGTTGTACAACTGTATGTAAAGATATGATAGGCGATGCAGCGATCACAACAGTCAAAAGGGGTGGTGCAGAACTTGACAAGGGTTATAAAGACTCTATGCCAAAAGATGCATATTCCATGTGGAACAAGCTTCAAAAGTCTGTCATTGCGCCGAGTAATGGCACAGAATTCACTAACTGTTCAGACTGTGGTGAATGTCTTGCAGTATGTCCTGTAGGAGCATTGGTAAGTCGTGACTTTGTCTACCAGTCAAATGCTTGGGATCTAAAAAGAGTACCTGCCGTTGCAGCACACTCAAGTGATGGTGCGCAAATTTATTATGAAGTGAAACCAACATCCATAGAAGACAGATCTGAAAAGATTTACCGTATCACCAATGAGTGGAATTATGTATCATTAGATGGTTCAGCACGTTTTGCCTATGACTTTGAAAACAAAGGTGTAACGAAAGATGAAGTAGCCTTTAATGCCGCACTAGAAGCATTCAAAAAAGCAGATACCGTACGTTTTAATGCTATGATCACCAATGAAGAAGCAATGATGCTTCAAACGCTTAAAGAAAAAATGGGACTTAAACTCTATAACCCAGAGGTAAGAGCATTCCAAAAATTCTTACGATATTATGAAGCGGCTTCAGGAAATGCTTTATACTCTACCGATACAGATGCTATCATGAAAAAGAGTGACTTTGTTATCTCTGTAGGGGCAGCACTTAGAAATGATTCTCCAGCACTTAAATATGCATTTAACAATGTACAAAAATTGAATAAAGGTGCAGGACTTTATTTCCACCCAGTAGGTGATACATTGATCCCTACATTTGGAAAGACGGTTGAGTCATTTATTCACAAAGCAGGTCTTGAAGAAGCAGTATTGTATCTTATCTTGGACCTCTTTGCAGCGAAAGAGAAACTTCCTACTGATGTAAAAGAATACATTGAAAGCTTTAAAAGCTCTGAGAATAGAACGGTTAAAGAGCAAGTCATGAAGACGGTTAAAGAGATGGTTGTCAATGAAGAGACTGGCGAAGAGGAAGAGATCTCTAAAAAAGTAAAAGAGACGGTTGAAAAAGAGATTAGCGTCACTATCAACGGTTTAGTGAACTTACTGGGCGGTGACTCTGAGAAGTTTGACGATGCATTTGAAAAAATGATGAAGAAAAAAGAGGCTTTCTCATTGATGGTGGGCGAAGATCTTTACTTCCATCCAAGAGCAGAAAACCTTGCTAAACTTGTAGCACTTGTTGAAGCAACGTGTAATATTGACGTCGTGATGACGCCTCCAAAGTCAAATGCACTGGGAGTTGCACTGATCTGTGATCTTGATGATGTATGTTCTGGATATACAGTAGGCTACAACGAAAATGGTGACTTTAGACTCTCTGCTCTTGGCAATGGTGATTTAGATATGCCAGCCATGAATCAACAAGAGGGAACATTGACATCAATGGCTAAAAGAGTGCTTCCAACCAATGCTGCTTTAGCCTATGGTGGATATGAGTTAAATGACATCATGAAAGCACTTGTAGGTGGAGCAGAGTTAACCATAGATTGGACTGCATCACTTCCAACCGAGAAAGGATTTAAAGCAGTAGCATTTGACGCTCTTCCAAATACCTTTACAAACCAGGGTGTAGATAACCGTGGGTATGTACTTGAAGTAGCTCATGTAGACACAGAGCTACCTACCGTTGAGAAGTTTGATGAGAGTTTAGCACTTGAAGGTGAAATTGCCTATAGATGTAACCCTGCTAGACAGTTCAATGACTTTACAGATAAGTCTCACGAGATTTTTGAAGCCTTTGCATTGTATGCAAGTACAGCTAAAGCAGAGAGCTTGGGAGCCAAAGTAGAAGTGGTATTTGAAAATGGAAGTATTACTTTAGATGTGATTGCGGATGAAAAGATCCAAGGTGACATTGTAAAAGTACCAGATTTTAAATCTGCCAAAGATGTATATACTCTCTTTGGAGAATCTAGATATCAAACAGTAATATTGAGAAAGGTGTAATATGGAAACAACACTCGTAGAAAACTTACCAGAAGTCACTGCTTTAGGTGTCATTATTAAAGCCGTGATTATTTTGGCTGTGATATCAGCCATTGCAGGTTTTGGTACCTTTATAGAAAGAAAAGTACTTGCCTTTATGCAGAGACGTCTTGGGCCAATGCACGTAGGACCTTACGGTCTACTACAAATTGCAGCAGATGGTATTAAACTCTTCACCAAAGAAGATATTATCCCGCAAAATGCAAACAAGTTGATCTTTATGATCGCACCGATTATTACAGCAGCAACGGCATTTATTGCACTTTCTGCGGTACCGGTTTTCCCAGACTTTACGATTCCAGCGTTTATTCCATTGCTTGGTGGTACATTTGTCCCATCTATCGCATCAGACTTGAACATTGGTATCTTATTTGTACTTGGTATGATGGCAGCAGGTCTTTATGGACCACTTTTAGCTGGTATGTCACAAGCAAACAAATGGGGTATTATTGGGGCAGCAAGAACAGCGGTACAGTTTTTATCTTATGAAGTGGTTACCGGGCTTTCTATCTTAGCACCGATTATGTTGGTGGGTTCATTGTCATTTGTTGACTTTAATGAAGCACAGGCTGGGGGTATCGGTTCATGGCTTATCTGGCAACAACCTGTTGCATTTGTACTTTTCCTTATCGCAGGATTTGCAGAGACGAACAGAACACCATTTGACCTTCTTGAGCATGAAGCAGAAGTTGTTTCTGGTTATGCAACTGAGTATTCGGGTATGAGATGGGGTATGTTCTTCATTGGTGAGTATGCAAACATGATCACTGTAGCCATTATTGCTTCAATCGTCTTTTTAGGTGGATTTGATGCAGCAGGTGCATTTGGATGGTTGTTTATTATACTTAAAATAGCATTTTTCTTTTTCTTAATGTTATGGGTAAGAGCATCATGGCCACATATTAGACCAGATCAGTTAATGTGGCTTTGTTGGAAAGTACTAATGCCAATTGCAATGATCAATATTTTGATTACAGCCATAGTGATAATGGTATAAGGGAGCAGGTATGAGTTTAGAACAATTTAAAAACAGAAATGTAGGTACACAAAACTACACAAAAGTAGATGTGGGAAGTAAGCCTGAAACAGCGATGGAAAAATTTGCACAAGTCGCAAAAAGAACCGTAAAAGGTGAACTTTTTGTAGGACTTTGGGTCACGTTAAGAGAGATGATCAATACCCTAGTCAAAGGGCAGAGACATACGGTAAAGTATCCATTTGAGAAAATGCCTATATCACCAAGATATAGAGCAATCCATGACATGCTTAGATTACTTGAATCAGGTGACTACCGATGTATCGGTTGTGGTCTTTGTGAGAAGATATGTATTTCAAATTGTATCTCTATGGATACAAGATATGATGAAAATCAACGTAAAGAAGTCAGTGAATATACGATTAACTTCGGCCGTTGTATCTTTTGTGGATACTGTGCAGAAGTATGTCCCGAACTTGCTATTGTACATGGACCAAGATATGAAAATGCTTCAGAACAAAGAGCTGGGTTCTCACTCTTTGAAGATATGTTAACACCTATCGATAAACTGAATTTACAACAAGAGTATGATGGATTTGGTGCAGTATCTCCAAATGCAGATGAAAACATTAAACAAACGCCATTAGCGTATTAGGGAGAGAAGAATGTATGAAATCGTAGCCTTTTACCTATTTTCGGCTTTAACAATAGGACTTTTCTTGATCACAGTGATGAGTAAAAATATACTTTACGCTATGACATCACTCGCAGCAGGTATGGTGCTTATCTCTGGATTCTTCTTCATTTTAGGTGCAGATTTTCTTGGTGTGGTTCAACTTGTTGTCTATGTTGGAGCCATTATGGCACTGTATGCTTTTGCCATGATGTTCTTTGATGCAACAAGAGATATAAAAGAAAAAAATACTAATAATATTTTGGTATTTTTACTTGGCGGATTGGCAGCATTGGTACTCGTACTTATGTTTGCTGCACCAATCTATTCTGAGAATATACAAGCACTTTACCCTATGCATGAAGGTGTAGGTAATGCACAAGATGTTGGTATTGTACTCTTTACAAAGTATCTAGTACCATTTGAAGTAGCAGCACTCATGCTACTTGTTGCAATGATTGCAGGTATTATCCTTGCAGGTAAGAAAATGGATCAGAGTCTCACTGAAGACATGAGTGCAGATGATGAAATTATGATAGCAAAGGATGAAAAATGATAGGTCTTTCTCACTACCTGATCGTATCAGCAATACTCTTCTCTATAGGATTAGTTGGGGTACTTAGAAGAAGAAACCTTTTAATGCTTTTCTTCGCAACAGAAGTGATGTTAAATGCTGTGAACGTCGCATTCGCAGCGATCTCACACTATTACAATGATTTAACAGGTCAAATGTTTGCCTTTTTTATTATCGCTATTGCAGCGAGTGAAGTGGCAGTTGGACTTGGTATTTTGATTGTATTGTATAAAAAACATGGAAGTCTTGATCTTGACGACCTAGCAAGCATGAGAGGATAATAATGGAAAATTTAGTATATATAGCACTTTTTGCACCATTTGCAGGCTCTCTTTTTGCAGCTTTGTTTGGTATGAGTGAAAGAAAAATATTTGTAGGTGTGGTAGGTTCAGCACTGATAGGTCTTTCTTTTGTCGCTTCAGCCATTTTGGCATATAACCTTTACACAACAGGTACCGTAGTACATGTGACAATGATGGACTGGATCAATGCTGGAGATATCAATATACCATTTGGTTTTGTCATTGATCAAATCTCTGTCACTATGATGACAGTCGTGACTTTGGTTTCTACGGTAGTACATATTTATGCGATTGGGTATATGGATCATGATAAGAGTTTTAACAGATTCTTCTCTTATCTTTCAGCCTTCGTATTCTCTATGATGATACTTGTCATGTCAGATAACTTTGCAGGTTTGTTTATAGGTTGGGAAGGGGTAGGTGTGTGTTCGTGGTTACTTGTTGGTTTTTGGTACCACAAACCAGATCAGACAAGAGAAGAAAATCCTTCTATCTCTCCATCATGGGCAGCAAATGAAGCCTTTATAATGAACCGTATCGCAGACCTTGGTATGTTGATTGGTATCTTCATCATTTACTGGAATACAGGTTCACTTCAATATGATGAAGTATTTGCTCAACTCCCATACTTAGGAGAAACTGTTTTAATCACAGCTGCTATTGCACTCTTTATCGGTGCAATGGGTAAATCAGCACAATTTCCATTACATACATGGTTAACAGATGCAATGGAAGGTCCTACACCAGTTTCAGCATTGATTCATGCAGCAACTATGGTAACAGCGGGGGTTTTCCTTGTTATTAGAGCCAATCCACTTTATAGTATGGAAGCAGTTGCTGGTGTAAGTTTCTTCATTGCTTCTCTTGGTACCTTTGTTGCTTTCTATGCAGCATCTATGGCACTGGTTGAACGTGACCTTAAAAGAATTATTGCATACTCTACACTTTCACAGTTAGGATATATGTTTGCAGCCGCAGGACTGGGTGCTTATTGGATTGCACTTTTCCACCTTGCAGCACATGCATTCTTTAAAGCGCTTCTCTTCCTTGGCGGAGGTAATGTGATGCATGCGATGCATGATGAACTTGATCTCTTTAAGATGGGGGACCTTAGAAAGAAGATGAGAGGTACATGGATTTACATGACCATCGCTTCAATTGCACTTGCTGGTCTACCACCACTCGCAGGATTCTGGTCAAAAGATGCGATTATTGAAACAGCATTTAACGAACATACCTATATTTTATGGGGTATGTTAGTCATTACTGCTGGTATGACAGCATTCTATTCATTTAGACAAGTATTTTTATCATTCCATGGTGAGGACCGTCACACACCACTCGGTTTTCATCCGCATGAAATGTACAAATTTGTACTAGTAGCGATGTCGCCACTTGCGGTACTTGCTATTATCACAGGTTGGTTCATGGGAACATATAAAGCATTTATTTATAATATAGGTGAAAGTGTACAGTATGAAATGTCTGAACATACACACCACTTGGCAACATATTTGGGTCTTATTGTTATCTTTTTCGCATTATCGGGTATCGCTTATGCATACTATAAATATGCAAGAACAGGTGAAAATGCATTTAAGCCAGATGAAAAAATAGCCAATGGGTTCTTCTATAAATTATTGAAAAATCAATATTATGTCCCAGTGTTCTATGAAGAGTTTATCACTAAACCATATAGGATGATTTCTGAAAAGTTCTGGACAGAGGTAGATTTAAAAATAGTAGATGCAACAGTAGATAATATTGCCAAGTTCCTTTATGGTTCTGGTGATAAAACAAGAAGTATGCAAACAGGTAACCTTTCAAACTATCTAAATTGGATGGCTGTTGGTGCGGTATTGTTATTGGTAATTGCTGCGATTTCAGCGATGATAGGTTAAGGGGTAAAAATGGAAAATATTTTAAGTATATTGGTTTTCTTCCCAGCAGTTGCAGCACTGCTTGGATTTATAGTAGATAAAGAGAGTGCAAGAGCCTATGGTATCACTGTAGCTACGATTGAATTCTTTTTGTCTTTATGGTTATGGTTTAGTTTCGATACATCCAGTGCAGGGATGCAGTTTGTAGAGATGATTCCTCTGATTCCAGATATGGGTATTTCATATTATCTTGGTGTTGATGGTATCTCGTTGTTCATTATTCTTATGACAACATTGATGACACTTATTGGTATTGCAAGTATGGGTGAAACAAAAAATATTAAAAATATGATTGTGACACTTCTTTTTTTAGAGATGACTATGGTAGGTGTATTTGTTGCACTTGATGCTATTATCTTCTATGTATTCTGGGAGCTTTCTCTTGTTCCGATGCTTTATATCATTGGTGCATGGGGTGGTCCACTTAGAATTTATGCTTCAGTTAAATTCTTTCTCTATACGTTTACAGGGTCACTTATCATGCTTGTAGGTATGTTATTTGTTGCATACATTTACCATAATCTTACAGGTGTATGGAGTTTTGCTATTACAGATTGGTATGCACTCGTTTTACCTGTGAATTATCAGTTATGGTTATTTGCAGCATTCTTTATAGGATTTGCGATTAAAGTACCGATGTTCCCATTCCATACTTGGATCCCTTATGCACATGGACAAGCGCCGACTATTGGTTCGGTGATTCTTGCAGCGATACTTCTTAAAATGGGTACTTACGGATTTGTAAGATTTTCACTTCCAATGTTCCCAGATGCATCGGTCTTGTCTATTACGCCTATTGCAGTGTTATCACTTATTATGATTATATATACGGCCATGATCGCCTATGCACAAAAAGATGTTAAACAAGTGATTGCATACTCTTCTGTATCTCATATGGGTATTATTATGTTGGGTCTTTTTGCTATGAATGCAGAAGGCTTATCGGGTTCAGTCTTTCAAATGTTGTCTCACGGTATCGTTTCAGGTGCACTGTTTATGCTTGTGGGTATGATTTATGAGCGCAGACATACCAAACTCATGTCTGAATTTGGTGGTATTGCATCAGTAATGCCTAAGTTTGCGATTATTTTTGGAATCATGTTAATGGCATCGGTCGGGTTGCCACTCACGATCGGTTTTGTCGGTGAG
>JGI10211J34971_10003225_pt1 | contig 13124 bp, 9 predicted proteins | sample Etolagsediment_FD_34971 | JGI IMG/M metagenome (IMG submission 34971) | reverse complement strand
CAGGCTGGAATATTTCAGGGGAGCTATCGAGGTGATTCTCAGGTTCAAACCGTTTTCCTGCTAAATGACATCAGCGTCAACAGCGGGCTGTTTTCCGATAATTTTACTGGCTTTAATCTATCCGCCATCCAGGAAATATCCGTGCTTACAGGCGGTTACAGTGCTGAATACGGAGATGCACGGGCCGCTGTTATCAATGTGGTTGAAAAGATGACCACCCAGGGAATTCACGGCTCCATTCAAACAAGACTGAGACCTGCAGGGAAGTATCATTTTGGACCAAACATGTACAGTCGCGACAATTATGACATCGTCAATTTTGGGCTAGAGTATTGGACCGCCCAGTCCAGCAACACCCTCTCTCAATTTTTCGGCCAAGACCCGGACACCCTGCTGGCAGCCTGGCAAAAGCAGAGCACCCCTGATCCCGTATTAGGTGACTATACCAAACGCGCGGAGCCTGAAATTGAGGCAACCCTCTATGGTGGCCTATTCAATCGCGCCAGCTTTCTCATCTCGGGCCGTTACAAAAAGGGAGTGGGCATCTATCCCCAGGGCATCGCCTACAATCCTGAGCACAACATCCAGGCCTATATCAATTTTGACATATCACATAGCTTGAAAATCAGAGTTGGGGGCTTTGTAGGCGGGTATGAAAGTGCATCGCCAAGTGGGACGAATTTTGACTCCTGGGAAAGTGCCCAGGAACACGAGTGGCTGGGACTCACCACAGTGACTGATCCATATTCAGACAGTAAATACAACCCCATGGGTGTGATCTACGATCATTTTCCTGAACTGAGAGAGTGGCAGCAGGCTTATATCCGCCTGACCCATATCATCAATGAACGGGCCTTTTACCGGATCGTTATCAGCACCCTCAACGATCATATGAACCGCTCGGATCGATATGGTGTGGTACCTGACAGTCTATGGTCAAGAAGAGACGATACCTATCTCATGGTGAGCCGATTCAGAGATCAGGGATATTTCCATGGCTGGGATGACAATTCAAGTGAAGTCCAGGAAATTAAGTTTGATTTCACCAATCAGTACTTACCCAACCAGGAACTCAAATTCGGAGCCGGTTATAAGCAATACAATTTTGATGTGACCCACTATATGACTTCGTACGAAGGAGGCGGTCGCTGGAATCTCCTCAATGTATTCGATGGCAAACCCTTCGAAGGTCACGCCTATATCACCAATCTCATGGAATACCCGGGAATCAGACTGAATGCCGGTGTGCGTCTGGATTTCTTCAATCAAAATCGTGACGCCTCTGCAAATATGTTCGATCCTCTGGCCATTCAGCCATCAACGCCAGGCCACGATCCGGATCAGCCACTTGGCATACCCGGTGATCCTGAAACGGTACCCACAGAACTACAATTGGCTATTTCACCCCGTATTGGTATCAGCCATCCCCTGAGCAGTGTCTCAGTGGTCAGGTTTTCCTATGGTCACTTCTATCAGCGACCTTCCTGGTCCAAAATGTTTGGATTTCCCTTTGTGAATTATACAGAGGACGAGGAAACGGTTCTGGATCCCTTTGCTGAACAGATCACCTATATGGAAGAATGGCAGGGATTCTATGGGAATGCCCAGATGGGCTATGAAAGAAGCATCCAGTATGAACTGGGCTTCGACTATGTATTTCAGAATGTGATCAAGACCAAATTGACTGGATACTACAAGGATTCTGATCGAGAGGCCAACGTCATCACAGGTCTCTATGCAAAAGATTATACGGCCACCAAGGCCCTGACCGTAAGCAATGGCGGCTATTCTGATACCCGCGGTCTGGAACTCGGCATGGAAACCCGGATGCCCGGTGTCTTTAATTTTGGAGTTGGTTATGATGTCTACTGGTCGTTCAGCGGGGAAGTAGGGTATTCCCGGCTCAATGAACCTGGTTCAGAATTTATAGATCTACCCAAAGGCCTGCGCTCGGACAAAGGTACCTGGAGTGGCTTTCAAAAAGTCAAATCGTGGGCTAGTTTGGACATTAAGCCCGATGCAGGCCCCCGCCTGATGGGAATGTCCCCACTGGGAGATATTCATTTCTACACCTATTTCTGGTGGCGAGAGGGCGATCCCTACACCTACCATCCTCCTGGAGATTTGTCTACTCGGGAGAATAATCGCCGCTGGTTTAATGTCTATCAGTTCGATCTTAAAGCTTCCAAGATGATCGACCTGGGACCAACCCGTCTTGAATTCAGTTTGGATGTGAGAAATTTGTTTGACACGAAAATCCTGCGAAAGCTGTACGGGGATGATCTCAAATTCTATCATGAAAATTCCAATTTGCCACTTGAAGACCGCTTGCCAAAGCATAGCTATTCGGGTGAAAAGAATGTATGGCACTGGTATAGTTACGAAGTTCCCCCCCGGCAATACTATCTCCAAATGAAGGTGGATTTCTAATGTCTAAGTCAATTGATCAAATAATGAACGATCAACGGAACCTCCATTCTGGTGCTCCTCAAAAAAATCGACGCATCTGGATATTTCTCCTGGTGGCAATCATGAGCTTTTCCATGGTCCATGCTCAGGTCAGCTGGACCAAAAAAACCCTGAAACGTGGTAAACTTTGGGCGACGATCTGGAATTCCCTACAGTATGGGGATCCGACTGAACCCATCAACGCCTATCACACCCTTGATTATCCCGGCTATTCAAAAGGGACGGATGTCAGCGATGTCCTGAATTATGCTGGAGCGGGTGGCTATGCCATCTATGGTGTCAGAAATGGGACAGAATACGCCTATACGCTGGATTCCCGGTATTTTCCTTCAGGGCAGGATGTTTATGCCACTGAGGAAGCCACCCTTGAAAAAAATTATAACCTGGAAGACATCAACACCCTGGGTGAGGAGATCGTTACAGGCGGTCATCATGTTTACGGTCTGGATGTCACAGTGAGACGCACCAGCCGCGTGTGGAGTTACCCTGAGTATGATGATTTCATCATTCACGAAGTTGAGATCACCAACAAAAAATTCAGCAACGTTACGGATCTATATTTTGGCATGCGATACAGCCTTCTCTTCACCATTCGATCTGGCACCACACGTGATGAAAAGTACGGTTGGGATGAAGATGCAGGACTTTTTTACTTTTATGATCACAAGAGTTTCAACTGGGAAGATGAATCAGAGGTTCTGTTCGATTTCGGTGTAGGACCTGAAAGGGGCGATATTGCAGATGCCCGGGATATCTGGGAACCGAACTCACGGGAACATGAGCTGGATGCACCGGCCTACTTTTCCGCAGTAATCCTCGATGGAGCCGGCGGTAATATTTACCAGAATATTCTTGAATATGGATCAAAGAGCGGCGAAACCGGGGCACCCCTGGAAGACCGCATTTTTATACAATCTGTTGATGAGCCGGCACGATTCAAGACAGTCATGACCCACCAACAACCCAGATTATCCTGGGATGAAGCCAATGCAGCTGGCGGTGAGGGAGGCAACAAGTACGAACGCAGCCCCCTCTTCCTGCTCAGCGCCGGCCCTTTTTCTCTGACACCTTTCCAGACCGTCAAGATCGTCTATGCCGAAGTGATGGGTGAAATGGATCGGGCAAAGATTGTTGAAGGTGGCGTAGAAAATATTGATCTCCTGGCCACGGCTTCCCTGGATTCACTCCTGTCAAATGTTGCAGCCGCTCAAAGATTATACGACAATGGGTTGGTTCCCCAGAAACATCCTCCCATGACACCAACAGACGGTGAAAACAGCTTGACCATCACCCCCATACCTGGGTATGTGTCCGTAAAATGGCCGCCGATCCCCGGCGATTATGTCGATCCTGGCACCGGTGTCAATGATTTTGCAGGGTATCGGGTTTACCGCTCCACCTATTTCACCATTGGACCCTGGGAACTGCTGGTGGATATCCCTGCAGCCGACGCGGCTTTGGCCAGTGATGGCATGGTCGAATACCAGGACTACGACGTCTCAAGTTCTGCTGGCATGTACTATTCTGTGACCAGCTACGATTTGGATGGAAATGAAAGTGGGAAGGTGAATCGCAATCGTTTTCCTGTCTATCCCTATAATATTCCCAATGAGAACTTCCCTAAGGACGTCTATGCCGTCCCAAATCCATTCAAACAGCATAGTGGCTTGACTGGACAGGGTGAGCGCTATCGCATCGAATTCATGGGTCTGCCTGGCTCAGCAACCATCTCCATCTATACGGCGGTTGGCGAGCTTATGAAACGCATTGAACACGATGATGGAAGTGGCTCTGCAGCCTGGGGGAGTATCTCCAATCTGGATTACCAACTGACTGACTGGGCACTTAGTGTAGCCCCTGGCGTGTACATCTACCGTGTCGAATCGCGGATAGCTGGCCACGAAGGGGAATCCTATATCGGCAAACTGGCAATCATTAAATAGAGAAGATGAGCATGGATAATTATTCAAAACCCTCCGCACGCACCCTTGTGCTTCTTGTTATATTGTCGATCCTGCTTCCTTCACTGGCTCTTGCACAAAGCGGAATAGCACCCTCCGAGATAGAACGGGTGGGCCAATCCGGGTGGCAATTCCTCAAGATCAACGGGGACCCCAGACAGTCAGCAATGGGTGGAACCTTCATGATCACAACCAATCCCACTGCCAACGCTGTCTATGGAAACCCGGCGCTCCTGGCAGGCATCGACCATTTCGATATTCAATTCAATAATGTGGGCTGGTTGGCCGATATTCATTATACCTCCCTGGCAATTGCACGTCATTTTGAAGGCATTGGTACGTTTGCCCTGAGCTACGTGGGAATGAATTATGGTGATATCGTCGAAACCATGCACATTGGTCTCCAAGGCGGGGGGACGGTACCCTATGTGACCGGTGAGACCTTCACAGCAAATGATATGGCCATTGGCCTATCCTATGCCAGACAGATAACCAATCAGTTGGCACTGGGTGGAAATCTACGCTATTTGAACCAGGAAATTGCCGGAACCGGGATGTCAAACTGGTCGTTTGATTTTTCAACCATTTATTTTACCGGTCTTCGAAGCCTGAGATTGGCCATCACTGCCCGGAATTTCGGACCGGATGCCCATCTGGTTGGCTACAGCGAAGAACTGCAGTCAGAACCTGTCGACATTCGAATGCCCCTGGAGTTGCGGGGAGGAATCGCCTATGATTGGCTGGAAGGAAAAGACAGTCCCCATTTGTTGACCACCACCCTTGAAGGGCGTGTCCCCAGCGATGGTCGTGAAAAGATCCACTTTGGGACAGAATATAGCTTCCATGATCTGTTCTCGGTTCGAGGTGGGTATCGATTCAACTACGATGAAGAGGGGCTGACACTGGGATTGGGGTTTCATTTCCCCGTTGGCGCGTATGATTGTGCATTGAACTATGCATTCCTTGATTATGGTGCTTTAACACACGTGAATATGTTCTCTTTTGGTTTGACCTTTTAGCTAGAAATTCAGGGATGGTATCATGATGAATAAGGTTGTAGTTATTGGCAGTTACAATGTTGATGTGACCCTTTGTACGGAAACCTTGCCAAAAGTCGGTGAAACCATTATCGGCAAGAGTCTGAAATATGGACACGGAGGCAAGGGCGCTAATCAAGCTGTGGCGGCCTGTCGTTCCGGTGCATCAGTTACATTTCTGGCCAGATTTGGAGAGGATCAATACGGTGCGGATGCGGTTCAGTTTCTTGAAACTGAAGGCATCACCATTCTTCAACCCCATGGTCACTCGTCTGAACCAACCGGGATGGCCTTCATTACGGTAAATGCAGAAGGTGAGAACAGCATCGTGGTCATTTCCGGTGCCAACGGTGAATTATCAGCATCTGATATTCGCTCAAGTGCTGACACCATAAGCGCAAGTGATGTCCTCCTGACCCAACTCGAGACCCCGATCCCTGCCGTTGCTGCGGCGATTAGCACTGCTCACAAACATGGAGTCACCGTCATTCTGGACCCTGCACCGGTACAGGAGCTCAGTCTTGACCTGCTAAAACAAGTCGATATCATCACACCAAATCTCATCGAAGTTGAAATGCTTACCGGCATCAAAATCATTAATGATGCTGCTTTGCCAAAAGCCGCTCAGGTCCTGCATCAAGTCGGCATCGAAACCGTTCTCATCACCCTTGGGGGAAAAGGGGTCTATGTGTCCAGCCCTGGCTTGCAAAAACTGATTCCCACCATTGATGTGGAAGTGATTGATACCGTGGGTGCCGGCGATGTCTTTAGTGGCGTGCTGGCTGCAAATTATAGCGGCTTGGCAACCCTTGAGGAAACAATCGCCAGCGCAATTGTGGCCTCTGGCTTATCCGTAACTCGAATGGGGGCCCAGACGGCCATTCCAAGGAAGGCGGATATCAGCGCCTACATGGAGAGTATGGTGAGCCTTGAGAGCAGCTAAATTTGCCCTCAGTGTCTTGCTTGGTCCTGGACCTGCTCTGAATTATGTTTAGCAGCCATGTCCGTCAGTCATCCCATCCCGGAAAAATCTTAACCCTGTTCCCAGCCTTTGGTTAATGAATATGGACCTGATCGCCAGACCCAAAAACCGTAACCTGGATCAACTTCAGCTTTTACTGCCTATTCTGGTGCCGGTGATGCTTATCTCTCTGGTTCCATTAATCCGCGGCATCTATATCGGGTTTACGGATTATGAATTGGGTGGTCAAATGCATTTCTCTGGATTTGAAAATTACCGCATCATGCTTCACGATCGGTTTTTCTGGAGATCCATGGGGGTGGGCTTCCTCTGGACCGCCATTGTCACCGCCCTCCAAATTGGACTGGGGCTTGGGCTGGCACTCCTGCTGAATCAGGGGCTGCGTCTAACCCCCATCTATACCGTACTGATGCTGGTGCCATGGGCCATGCCGCCTATTGTGCGCGGGTTGATCTGGCGCCAAATCTACAGCCCTGATACCGGTGCTCTTAATTTGATCCTGGGGCAGTGGGGACTGATCAACGAGCCCATCAACTGGTTGACAAGCTTTCAATGGGCCATTCCTGCCATCATAATTGCCGGGGTCTGGGGCGAGATCCCCAAAGCAGCTTTGTTCTTCCTCGCTGGACTGAAAACCATTCCTACAAGTTTATATGAAGCCGCTGAATTGGATGGGGCCAACAGTATCAAAAAATTCAGACACATCACCCTGCCCCTGATGAAACCCATCATGGCAGCTGTGGTTTCCCTTTCATTTATGTGGAATTTTAACGCCTTTGGTCTGGTCTGGATCCTGACCGAGGGAGGACCCGGCGGCTTAACTCGCCTGCCCATGCTGGCCGCCTATGAAGAAGCCTTCCGATATGGCTATGTCGGCTATGCTGCGGCCATTGGTAATGTCATGGTGATCATTATCTCGATTTTTCTGTTTTTCTACCTCCGTGTCCAGCTCAAAGAAAGATTGGAGGGATGATGCCTATCAAAAGTCTAATTCCCAATCACCTACTGAAACGCGGTCTCACCAAAACAGTGATGCACCTGCTTATCTGGAGCTATTTGATCTATTTGCTTTTCCCTTTGCTCTGGATGGTCTCTACATCTTTGAAACCCACGCCTGAGATCTATTCAGGGATCCCAACCCTGATACCCAAGATATTCACTGGTGAACACTATTTATCTGTCCTCAAGGAGGAGAGGCTGCTCAGGAGTATCTGGAACAGTCTTATCGTAGGAGCCATCACATCCGTCATTGTGGTCCTTATCTCACTTCCGGCAGCATATGCGCTGACGCGATATAAGACATCCATCAATAAGGCTGTCATGGGCTGGATCCTGACCACCCAGATTTTCCCGGCCATTCTGATAATGATCCCCTTGTATATGATCCTGCGGTCTTTGCAGCTCACCGATACCCTTTCTGGATTGATCCTGGTCTATGTGGTCTGGGATATCCCCTTTGTCCTCTGGATGCTGCAGGGCTATGTGAAAGAAATCCCTGTTGAGCTGGAAGAGGCAGCTGCCATTGATGGCGCAAGCCAAAATCAGATCATCTACAAAATAATCATGCCGCTCTTGCTCCCAGCCATTGGGGCATCTGTGATGTTCGCATTTATTACAGCCTGGAATGAATTCTTCTTTGCCCTGGTACTGCTCAAAAGCCCTGATTTGTCAACCCTGCCAGTGGAGTTGGCCAGGTTTACGGGGATCGAAGGTCAGGCGAGGACGGGACCCCTGGCTGCCGCCAGTTTCATGGCCACCATTCCATCAATCATTTTGTTTGCTGTCCTGCGCAAGTGGTTCACTTCAGGAACCCTGCAAGGCGCGGTGAAGGGCTGACCATGCGACGCTTTATCTCTTTTATCATGTATTACAAGGGCTTTCTCATTGCCGCCATCCTGGGCCTGATTGTGATCTCGTTTTATGTTGCTGGTGAGCGATCCATGCGGCATGCGCAGACCAGGGAGCAGACCGGTCCCTTGAAATTTCTCAGTCTAGCCTGGCAGATCGATGCCGTTCAAGCGGTGCAGGATGCCACATCACAATGGAATCAACTGCATCCTGAGCAACAGGTGGAGTTTATTCAGGGCAGTTGGAATGGTATTCACGACTACCTGATCACAGGGTTTGAGACAGGTGATCTCCCCGATATTTTCCACTATGAATCGGCCATTGTGGTTGATTTTGCATTACGGGGCTACCTGGCAGATCTGTCACCCCATATCTCAGATGAGTTGCGGGAAGATATCCTTCCGGTGGATTGGGCATCCGTCACCCGCAGCAGCGGTGAAGTCGTGGGTATCCCGTTCATCAATGAATCATTTCTGGTGCTTTTCAACCAGGACCTCTTCGAAGCGGCTGGAATCACTCCGCCCAGTTTTGAGGAGCCCTGGACCTGGGATGATCTGAGTCTTGCGGCAAAAAAACTGACCCTGGATACGGACAATGACGGGTTAACCGACCAATGGGGGCTGGCCATGGGATTGCGCCGGAGCGCGAATTTTATCATGAATCATTCCATTGCCTTTGGCGGATCATTCTTCTATGAGAACGAAGATGGAAAACTGGAAACCCGAGTATCGGAGCCCGAACGAGACCTCCTCCAGCGTATCCATGATATGCTCTATCTGGAAAAGACCATGTCGCCTTCCAGCGTTGGGAAAACCGGCACCGAAATGATCCCGGGTTTTCTCTCGGGGAAATATGCCATGCTGGTTGGGATCGGATCCTGGGCCCGGCAACAAGTGGTTGAAAATGCCAGTGCAGACTTTCGCTGGTCCGTCACACCACCCATGATGGCTAAAACCCAGGCCATGGGTTTGAATACTCAGACCTTAAGTGTCCCCAAGTCCTGCACCCGACAAGCCAAGGCCATGGAATTCATTGAATTTTTACTTAGCTCAGAGAATATGACACGATTGGCTGCCTCTGATTGGATGATGCCCACGCGTAGATCAAGTTTGGCTGATCCACGCTTTCAGGATGAAGCAAACGGCTGGAAGGTCGTCACACAATCTGCCAAATATTTATCCACGGGACCCTGGGTTGGACTTCCCGGTTATATTGAATGGAAGAGTCGCGTGGCCAACCCTGTCTTTCAGGAATATTTCGCCGGGAGGATCAGTCTGGAAGAAACAGCTGAAAGAATTGAAAAAGAAAGCAACTCGGTTCTGGCCCGGTATCAGGTACGAGGACTTAAATGGTAATATTGGATAAAAAACCACTCCAGGATCATATCGCAGGTGCTCTGTTTGGTCTTGCCATCGGGGACGCCCTGGGAGCGGATACGGAGGGCATGCATCCCCATGCCATTGCTGAAAAACATGGCTACATCAAAGATTTCCTGAGACCGGATCAAGCCGGAACAGATGATACCGAGTTCACCATCTTCTATGCTCAATTGTTAAGTCAGTACGGGACTCAGATCAAGCCGGAACAGATCGCAGATCATTGGCTGAAGGACATCTATCATTCTTCACAAACCTACAAAGGAGCCGGGTTCAGCGAAGCGCTGGCCATGCAGAACCTCTTGAATGGGATGAAACCACCAGCATCAGGTAAGCACATCCATAGCTGGAGTGACGGCCTGGCAATGTGTGCAGCGGGATTTGCCTGTGCTCACCCCGGAGATCCCGAAAAAGCGGCCCGTTTGACGGAGAATATTGGTCAGGTCAGTCATGCCGGAGAAGGAATCTATGGCGGCCAGGTTGTGGCCGCTGCTGTGGCTGCTTCCATGACAGGGGCGGGCATAGGTGAGCTGGTGGAGCGTGCACTCCTGGTGATTCCAGATGACTCTTGGACTGCCCATAGCATTCTCACCGGAATCAAGATCGGTGCAGCATCTGAAAGCGCCCGGGAATCCATCATGCCCCTATATGATGCCATTGCCTGCGACTATTATCATTGGGCTGACCTGGCGCCGGAAGCGGTGGGTCTGGCATTTGGACTCCTTCTGGCAGGCGGGGGTGATTACGTTGAAACCATTCTGGCTGCAGTCAACATGGGTCGTGATTCAGATACCATTGCTGCCATCGTCGGCGCCATACTCGGTGCTGGAGTCGGCTATTCAGATCTCCCTGGCAAGTGGTGCGAAAAAGTTGAGCGTGTCCCTGGTAGGTGTATTCGCTCAGTGGCGGGGGCAAGTCTCGCTGAAACAGCCCAATTACTTACAGATCTGGTTGGGAGGGAGGACTCCGCATGATGGCCAAAGCCGACATCTCTCACATCAAGGCAGGCCTCATGGGCTTGGCTTACGGTGAAGCACTCAGCTGGTCCAGCATGGCAGAAAGAAGTCATGGACTGCCTCCCTGGTTAACCCGGATTCGACATGAACTCGAAAAGGAATCACGCGACGAACACATATCCAGCATCGTGAAACCATTCTCATTGAATCAATCGCCACTTCCCTTAAAACCATGTCCGGGTGATTTGACTGAATGGACAGCCTGGACCGGGCAACTGCTCATCAAAAGCAAGGGTATGCTAAGTCAGAGAATACTCCATACAGCCTGGCAGGAGTTGGCGAATACCGAAGAACCGGTGCGGGGTCGCATCAGCATACAGGCTGCGCTGAGAAACATCCAGAATGGAATGACATCACCTCAATCAGGCCGGTTCAATCCTCACTATTTTGATGATGCTGCATTGGGGAGAGCTGCCCTCATCGGCATGGCAAATCTGGGCAATACCAGGCAGGCCAGAAAGCAGGCCGAACTGGATGCATCATTTACCCATTATGAAGATGGTATCTGGAGCGCATCAGCCATCGCTGCACTTTTCTCGACGAACTTTACTCAGGTTTCAATTGACGCTGTCCTGACCGCTGTGGTAGATGATCTACCAGAAGGATCCATGAGCAAATCTACCGCCTTGGCCGCTCTCTCAAACATGGATGATACGCTTGTTGGTGTGATGGGAACAGCAACATATATAAATGACAATGTGGTCAATCAGATCTACAGCTACGGCAATGTGGCCCACGAGATCCTTGCCTGCATCCTGGTCATTCTCAAAGCCTTCCAGGGCGACTATGACAAAACCCTGGCCTGTGCCGCCATGGTTCCATCTCCCGGAGCAGGATTATTGGCGCTATCCAGCGCTTTGGCAGCGGTGATCGCACCTGGCAATATTCAATTTCCGATTCACGACCATGATCAGTTTTGCATCCTTCGTGGCCTCAGTCTCAGGTCGCTAAGAGGGCTGGATCTTCTCCATATGGCCGCTGAACTTGAAAAAATGATATCAAACCCTATGAATTCCGATAGAAAAAAACGCGAGGATCAGTCATGATCATTCGATACCTGGACTTCCTGGAACGTCTGGAATATGAATTGATCCAGAAACGTGATGAAGGGATTGATGTTAGTGCATCTCAAGGAGCTTTTAATCACCTTAAGGAGCAATCAAAATCCAACTCACTGGAAATGGTTCAAGCAAAGGCAAAGGAGACCCTAGACTTCCTTGCCGGGATTGATGTCCCACACCATATGAAAGTAAACGAGCCCAATTCCATTGAGGCTATCCACGCTTTGCTCCACGCTGATACGTCCGATGAAACAGCCGAAGTAGCTATGGATTCTAAAGAGCTTCTGGATCGTATCCAGGGAGCTTGGCTGGGCCGCGCAGGGGGCTGTCTACTAGGCAAACCCATTGAAAAATACCATCGCACTGTCATTCGTGAGATGTTGGAGTCAAATCAGGAATGGCCCCTCAATAATTATTTCACTCAGCAGAATATGCCTGCTGATTTGCTTGAAAAATATCCCTGGAAGCGCCGCTGGGGTCTCGAAAGTCTGAGAGAGAACATTGTGTGCATGCCTGAAGATGATGATCTCAATTTCACCATGCTCAATCTTCACATTCTTGAGAGCTTTGGACCGGAGTTCAGTAGCGAAAATGTGGGCACAACCTGGTTGACCAAATTGCCAGTGTTTGAGGTATTTACAGCGGAGCGGATCGCCTATCAAAATTTATTGAACGGAATCTCACCTCCTGAATCCGCGAGCCACCTCAATCCTTTCAGGGAATGGATCGGTGCTCAAATTCGGGCAGACCTCTGGGGCTATGTCTGTCCCGGTGAGCCGCGCAAAGCCGCCGAATTTGCCTGGCGGGATGCTCGGGTTACCCACGTGCGGACCGGGATCTATGGAGAGATGTTTTTTGCTGCAGTGATCGCAGCGGCCTTTGTTGAACAGCATATTCGGGCCATGATCCTTGCCGGTCTTTCACAAATACCACCTGAATCTCGTTTTGCCCTGGCCATAAAAAAGGTTCTGGATCTCAATATTGAGGCCATGGAATGGGAAGCGGTGGTAGACCAATTATATGCCTGGTTTGGACATTACCACTGGGTTCATACCATCAATAATGCCGCTTTGACCGTGGCGGCCCTGATCCATGGCAATGGTGACTATGAAAAAACCATTACCAATGCTGTCATGGGCGGTTGGGACACCGACTGCAATGGCGCAACCAGCGGTTCCATTGTGGGCGTGATGTTGGGGGCAAAAGAACTCCCTGAAAAATGGATCGCCCCCCTGCAAGATCGGGTCCGCTCGAGCCTGGGAGGGTATGACAATAGTAGTTTCACTGATCTCGCTCAACGAACCTTGAATGTTTCCCTCTCAATGCGTTCAACGAATAATCTCACTAATATCAACAAATCTGACGATTTTTAAG
>JGI10211J34971_10003221_pt1 | contig 13125 bp, 12 predicted proteins | sample Etolagsediment_FD_34971 | JGI IMG/M metagenome (IMG submission 34971) | reverse complement strand
AGCATTTATTAACAATCCGCGATAATCTGTGCTAATTCGTGGTTAAAAACAAAAGAGACCGCCTCAGGTTCTGAGACGGCCTCTTCTTATTTCCATCACTTGGAACAATCCCGGCGCAAATCCCTTTGGTGACCCTACATACCCGTTTATATTGCCGTGCTTTTTAATACATGATGCCCCTGTAGCTCAGCAGGATAGAGCAACGCTTTCCTAAAGCGTAGGCCAGGTGTTCGAATCACCTCAGGGGTACAGCAATGACCTCGGGGATCGGTTGCCGGGGATGGTGGAATAATTGAAATTGTGAAGGGATATAGTATCCAATGTTGAAAGCAAGTAAAAAGCTAACCAAACATGAGCTGAAGCACGATCCGCTCATGGATAGCCTGGAGAAGGGCAAAGAATTCATTGAAGCGTATAGCCAGCAGATATACATGGCTGCGGCTGCCGTTGTCCTAGTTATTCTTGTAGGCCTGTACTGGATCAGTTCAGTGAACGCCACCAACAATGAGGCCATGCTGGCCAGCACCAAAGCCACTTTGGCTGCCAGCCAGGGGATCAATGATGCAGTCATTTCCGAGCTGGAAGGTGTGGTATCCGAATATGGATCAAACAAGAATATCAGCCAATCCATCCTTCAACTGGGCATGGCAAAGTTGTCCGACAAAGATTATAGCGGTGCCCGCATGGAGTTTGAGAAGCTTGCCAACAGCAGTGACACTCAGACCAAAATTGCCGGTAAATTGAAATTGGCCTATCTGGCTGAGCAGGAGCAGGACTTTAGCGCGGCCGCCGCTCAATACGCTGCAGTTGCCAAGATCAGCAAGGGCCTGGTTTCAAAGACTGCTAAATTGCAGTCTGCCAACGCCTATTATCTGGCAGGAAACATGGAAAAGTCAGCGAGTATCGTTGATGAACTCCTGGCAGCTGAACCGGTCGGGACTTTCAAGGAAAATGTAGAATATCTACAGGGAAAAGTGTTGGAGAAATAATTGCAATTATTGGACTTGCAAACGGACATCTCTCCAGATATATTTCGCCCGCAAAGTGGGTCTGGTGGCCCACTTTGTTTATTTGTAAAGGGTATGAAGAAACGAAGTGAAGTGGAACGATGAAGAAATAAGAGCCGGAATAGAGCATTGCTTGGATGATGCGGAAGACCTGTTCCTTGTAGACGCACGATTGAATGCGCTTCGAGGCGGTTTCCAACTCATCGTAAAGTGTGATAGTGATTCCGGGATTACCATCGACCAATTGGCTCGTATCAACCGATCCATTCATAAAAAATTAGATTTACCAGGGCTGGACATTGAGAAGGTCTCCGTTGAGGTCAGCTCCCCCGGTTCAGGATTCCCTGTGACAACTGCTCGACATTTCCGCCGCCACATCGGGCACAATATGAACATTGAACACAACTCTGACTCTGCTGATAACCCCCTGACGGGTGAGATCATGGATGCCAATGAGAAGACCCTTTCCATCAAGGTAAATAATGAGATTGTAAGTCTTGACATGGCAGAGATCGTTCAGGGTAAAGTCATCATGCGATGGTAATAGGAGGATAGACCCCTTGATCAGTAAAATAATAATCGATTCATTTATCCAGCTCGCCAAGGATAAGGATATCGACCGCAAAGAATTAGCCGACATCATCAAAGAGATCTTTGAAGCGCTCATCCAGAAGAAGTACGGCAATGTCGATAACTTTGATGTGATTGTGAATATGGATAAAGGCGAGATCGAGATCTATCAGGAAAAAGAAGTCGTTGAAGTTGTCGATGATCCTGATTTTGAAGTCGATATTAAAACAGCCCAGGAAATTGCACCTGACCTGGAGATCGGCGATCCCTTCATTGATGTTGTGGATCCTGCAACCTTTGGACGGCGCCTTATCACCTATGCCCGTCAGGTCATGTCCCAGAAGATCCAGGAATTCGAGCGGGATCAGATCTATCGCGATTATTCCAGCCGTGTGGGCGAGATCATCATTGGTGAGATCCACCAGATTCGCCGGGATGCCCTGTTTGTGAATATTGACAAGGCCGAACTGAAGATGCCCAGGGAAGAGCAGATCTATAGTGAACGCTATCGCCGCGGTGACAGTGTTCGTGCCATTATCAAGGAAGTACGTTCCGATAAACGCGGCCCGGAGATCATCATCAGTCGCGCCGACCCGGTTTTCCTGATGAAATTGTTCAAGAATGAAGTCCCGGAAATTGAAGACGGAATTATCGATGTTCGTACCCTGGCGCGTGAGCCAGGTGACAGAACCAAGATCATTGTGGAATCTCACGATAAACGCATTGATGCCGTGGGTGCCTGTGTGGGAATGAAGGGCAGTCGTATTCAGGTTATCGTACGCGAGCTCAACGGTGAGAAAATAGATATTATTAACTATACGTCAGAGCCCCAGCTTCTGGTAACACGAGCCCTGTCTCCGGCCAAACCCTATCGGGTGAAGATCGACTATGAAAAGCAGCGCGCCCTGGCACTCTTTGAAGATGACGATATCTCGATCGCCATTGGCAAGAATGGTCAAAATGTCCGTCTGGCCTCCAAGGTCACCGGTTTTGAGATCGATGCCAAATCCCGCAGTGAGGTTGAAGGTCCCGTTCAGGTCGAGGTCTTTCTGGAAGAAGTGGAAGGATTGCCGCAGCGCGTGGTTACGATCCTCAGTGAAAATGGAATTGACACGGTCAATGAAGTGGTGAACACCAGCCGTGAGATCCTGTTATCCCTCAAGGGCCTTGGAGAAAAGTCCCTTGATGATTTTATGTCAGCACTTTTGGAAAAGGTTGAAGTTGAAGTCGAGGTCGTTGAAGAGTTCGTCGAAGTCGATGATGATTCAGAGGATCAGGATACAGAAGATGTAACTGCCAAGGAGCAGGATTGATCAGCCATGTTTTAGGTATGATTGATCACGAAGAACACGACGAGGAAAGAGGAACGATTGAGTAAACCCAAGCGAATATATCAAATTGCAAAACAAATAAATATCTCTCATCAGGAGATCGTGAACTTCGTGAAGGAGCAGGGCGTTGATGTGGCCAATCACATGAGTCCTGTTGATGATGCAACCTATGATCTCATTATGAAGAATTTTGCTTCTGATCTGTACCAGATGGAACAGGATCAGAAGGAGATCGATCGCAAAGCCCTTGAAGATCAGCGCCGGCTTGAAGAAGAAGAACGCATCCGTAAATCTGAAGAAGAAAAGCATGCTCGCGAAATTGAGGAACGTCAGCGTCGTGAGGCTGAAGACCAGCGGCGTGCTGAGATCGAAGATGCCAAGCGTCGGGTGATCGAAGACAAGAAAAAAGCTATTGAAGATGCCAAGCGTCTGGCTGAAGAAGAAGAAGCCAGGAAATTGGCTGAGGCTCAGACTGAAAAACAGCGACAGGAGCAGGAAAGCATCAAGGCGGCCAAAAAGGCCGAGAAGCCCACGATCTTAAGACCCGGCGAAACCGAAGAGGTAAAGCCGGTCGAAACACCTGCAGACAAGATCATCGCCAAGAAGATCGAGCGGAAGATCAAGCATGTGCTCAAGGAGACCACCCCGGCCAACAAAGCCCGCAAGGTCAAGAAACGTCGCACTTTCGATACCAAGGAGGTGGACGCTTCCATCAAGAAGGTCATGACCTCCATGGATACGGGTAAAAAGCGTCGTCGCAGACGCGATGGCCGCCGTGAAGAGGTCGCCGAGGATTATGTCTATCGCGTATCCGAATATGTCTCGGTTCATGATTTTGCCGATTTGATCGAGATCGATGTAGCCGACATCATCAGCAAATGTATGGATATGGGCATGATGGTGACCATCAATCAACGTATTGACAAAGATACCATTGAACTCCTGGCAGCAGAATTTGAAGTCAAAGTCAATTTTGAGGACGAAACCACCACCATGGTGGAAGAAGAAGTCGCTCAGGAAGAACTTGATGAAAAGGACATGATGCCACGTCCTCCTGTGGTGACCATCATGGGCCATGTTGATCATGGTAAGACATCTTTGCTGGATTATATCCGTAAAGCCAATGTCATCGCCGGAGAAGCCGGTGGAATCACCCAGCATATTGGCGCTTATTCGGTGCGGGTGACGGATGATAAATTGATCACCTTCCTGGATACACCTGGTCACGAAGCCTTTACAGCCATGCGTGCCCGTGGTGCTCAGGTCACTGATCTGGTCGTGATCATTGTGGCGGCCGACGATGCCGTCATGCCACAGACCATCGAAGCCATTGATCATGCCAAGGCAGCTGGGGTTCCCATTGTCTTTGCCATAAATAAAATTGATAAACCCGGCGCAGATGCCGAACGTGTCCGTCGTGAACTTTCTGAACGCAATATGCTGGTGGAAAGCTGGGGAGGCAAATATCCCGATGTGGAGATCTCTGCCAAACACGGAACCAATATTGATGAACTCCTTGAGACCATCATGCTTGAATCCGAAATGCTGGACCTCAAGGCCAATCCCAAGGGACGCGCCCGCGGTATTGTGGTGGAATCCAGATTGGATCGCGGCGTAGGTGCTGTGGCTACCGTATTGGTGAGCCGTGGCAACATGAAAGTGGGAGATTCCTTTGTTTGTGGTGATTTTTCTGGACGTGTCCGCGCGCTGGTGAATGACCATGGCAAACGGATCAAATCAGCTGGACCCTCAACCCCTGTTGAGATTTATGGGTTTAGCGACGTCCCGCGCGCTGGTGACAATCTGGTTGTCATGCGCAATGACAGGGAAGCCCGCGACGTGGCCAATCAGCGTTCACAGATCCGTCGCGAGCAGGAATTCAAACGCATGCGCCACATGACCCTCGATGAGATCTCAAGACAGATCTCCGAAGGCAAGGTCAGAGAGGTTCCCCTCCTGATCAAAGGTGATGTGGACGGCTCCATTGAAGCTCTGGCAGACTCATTTATGAAAATGTCCACCAGTGAAGTGGCCGTGAGGATCATTCATCGCGGTATCGGGATGATCAAGGAATCGGATGTGCTCCTGGCAGCCACATCCAATGCCATTATCGTTGGTTTCAATGTGACGGCAGACAGCAACGCACGACTCATTGCCAAGGCAGAAGATGTTGAGATCAGGCACTACAACGTCATTTACGCAGCAGTGGATGATGTTCACAATGCCCTGGAAGGCTTGCTGGAACCAGATGTGGTTCAGACTGAAATCGGCAAAGCTGAGGTTACAGATCTCTTTAAAATTCCAAAGATCGGATTTATTGCCGGATCACGGGTTATCAGTGGTGTTGCCAGGCGTGATGCCAAGGTTCGCCTGGTTCGCGATGGGAATATCCTGTTCGATGGCGAATTGAATGCTCTCAAGCGGTTCAAGGATGAAGCCAAGGAAGTGATGGAAGGCAATGAGTGTGGCATCTCACTGAAGGATTACAATAAGATCCAGGTGGGTGACATCATTGAGTTCTATTCTGAAGAGGTCATTAAACGCAAATTGGAGTCAAGCAGCAACTGATTCAGTTGCTGCGGAGCAAATAATAATGGGTCTGGCTAGACAACAACGGGTTGGGGAAGCAGTCAAGGAGGCAGTTGCCGAATTTCTGGTCTTTAACCTGGCCAATGCTACGCCGGGATTCATTTCGGTGACCAAAGCCAAGATGTCCCCTGATCTAAAGATAGCGACCATCTATTTTAGCATCTACGGGAATGATAAGGATGTGGAGTTCACCTTTAAGGTGCTTGAAAAGCAGATGAAGCGGATTCGATATCATGTGGGTCAGGAAGTGCCCCTTAAGTATGTCCCGGAATTGCGCTTCTTTCTGGATGACTCCCAGGCCTATGCTGCCAAGATCAACAAGGTTATCAAAAAGCTGTGATCGCGACAGAACACATCTTTAATATCAATAAGCCTCTGGACTGGACCAGTTTTGATGTGGTCAACAAGATTCGTTATACAACCCGGATCAAAAAGGTGGGGCATGCCGGGACATTGGATCCCTTTGCTACAGGTGTTCTGCTTATTCTGACTGGAAAGAACACAAAGCGCCAAAATGAGTTCATGGAAATGCCTAAAACCTATGAGACGCTGATTCAACTGGGCCATCGCATGGATACAGGCGACCGAACAGGCCAGATCCTGGCCAGCAAAACCGTCCCTGAACTCTCCGATCCGCTCATTCTGCAGACCCTTGAAAGATTTATGGGTGAAATCGAACAGATACCGCCCATGTACTCTGCAAAAAAGGTCGATGGCCAAAAACTTTACAAACTGGCCCGGCAGGGAAAGATCATAGAGAGAAAGCCCAGCCGGATCAAAATTTATGATATCGAGCTACTTTCTCATGCTTCTGATCAATTGCACCTGCGCGTCAAGTGTGGTCGGGGGACCTATATCAGGGTTCTGGCAGAGGATATTGCCCACATGCTGGGAACCGAAGCATATGTTGAGGAATTGGTTAGAACAGCGATCGGTGATTATCGCATAGCGGATGCCCAGAGCATCCCTGAGTTTATTGAAAATTGGAAATCGTTCGCAGCCTAGATAATATTCCTGACTGGGAAGGATGTGTGGCCACCATCGGAAGTTTTGATGGTATTCATCGGGGGCATCAGGCGCTGATACAGACCTGCCTCGATGAAGCCGAAGCGCGATCACTGCCATCGGTTGTGATCACGTTTCATCCTCATCCCCAGCAAGTTCTCAGAAATGCGGATCGTAGACCTATCCGACTGTTGACCGGAGTTGATGAGCGGGCCTTCCTCATCAGGAAGTTTGCCCATATCGATGTGCTCCTGGTTTTGGATTTTAACCTGGGTTTTGCCCGGATGAACGCCGATGAGTTCGCCTCAGAAGTATTGGAGCGACACCTCAAGGTGAAGCATGTGGTGGTGGGGTATGACCACCGCTTTGGTCACAATCGTGAAGGCGATGCCGACTGGCTGGAAGCCCGGGGAAGTGAGCATGGATACGGCGTTTCCCGGCTGGGACCTGTGAACAATGAAGATGTTCCCGTCAGCAGTACGCTGATCCGGGATCATATACAATCCGACCGATTGGATCTGGCCAATGCCATGCTGGGTCATGCCTATGCGGTCCATGGGAAAGTGGTACATGGTGAGCAGCGGGGACAAAGTTTGAATTTCCCTACAGCCAATGTTGAAGCTCATCTTGAGAATAAACTGATCCCCAACAACGGGGTCTATTTGACAAAAGTGGATACACCTGCATTCTCGAGTTTCGGGATGTGTAATATTGGATATCGACCAACTTTCAAGAATGGTCATGATATCACGATCGAAGTGCATCTTTTTGATGTGCCGGCAGGGAAGGAGGACCTCTATGGTGTTGAGGTCATCGTTGAATTCCTGCAAAAATTAAGAGAAGAGAAGAAATTTTCCAGTGTGGAAGATTTGATCAAACAATTAGAAAACGATAAGAAAACATGTAGAGCGATAATAGAAAATTATCGAGATGTCTGAAGGAGGACACATGTCTATAACAAAAGAAGAAAAAGCTGCTCTTATTAAAGAGTATGGTGAAAACGAAAAAGATACCGGTTCATCATCTGTACAAGTTGCTATTCTTACCACTGAGATCCGGAATCTTACCGAACACCTGAAAGCCTACAAAAAAGATCATCACAGCCGTCGTGGCTTGTTGAAGATGGTTGGGCAGCGTCGTCGCCTGCTGAGATATGTGCAGAAAAAAAATGCAACTCAGTATAAAGAGCTCATTGCAAAGCTTGGCATCCGTAAATAGGAAATGGAGTAATTTTGATTAAAAAAGAAATGATTTTGGGCGGTCGCACGCTCAGCCTCGAAACTGGTCGTATGGCCAGACAAGCGGGCGGTTCTGTCCTGGCCATGTATGGCGAAACGGCAGTACTGGTTGCAGCGACAGCCTCAAAATATGAAGATGCCACAAAGGATTATTTTCCTTTACAGGTTGAATATAGAGAAAAATCCTATGCTGGTGGCAAGATCCCCGGTGGTTTTTTCAAACGTGAAGCCAGACCTTCTGAAAAGGAGATCCTGAGCGCGCGCATGACGGACAGACCCATTCGTCCGCTATTCCCAGATGCTTTCAACAGCGAGACCCAGGTGATCATCACCGTGGTCTCCAGTGATGGTGAAAACACCGCAGATACCCTGGGTACCATTGGTGCCTCATTTGCCCTGTCCATCTCTGATATCCCATGGAATGGGCCTGTTGCTGCAGTCCATGTTGGACGTATCGACGGCGAATTGATCCTGAATCCGACCTTTGCCCAAACCGAAGAGTCTGAGATGGATATCACCGTTACTGGAACTGCAACCGATGTGGTCATGGTTGAAGGTGAGGCAAAAGAAGTCTCTGAGGAGATCATGGTGGAAGCCCTGCTCTTCGCTCAGAAAGCCATCAGCGAGATCGTGGCCTTTCAGCAGAGCATCATCGATGAGATCAAGCCCGTAAAGCGCGAGGTCAAGGTCGATGAGACAAAAGAAGAGATCAAAAAGGCAGTTGATGCTGTCATTGATGAAGCCAAATTGACTGAACTCAACTCCATCGTTCTCAAGCTTGAACGTCAAGAAGCCCGTACCGAAGCACGCGACGCTGTCATTGCTCAATTCGAAGAGACCTATCCCGATCACCTGAAAGTGGTTGGAGAAGCCTTTGACAGCCGTCTCAAGGCCAATATCCGCGAGCGGATCATGTCCAAGGGCAAGCGCGTGGATGGTCGTGGATTGAAAGATATCCGTCAGATCACTGCCGAAGTTGGTGTATTGCCCCGTGTCCATGGTTCCGCCCTGTTTACCCGTGGTGAAACCCAGGCATTGGTCATTGCCACTCTGGGTACCAAGCTCGATGAGCAGATCATTGATGATGTGGAGAAGGATTACAAGAAATCCTTTATGCTGCATTACAATTTCCCGCCTTATTGTGTGGGTGAGACAGGACGCATTGGATTTACCAGTCGTCGCGAAATTGGTCACGGAAACCTGGCCGAACGCAGTCTCAGACCATATATGCCGGAAAAAGAAGACTTTCCCTATACCGTTCGTCTGGTATCCGAAGTCTTGGAATCAAATGGTTCCTCTTCAATGGCCACCGTCTGTGGCGGCTCTCTGGCTCTCATGGATGCCGGTGTACCCATTCCCAAAACCGTAGCCGGTATTGCTATGGGTCTCATCAGTGACGGCAAGCGTTTTTCCGTGCTGTCAGATATCCTGGGAGATGAAGATCACTACGGCGACATGGATTTCAAGGTCACAGGAACCAAGGATGGTATCAATGCCATCCAGATGGATCTCAAGATCGAAGGAATCAGTGCTGAACTCATGACCGAAGCCTTGCTCCAGGCCAAAGAAGGCCGTGAGCATATCATAGACATAATGGAATCCTCCATGCCCGCTGCCAGGGAAGAACTCTCTGAGCATGCCCCACGATTCATCACCATTCGTATCAAACCTGAGCAGATTGGTGACGTTATCGGGCCGCAGGGCAAGATCATCAAGGGGATTCAGGCTGAAACCGGTGCCACGGTTGAGATCGAACAGGAAGGTATTGTCTTCATCTTCTCGCCCACAGCTGAAGGTGCTGCCAAAGCCAGTGATATGGTCAACGCCATCGTGCGCGTCCCCGTCGCCGGTGAAGAATTCGAAGCAGAAGTGGTACGCATCATGAATTTTGGTGCCTTTGTTGAATTCCTGCCAGGGAAACAGGGTCTGATCCATATCAGTGATCTTGAGTATGCCCGTGTTGAAAAGGTGGAAGATGTCCTCAATATTGGTGACAAGGTTCGCGTCAAGCTCATGGAAGTGGATGACTCTGGTCGTTATAACCTGAGCCGCAAAGCCTTAATGGAAGCCCCTGAGGGATGGGTTGAAAAACCCAAGACCCCTCGTCCTCCCCGTGATAATAATCGCGGTGGCAGAGGTGGTGACAGAGGTCGCGGTGGCAGAGACCGTGGTGGAAGAGATCGCCGGTAATCCACTGAAGTGACATCACTTCGTAGACAAACAATCCTATCGAACGGACTGACCATCGTTACAGAAACGGTGGACACAGTCCGTTCGGTGGCTTTGGGATACTGGGTGAGAGCTGGAAGCCGTTATGAGCCATCCGATCTCGCCGGGATTTCCCATTTTCTTGAACACACGGTGTTTAAGGGCACAAAAAACCGGACCACCTATGATATCGCATCTTCTCTGGAAAATGTTGGAGGAAGTCTGAATGCCTTTACCACCAAGGAATACACTTGCTATCATGCTCGATTCTTAAGTGAATATCTGCCGGAAGCCGTGGATATCCTCTCGGATATTCTGCTGCACCCGACCTTCCCTGAAAACGAAATAGAACGCGAAAAATCTGTGGTACTGGATGAATTGCGGGACAGTATGGACGTTCCTGAAGAAGTCGCTTTTGATACTTTCGAGCTTTTTCTCTATCCGAATAACTCTCTGGGTGACCCTATCCTTGGACGGGAAGAGACCATAAATAATTTCAATCCCGACAAACTGGAAAGCTATCTGGATAAACATTATGGTCCCAAAAACACCATTATTATCGCTGCCGGTTATGTCGATCATGATGAATTGGTAAAACTGATTCAGGACCACTATGACCGGGCCAATCGTGAGGAAAATAGCTTCGAATCCTATGATCCTTCCAGTTATAACCCTGGGCTTGAGGTTAGAAATAAGGATATTCAGCAGAGTCACCTTATTACGGGTTTACCCATATTCTCTGTCTACGATGACAGACGCTATGATATTGCTGTATTGAATTCCATCCTCAGTGGGGGAATGAGTTCACGATTATTCCAAAACATTAGAGAAGCCCACGGCGTTGCCTATCAGATATTTTCATTCGTTAATCTCTATCGAGACACGGGTTCCTTTGGAATCTATCTGGCCACGGATCCGGCAAAGCGGGACCTGGCCCTTGAACTGACTCACTACGAACTTCGTCAGATGGTTGACAAGCCAGTCAATTCCGATGAACTTGAACGGGTAAAGGCACAATATAAATCAGGGGTTGTCATGGGTGATGAATCCATGGAGCGCCGTATGATGCGCTTGGGTCGTCAACAGATATATTATGGCGAGAACATCAGTTTGGACATGTTTCTTGAGAAAATTGAAGAAATAGATGTTGAAAGAATCCAAAGCTTGGCACGAGAATTGTTCGATCCAAAAATGTTTTTTACCAGCATTCTTGAACCAGTCAATGGACAAGCATTAACATAGGAGGCGAACATGATCGTCGGAGTACCCAAAGAAATTAAGACCAATGAAAATCGGATTGCCATGACTCCCGGCGGAGTTGAATTGTTGGTAGCCAATGGCCACAAGGTCATCATTGAAGACAATGGCGGCATCAATTCAGGTTTTACCAACGAGATGTATGAGGAGGTCGGAGGGAGCATAGAATCCGACGTGGAAAAAATTTGGGCCGATGCTGACATGATCGTCAAGGTCAAAGAACCCCAGGCTGTGGAAATTGGCAGAACCCGCCCTGGACAAATTGTATTCACCTACTTTCACTTCGCTGCTGATGAAGCCCTGACACGCGGGTTTTTGGGAACCAATGCCTGGGCAGTTGCCTATGAAACGGTAGAAGATCGTTACAAGAAATTACCACTTCTTGAGCCTATGAGTGAAGTGGCTGGAAGAATGGCCACTCAGGAGGGTGCCAAATTTCTGGAGCATACCAGTGGTGGTCGTGGCGTACTGCTGGGTGGGGTTCCCGGGGTTAAACCTGCCATCGTGCTGGTATTGGGTGGAGGGACTGTTGGTACCCATGCAACCAAGATCGCTGCCGGTATGGGAGCCAATGTCACCATTATGGATATTGATCTGAATCGTCTGCGCTACCTGGATGATATCATGCCCAAGAATGTCAGTACGATATACAGTTCACCTGCCAATATTCGCGAATTACTTCCTGCAGTGGATCTGGTTGTGGGTGCTGTTTTGCTGCCAGGAGCCAAAGCTCCAAAACTCATTACCCGCGATATGCTCAGCATGATGAAACCAGGTTCAGTGATTGTGGATGTCGCCGTTGATCAGGGTGGCTGTGTTGAGACCTGCAAACCGACGACCCATGAAAATCCGACTTTTGTGGTGGATGGAGTGGTTCACTATTGCGTGGCAAACATGCCTGGCGCTGTGCCCTATACATCGACCAAAGCATTGACCAATGCAACCTTGCCTTATGTTATCAAACTGGCAAACAAGGGTGTGGAAGCTGCGTTGAAGAGTGATGATGGCTTTGCCCTTGGTCTGAACATGGTGGATGGGAAAGTGACTTGCAAGGCAGTTGCTGAAGCCTTTGATCTACCTTACACGCCTCTTTCTGAGGTCCTGAACTAGTTTTGTCACTCCCTGTTTTTAACAGGGGCCTGGTGTATCATAAGGTCTCTGAATCAAATGAATGGGGAGTAACGACCACAACACCGCGTCAATTCAAGGCCCAGATGCTTGCGCTAAAGCATCTGGGCTTTTCTTTCTCCACCATTCGAGATAGTGATAAGCAATGGGATTCAATTCTCGTCACCTTTGATGATGGCTATGATAACGTCCTCGAAAATGCAGCACCCGTAATGGATGAAGTAGGAGGCGTTGCCACGGTTTTTGCCATTACCGACTATGTGGGCAAAAAGAATAGCTGGGATTATTTCCCCGAGGATAAACAGATCCATCATATGCCCTGGGAACACTTGAGAGAACTTCATGATCGGGGCTGGGAGATCGGTTCCCATGGCTGTTCTCATCGCAGGCTGATAAACATGGATGCTCAGGTGATCGAAGATGAGCTCCGCATATCCAAATCCATTATCGAGGAGAAAATAGGGGTGGAGGTGACTACTTTTTGTCCGCCCTTCAATGCCTGGAACAGCGACCTGCTGCATATGATCGAGGAAGCCGGTTACAACAGAGTTGCCATTTCCTACCCGCTCAATGGATTGCCAACCTGGTCAGGCCAGTTCATTCCCCGTCTGGGGGTCTATCTTCATGACCTCATGCCCTTGTTTCTGGCAAAATTGAAATTATCACCACTGACACCCCTGGTTGTTCTGCAGCAGCAATTGATCAATATTGCCGGAGACGGTAAAATACTGGAAAACTGGCTCCATCCCACAAAACCATAATTTAATTCATTTCCAAATAAAAATATTCATC